>ENA-ORNZ01002192-ORNZ01002192.1-human-gut-metagenome-genome-assembly--contig:-NODE-2192-length-13307-cov-2.876622_pt1 | contig 13307 bp, 6 predicted proteins | sample MGYA00242124_ERZ509040 | MGnify/ENA primary metagenome ERZ509040 (study PRJEB26280, sample SAMEA2338733) | human gut metagenome | biome: human gut; feature: human-associated habitat; material: faeces... | reverse complement strand
CCTTTACAATGCCCATCGAGGACAGCGTGGAGACAGCATGGTTAAACCACTGACCACGCGTCACATCGGACAGGCTGTTGGACTGGGTGGAATTTGCGGTGCGGACTTCCTCGGTCAGCAGACGGAAGAAGATGGTTGCCACTTCTGCGCGGGTGATGTTGCCGTTCGGCTCAACGTTGCCGTTCGGGTAGCCGACAATGTACGCAAAGTGGTCATCGCCGTTCAGACCGGTCGGTACATCATCCGGAATGGTAACGGTGGGCTTGTGGCTGCCGCCGCCACCGCCGCCGGAGGATTTTTTCGTAAAGGACCATACGCCGTGCAGCGTAAGGTCTGCGGTCAGCTGCTGCTCGCCGGTCAGAACCGTACCGTCATCCTTTTTCCAGCCGTTGAAAGAGAAGGTACCGTTCACGCCGTCCTTCGAGCCGGACACGCTGGCCGGAACCTCTGCAACGGTATAGCTGCTGCCCTTAACCAGCGTCTGCTTTGCCGGAGCGGTATAGCCTTCCGGCAGGTCACCGGTAACATCATACGTCAGCGTGTACATCAGCGGATGCGCTGCCTTGAGCGAAATAGCGTGCGAATCCTTTTCCACCGGGATGTACTCGTCAGCTGTTTCCGCCGTCCAGCAGCCGATCTGCTCATAGCTACCCTGAGCAGCATTCCACTTATTCCAGCCGTCATGATACCAACCGGTAATCTCCATATTGTCGGAGGACAGAATGCGGTCGCCGCTCATGTCCTTTGCATTCGGGAGCGTAAAGATCGTGCCGCTGTAGAAAAACAAATCGTCACCTGCGGTCGCTGCGGTGTTGTTATACACTTCGCTGTTCGCCGCGATGTTAATGTTGGACGCACTCGCGTAGATGCCGCCGCCGTAGCCTGCTGCGGTGTTGTTATACACTGCGCTGTTCGCCGCGATGTTGATGTTTGCAGCATTATAGGCGTAAATCGCACCGCCCATATTAACTACTGCATTATTATCGTGCATCACAGCACCGGACTGAAGATCCACATTGATAACCGCCGAGCCAGACTTATAGGTAAAGATGCCTGCACCGCCGGCAGCAGTATTGCCGCTGACAGAGCTGTTCGTTACAGTGACATTCAGTTCCTTAGCTATTGCATTTGCGTAGATGCCGCCGCCATAGCCGGTTGCCGTATTGGCGTCGATTGCCGTACCGTTCAGCAGGCGAATGTCCGTGTTGCAGACAGCAGTACACAAAGCCAAGATACCTGCGCCGCTCTGTGCCTTATTTTCAGAAATCGAAACACCGTCAAGTTCAATCGTTCCTGCGCTGTAAGCTACGATTGCGCCGCCCTGGGTTGCGCCGTCGTTATTCAACAGCTTGGAATTACGGAGAGTCAGATTAGAGGTTGTGCCGACATACATACCGCCGCCGATACCGTTTTCAGGGTCGAGAACCGTATTGCCGGAGATTGTGGAATCGGTGATAAGGTGGTTGTGCTCGCCGGAACAGCCTTCTTCTGCTTCGTTCGGCGTATCGCCAAAATAGATACCTGCACCGAATTTTGCGGTATTATTCTCAAAAAAGGACTTTGCAGCGTTCAGCACAGAATGTCTCAGAATCATACCGCCGCCGCAGTCCGGAGCGGTGTTCCTCTCAACATGGCAGCCGTCCATGGTCAGAGAACCGTATCTAACCAGAATACCGCCGCCGTCACTGCTGCTTCCCGTAACGCTGTTTTCGGACACGGTAACAATCCGCATGGATACATCTGCGTGCGACGCATAGATACCGCCGCCGCCGACTTCGCCATTGCCGTTGCCGCCGACTGCTTCATTACCCGTTATGGTCAAATCTTCGAGCTGAACAACTGCGCTGTCGATTGCGAAGCCGCCGCCATTCTGCGGATTCCTGCCGCCGGTAACCGTACCGTTTTTCACGGTAACCTGCGGTTTATCACCGGAAATGGTCACAACCGCCGCATTTGCATCACCCGACAGCGTAAACCCGCCGAGGTTGAGCGTCAGAGACTTATTGATGGTGATATTCTCCGTAACATCACGGAGCAGAACGATGGATTCGCTACCGTCTGCTGCAGCAATCGCGGCAGCAACAGTCGGATACTCGTCCTCGCCGATCTTTGCAGCTTTTTTCGGTGTTTCCGGTTCTGCCGGAGTCTCCGATTCTGTCGGGTTCTCCGATTCTGCCGGAGTCTTCGATGCGGATGTGCTGTCTCCTGCAGGTTTTACGTCCTCAGAAGGCTGACCTTCTGTCTTAGACGCTTCGGAGTTTGTGTTCTCAGAAGACTGACCTTTCGTCTTAAGCGCTTCGGAGTTTGTGTCCTCAGAAGACTGATCTTCCGTCTGAGACACCGTGGGATTTGCGTTCGTTTCATTTTGGGTGGCAGGCTGAACCTGCTCCTGCGCTGTCATTTCTTTCTGCTCCGCTGTATCCGCTGCTGCAAATGCGAACGGAGACATCGTCAGCATCATGGATGCCGCCAGAATGCTGGCTAAGAATCGATTATTTTTTCCTGTTTTCATCATGAAAACCCCTCCTTCAATAGTAAAAGACTACTATGAAGAAGCTGCATTAGGAAACCGGCTGCCATGCGGAATACCTTCCGTTTAGGCCCTTGGCTTTGCGAGACCGGCTTTCACCGGTGGTGCCCTTGTCTGTACAACTTACTCCTTACCGAGTAGCACAGATGGTTGGTTCTTTTTGAAATGGCTGTTGGCAACGCAGAATGGTTGTTCAGTCTCCAAATAAAATACCCCCTTTACAGCGCGCATAGCTCTGCAAGGGGGTAACAAAGTACCTTTGGCAACCGGCTGCCATGCGGAGAAAAAACTCCGTTTAGGCCCATCTGGCTTTGCGACACCGGTTTTCACCGGCTGTGCCTTTGTCTGTACCTGTATCCCTTTACGGAAGTCATGCACAGAATTTTACGATCTTTTCTGTCGGCAGACACGCCGGACTGCATACACAGTCCTTTGCCTGCGCAGGACAGAAATCCTCCGGATCCTCTTCTTCAGTATACCATAAATGCCCGCGAATAACAAACAAATACTGTAAAAAGCGAAGAAGGATTTCAATCCGGAATCGTTTTTTATGCAATAAATCGCCGCTGATCGGACATAAACACATCCAATCAGGACCATTTGCATACAAAGTAAAACGGAAACGTGTTAAGCCGCAGTTACTGCAAGTGCATCGCTGGTGTTGGTGTAGGTCAGCGGAGATACACAGTCATGCAGGGTTTTTGCGTTCTTCACGCTGCGGGTAACCGCGTAGGTCAGGTCGATCTGATACCACTTGCCGTTCAGGTTTACCTTATTCCAAGCGTGGTAGCTGGAGCCGGCGTAGCCCTTGGTCAGTGCACACGGGATGCCTTGGCTGCGGCACATTGCTGCAAACAGCGAGGAAAAATCGTAGCAGATACCGGTAGTGCCCTTCAGGGTAGCGGCGGTATCCGGGATGTACTTGGTGATCTTGCCGCTGGTGATCTCATTCGCCAGCTTGTTATCATAAGTATACCGGCTTGCCATGTAGTTGTAGATGGCGATAACCTTAGCCTCGTCGGTCTTGGCGTTCTTGCAGAGCTCAGCAGCCTTAGCGGATACCGTGTCGCCCTTGGAGAACTGAACCTCGGAAGTGGAGACCAGATACGGAGCGTAGCTGTCCTTAACGGTTACATTCATGGACTTGGACTCGACCTGCTGATAGGACGTACCGGAAACGTTGCGGTACAGCGTTACGGTGTACTTGCCGTTGCCCTTATCGAGAGAGAAGGAAGCATCCTTGCCGCTCGGGCAATCATAGAATACGGTCTTGCCGCCGTTGTACTGAATACCAACCTTGAGTCTTGCACTCGAGGAGTAGTTTACGGTAACATAACCGTGGGTGGAATTACTCATATCCACAACATCATTTACTGCTGCTGCGGTAACGCCCATCGAGAGGGCAGTTGCTGCAAAAACTGCGCATACAACACGAAAAAGCCGCTTCATATCCGGCGATCTCCTTTCGGTAACTGGCTGCCAGCCCTCTCGATGAGGGGTAAGGCCCTATAGCTTTGCGTCGCCACCTTTCGGTGGGTTTGCTATTATCGTTTGAGATGCGGTCAAAGCGACTGCATCATCTTCTTTTATCCTCACTATAGCGCATCTATCGTGTTTTGTCAACAGGGTTTGACAAAAAAAGAAGAAATTATGACACATTTCCGCAGTTTTACCGAAAATATGACATTTCCCCCGATTTCCCCGCTCTTATTGCAGCGGTTTGTCCGGGAATGCAGCTCACTCCAAAGCGTGAAATGGCGGCAAAAAAATCGGTAAACAGACGGCGGCAAGGGAATACCCCTGCCGCCGCTTTCCATCGATTGATTTGCTTATTTGCTGCCGTACAGTCTGTACAGGAACGTGACGATCTGTGCTTTCGTGCAGTTGTTATGCGGGCCGAACAGACCGTTTCCGATGCCGCCGGTGATGCCCTTCTGCTCTGCCCATGCTGCCGCATCGGCGTAGTATGCATCGGCAGGTACATCGGTGAAGGCCGCGCTGCCGCTGACCGCCGGACTGCCTGCCGCACGGTACAGGAGCGCTGCGCCTTGTGCTCTCGTGCAGATGGTGCCGGGTGCAAATGTTGTATCGCTCGTGCCCTCGGTAATGCCATTCTCAACCGCCCATGCAACCGCCTTGGCGTAGTATGCATCTGCCGGAACATCCGCGAAGCTGCTCAGCGCCTTCGGTTCAGGCGAACCTGCCGCGCGCCACAGGAAGGTTACAATCTGCGCTCTGGTGCAGGCAGCGTTCGGAGCGAACAGCGTGTCGCTCATACCGCCGGTAATGCCCTTCTGCGCCGCCCAGAGGACTGCGTCATAGTAGTAATCCTCCGCGTGCACATCGGTGAAGAAGTTGAGCATGGTGTTGTCGTCCATAAAGACCGCCTTCACCATGACCTTGCCCGCAGGCATGGTAAAGGTATACTTGCCACTGCCCTTGTCGGTCAGTTCGAGCGCCTTGCCGTCCTTGTCCAGCACGGTCAGGCTTTCGAGGACGTAGCCCTTGTCGGGGGTCACGGTGATGGTCACAGTGTCGCCCTTGGAGGCAGATTTGGGAGATACGGTGACGGTGCCGTGCTCATAGATGCCGGTCGGGATCTTGGTGTCGGGAATGGAGACGCTTCCACCGCCTCCTCCTCCACCGCCTCCGCCGGACGAGCCGCCGCCGGAGGTGGAGTCTGTGATGCGAATGATAATCTTCTTTTCCACGATCACATTGGTGTCTGCGTTGACCGCAGCACAGATCAGGGTCATCGTGCCATCCTGATCACCAAAGCTGAGTGTATTTCCGCTGATAACGGCGTGCGTATCATTCTTTTCCAGCGTCCATCGTACAGAAGCCGGATAGGCCGCCAGCTCTTCCGAAGTAAAGGCCTTGCCGAACTGATCGAGCGTCGTTACCTCAGCTGCAGACAGATCCAGCGTAGTGTTTTTCCGAACGGACGACGGAATTCCGTCTGCGGTAATCGCAGTCAGCCGTCTCGGAGCATTGACCGTCAGCGTAATGTGGTTACTCTCGATGTCGCCGGAACGGGCATAGATCTCGGTAGAATCTTCTTTCAGTGCCTTGAGTGTTCCGTTTTCGAGCGAAACCACATCCGGCTTGGAGGTAACCCATTCAAAGCTGCCGCCGGTCATTTCTCTGCCATACTGATCGTAGCCGGCAGCGGTAAACTGATCTGCAAGAACCGCATTTTCATCCAGCCGCAGGACAAAACCGTCCTTCATGTCGGCGCGAATTGTCTTGAGGGTCGGCTGCTGCTCGACCTTAACAACGACATTCTTTGCAGTCTTGCCGGCAGAGGCAGAGGAGGCTTCCAGAATCACATCCGCATAGGAAGCATCCGGGACACTGCCAACCGCAACGAGCAGTTTTCCGTTTTCAATCGTGGCATTGGTCTGATTGGTGTCTGCCAGCGTCCACTCGATGTCCGACGGAATTCCACAGGGATTGCCGTGCTGATCGCGCGCCAGCAGCGGAATGCGGGACAGATCATACTCTGCGCCCTCTACTGCGGCGGGAGCGCCGTCATTATAATACAGCTCATTCAGATACGGCTTTGCCGTCACCTGTACGGGCAGCGGCTGTGCCGTCCGATAGACCGTTTCGCTCTGCTCGTCCTGTCCGACCGGATAATACAGGGTAACCGTATCCGTGCCGACTACAAGACCGGTGATTACGCTGCCGCTGATTTCGGCATAGCCCTTGTCCGTGGCAAGCCGCCACTCGAACAGGCCATCGTCAAGCGTCATGTCCTCGCCATACTGATCCTTGGCCTCCACATCGAGCGTGCTCAGGTCAAAGGTGTTCGCCGTATCATCATTATAGATGAGATTGGGAATCGTACCGTTCACGGTCAGCGTATCGAGCTGCCGTTCGGGCAGAACCTGCAGCGGTACACGGTTGGATTCCATGCCATTCACTACGGCATAAATCTGATAGGTTCCCGGTGCGGTGAACGCAATGCTGCCCGTGGTTTCGTCAACCGTAATGTCATCGTTTGCTTCTGCATACCACTTGACCTTGCCGGTTACATCAAAATCATTTCCGTCCTCGTCCAGAGCGGTCACAGTCAGTGCGGAAACATCGGCGGTGTTGCTGCCGTCGTTGAAGTAGAACGGCTCAAAGCTGCCCTCTACCGTAACCGAGGAAAGCACAACGGGCAGGATGGTCAGTTCAATCTGCTCGCTGTTGAAATCATCCGTTGTTTCGATCGCATCCTTCGGCTGATAGCGCAGGAACAGCTGTGCTCCGTCATTCGGCTTGAGCGCATTGAGAACAGGGTAGCCATTGCGGTTTGTCGTGACCTCGGCGTACTCCGAAGCGTCGTTCAGACCTTCGTCCACAACCGTCCATTCGCCGCTCAGGCGGGGATTGAAGCCGTACCAGTCCACATCGTGTTCGTTTTTCGCCTCGACCTTGATGCTGTCCAGACGCAGGCTTTGCTGCTCGTACAGAGAAACCTGTTCGGTATCAGGCACCAGACGATCGAGTGCATAGATTGGGTACACCTTCTGCGGGGTGATGACGGTGTTCTTGGAGGTGTAGTGGAACGAACCGAAGTACGGCGCGACCGGCTGACCGGAGCGCAGCTGATCGGCTGCCGTCTTGAATTCGCCCTGATACAGGGTAATCATATCCAGGCCGTCGGGGTCGTAGCCGGAGACAGTCCGGTTCTGGATGCGGGCATCCAGATCCTCGATCGCGCTGAGGCCGTTCCGGCCGAAGGTATACTGCTTAAACTCCCGTCCTTTCCAACTGTCCACCGAGACGCCATTCCCCTTGGTTCGATGATAACCGGTAACCGAGAGGAGCATGGTCTTATACTTGATGTACACCGCGCCGGTATAGGGAATGGTCGTTTGCAGGTCGGTCACATCGACATTGATGTCAATGCCCGTATGTGCCGGCAGCGGTACGGAGATGGTATCCGTAATAGACTGTGCGTAGGACTCTTCCTTGCTGCTCTCGTAGGTCTTTTCCATGCCATAGGAGTAGGAAAAGCTCTGCTCTACCTTGGCAGTGGGCGAAAGCGCGGCCAGAACGGGCACGCTGAATTCGACGCCTACCGTGGTCTCCTCGGTCCAGTTTTGTGAATAGGTATTGGAGACTGTGGTCGAGGTAGTAGTGCTCTTTTCATAGGTATAGCTTTTTTCGACTGTGTTTTCAAAGTCGTTGCGGTTTTCCGCCGTTACCTTGTAGCTGTCCGAGCTGCCGCCCAGATTAAACTGGTAGCCCTTCTGCTCGAGCAACGCCGTTGTGTCATCCGCCTCGATGGAAGGCGTTTCAAACCGGTTCGCAATGCCTTGAATTTCAAAGTCGTAGAACGCCTGCACATAGTAGCCGTAGCCGGTACTTACATAAGAGTGATGGTCATCGCGTTCCCTCTCCGCTCTGGTAGAGACATAATAAACCGGGGTTTCTTCTTCCGGAAGGCTGTTCAAAACACCCGAGCCGTTCAGAACCGCGCTCTGGTCAACAACGCTTCTGACAGCATCCCGCAGACCCTTAGCTGTATACTGTACCTTCGCATAATCTGCCGCAGTCAGAGCGGTATACGGCTCATGATAGCCGTGTTCATTGGTGTCGTTATAGTATGTTTTGGGCAGGACATTGTTCGCGATTGCCGCCCACTTCTCCGCAAATTTGGGATTCTGGATCATCTCCTGCAAAATCTGCTCCTGTGTGCTCGGCAGATTGTAGGTGTCCGAGGCATCAAAGATCTCCCAGTCGTTTTTTGCCGTCACGGCTGCCCCGGCTGTTGGGGGCAGCACCCCTATACACATCGCCACCGCCAGCAGGCTGCACAAACCTCGCCGTCGTATCATCTGCTTTTTACTCATACCATTTTCCTCCTTTTCTGTGTCAGTGTTCCTGCTCGGCCATGGAAAACAGCTCGTTATGACTCATTTCCACATCGCCGAAGCGGACAAAAATGCCGTTTGTCACCGCACTGTTCCACACCTGCGGGTCGGAAAGTGACCGGAATCGGAATTTATCCAGATAGGGCTTCATATCCAGCAGCAGGCGGCTGCCAGAGATAAAATCGACCTGCAGAACGTGGTCGGTCAGCGGCTTGACCGACTGAATGTATTTCCGGTCCAAATGCGTACCTCCTCTCGCCTACACAAAATGAAAGGTTCACCGTACCTATAGGATACGGTGAACCTTTCAAAAAAACCATTCACAAGTTGTTAGTTTTTATCCGCAAGCAGGTCGAGCAGCAGCTTGCGCTTTGCGCGCGGCTCTCCTGCTATCTGCAGTTTGGTGTAAATTTGATTCACATACTGCCGGATACTGCCCTCGGACAGATACAGCTTTTCCGCGATCTCACGGTTGTTCAGCCGCCGTGCCATCAGCCGGACAATCTCATATTCCCGCTCGGTCAGCGCAGACAGAGCTTCCGGACGGTCAAATCCGGCCTTTCGCCGCTCTGCGGCTTCTCCCAGTTCGATGATCTGTGCAACCGTTCCGGTTTGCAGCCGCTCTGTCAGCAATGGCTTGAGATAGCGATAATTCTCCGCAAACGGAATGACAAAGCCATCCGGTTCCGCGTCGGTCAGTGCCTGATCGAGCTGCGCCTGTGCCTCCGCATGCTTGCCCAGCATTTCATACGCCGCTGCCGTCTGGATTCGGATATGCATCGCAACCAGTGCATAGTGCATGCCTTCGCACACAGCAAGCAGTCTTTCGCTCCGGCCAACGACACGGGCGTAGTCGCCCTGTGCCAGACCGACCTGATTTTCGATCATCTCGATCATCGGCTTGCCCGGGGCAAGTGTATGCACGGTTGAAAGCCTGTGCGCGCGGAAAACCTCCGGAATCTTGTCGGTTTTGCCAAGCAAAGCGTAATAATACGCCGCAATCGCGTTCCATAGGTTCAGCCAGGAAGCATTGTGCTGCCGCAGCAGCTCCGCGTGCCGCTCGGCAAGCGTGCAGTGATACTTCATCTCCGCAAACAGCGACAGCCGCCACGCCAGAAAATCACAGCACAGCGCCATATTGGCCTGCCCGTTGTCCTGAATCCGGGCGCACGCACTTTCGAGTTCGATATGTGCATCCGTCAAGCGTCCCTGCAGGAACGCCGCCTCGGCACGCATGATAGTCTCGGCACCCTGACCGTGATTGCCGGTGATTTTATAATAGTGCGGCATGCACTCGTCCATCTCGGCAAGCTCGCTCTGCAGCTCGCCCGGTGCGCGGTAAAACATCATCAGCACGGACGGCGAGCCGAAGGTCCAGCCGCCGCCGGACTGGATGCTGATCGCCTTCCGCGACATCTGCGCGCTGGCACTCCGGTGCAGGCGGCTCATGGCGCTGATATCGTTGTAGCAGAGGAAGCTCATGATCAGGTCGCATTCTCCCCGCAAATCACCTTTTTCCTGTGCGGAAAGCGCTGTATTTTCGGAAATCGCCGTCAGCAGCAGCTCCTTCAGCTCCAGCATTTTCGGGATATTGCGCCAGTTGAACATACTCCGCATCAGCACCAGAATCGCCAGCGGATGGCTTGCGAGCACAGCTGCCGGGCATTCGTCCAGTGCTGCCAGCACTGCCTTCGGGTGCAGCGAGGAAAGCAGAATGCCTGCATCCTTCTGCAGCGTGCGCAGCATCGCATCGTAATCGCCGTTTTGCCGGTACTCGGTCATGGCATGCAGATACAGCCGATGATCCTCATACCAGATGCCGAGCCGCCCGCGGTAGACGGTCTGCCGCTCCTTCGGCATGGACAGGAAGGTGTGCAGCGCGCATTCCTTCATCATGTGATGAAACCGGTAGGTCGCGCCGTCCGGCAGACGCTTGACAAACGCATTCTGCCCGGTCAGCGCGGCAAGCAGGTCCTCGGCGTGCGCGTCTGCCATGACGAACTGCGCCATTTCGACCGTAAATTCGTCGGCAAGTCCCATCACCGCAAGGAATTCCCGCTGTTTTTCGGGCAGCGGATCAATCATCGCAGCCGTAAAGATGGATGAAATATCCGAATTCGGGTCCGGCAGCACACCGTGCTCGGAAAACATCCGCAGATTCAGATAAACCGCCGAAAACCAGCCCTCGCTGTAATACAGCAGCGTATCTATCTGCTCATCGGAAAGCGCGGTTCCGCACCGCTTGGTATAGACCGCCAGCTCGGTATGGTTAAGCCGAAGCTGCGCCGTGCCGATCTGATACACCTTTCCGCCCAGCCGGACAAGCTCTGCCGCCGGCAGAAACAGGTCACGGCTGGCTAAAATCAGATGAACATTGGGCGGCAGCCGTCCGGCCAGCGCACACAGGAATCCGGGTGCGCGCTTGTCGGTCAGCAGATGAAAATCGTCAATAAAAATATAGCAGGACTTCTCACCGGTCAGCGCATGACACAGATCGTCGATCAGCAGTCCGCCGCTCGCTCCGTCGGTCGGACAGTCGTATTCCCGCAGGAAGGCAAAGCCTGCACGCGCAAAGGCGTCCTGCACACTTTTCCAGAAAATCGCAAGATTGCTCGAGTACACACTGATGCGCACAATGTACGGCGCTTCGGCTCCGGCACGTTCCGCGAGATACCACTCCACCGCCGTCGTTTTGCCGTATCCCATGGGTGCAACCACGGTCGTCATGGCACAGCACGAGATTGGCCGCAGGCTCTCCTGCAGCCGCTCGGATATGTAGATCGTGTTCAGATTCCATTTCGATTTTGGCATGGCGGCACCTCCGAATACTGTAATGTGCTCTCCTGTCCGTTGTACTGTCTAAATTATACTGGATTTCAAAGTGGGTGTAAACCGTGTATACTGTTAAGGCAGCGTGCATATATGTCCTAAATTTGAGCGTCAAGCCGCTTTTCCAACCGGCAGTGTTACCAGAATTGTTGCTCCCGTATCTGCGCTCTGTTCAACGCGCACTGTGCCGCCATGCAGCCGGACAATCTCCTGCACGAGCGCCAGTCCCAGTCCCACGCCGCCCATTGCGCGGCTGCGCGACTTATCCACGCGGAAAAACGGCTGAAAGATGCTGTCCCGGTACTCCTCGGCAATGCCCGGACCGGTATCCCGCACGCGGATTGCCGCCTGACCGCCTTCCCGCTCGACCGACAGCTCCACAGAGCCGCCCGTGCGGTTGTACTTGATGGCGTTCTCGGTCAGGTTGAACAGCACCCGATACAGCAGCACATCGCTGCCGGTGAGCTGCACATTTTCGCCTGTCTGCGTGAGCGTGATGCCGTTTTTCTGCGCCAGCGGCGTCAGATCGACCAGCACTTCCTCGGCCATCGGCGCAAGGTCGATGCAGTCCGTGCGCGGCACGGATTGCAGATCGCTCATTTCCAGCAGCGTGCGTACAAGGGCGCTCAGGCGCTCGAGCTGTTCCTGCTCAAAGCGCAGCAGCGCGGCTGTTTCGGCATCCATCTGTGGATGCTCCGCCGCAAAAAGCTCGATCCGTGTCTGCATGAGCGCCAGCGGCGTGCGAAGCTCGTGCGCCGCATTGCCGGTGAACTGCCGCTGCGTGTCAAATGACTGCGCCAGACGGTCGAGCATGGCGTTGACCGACCGGCTCAGCTGCCGGAACTCGGCGGTCGTGTCCTCGGACAGGCGGGTGTCGGTCAGGCTTTCCTCGTTGATTTGCCCGGTCTGCCGCGCAAAATCGCCCAGCGGCTTGAGCGCCCGTCCGCTGACGAAATACGCGATGACGGCACTCAGCAGTGTCACCAGCGCGGTGATGCACCAGCCTATGCGCTCGAAACGCACCTTTTCTGCACTCACCTGCTGAGAAAAGCCGCTGAAGAACGCCTGCATATTCTCTTGGGGTATCTCAATGGTCATTTCCTGCTGGTTTCCCGTTTTGTACTCCACCACAAAGCCGTTCAGCGCATCCATGCTGTCCGAGCCGGAGTAAAACAGCAGCAGATTCAGGCTCACGCACGCCGCCGCGATGAGCAGCGCAGTCAATATCGTGATGCGCCACTGCACAGAAATTCGTTTGCTCATTCGCCCGCTCCGATCTCGTAGCCCTGTCCGATCTTATTGCGGATCGGATCGTATCCCAGTGCCGCGCGCAGCTTTTTTCGCAGCGTGGAGATGTGTACGCGGATGGAATTGCTGAAGCTGTCCACGCTGCTGTCCCAAACGTGCTCGATGAGCTCCTCCTGACTGACCGGCCGCCCGCGATTGAGCAGCAGATATTCCAGAATGCCGCTCTCCTTGCGCGTGAGCGAAAGCGTCTGTCCGTCTGCCGTGGCCGTGCGGCTGCGGGTATCAAACGTCAGACCGCCGCACCGCAGGCATACATCCTGCTGGACAAATCGGCGGCGCGTCAGACTGCGCACACGCGCTTCCAGCTCCTCCAGATGGAACGGCTTGGACAGATAATCGTTCGCACCGGCATCCAGTCCGTCCACCTTGTCGGAAATTTCGCTTCGCGCCGACAGGATGAGCACGCCGGTTTCCTGATCGTGCTCCCGCAGGGTTCGCAGAACAGTCATACCGTCCACCTTGGGCAGATTAAGGTCGAGCAGCACCAGATCGTATTTCTCCACCGCCAGCAGCTCGAGCGCCGCCTCCCCGTCAACACAGGTGTCCGCCTCATAACCGGACAGGCGCAGTTTTTTCGCAATATCTTCGCACAGATCACACTCGTCCTCTATCACCAAAAGCCGCATGAGCTTTCCTCCTTTGCATTTTCATACCTTTATTATACCAGATAGGGGTAAAATTTGTGTTAACGAAATCTGTTGCAAAAAATTTTTGTTTTTTAAGGCAATACCGCATAATTGAACAAGAGCGATTTGCGAGCAAATTTTGCGTAC
>ENA-ORNZ01002188-ORNZ01002188.1-human-gut-metagenome-genome-assembly--contig:-NODE-2188-length-13342-cov-21.375555_pt1 | contig 13342 bp, 10 predicted proteins | sample MGYA00242124_ERZ509040 | MGnify/ENA primary metagenome ERZ509040 (study PRJEB26280, sample SAMEA2338733) | human gut metagenome | biome: human gut; feature: human-associated habitat; material: faeces... | reverse complement strand
ATTTTTTACGTTCTTTGGCAGCTAAATTTCAAACACAGCCAGAATATGTTGAGAGCTCTCAAAAATCTCAAGAAGCATTTGCTAAGTTGTCAAAACTCTTTGAAGCTAAGCACGACTTTACAACATCAGATATCACCTTAACGCAAGATGATAAGAAACATTATGCTATCTGGGATGTTATTAATCAAAAAGAAGAAGTTGAGCATGTGGCAAAGGCTATTCGTCATAAACTTCACCAAGGCTATCGCTATAAAGATATTTTGGTGCTTTTGGGTGATGTGGATAGCTATCGTCTGCAAATCGGCAAAATTTTTGATAAATATGAAATTCCCTATTATTTTGGAAAAGCAGAGTCGATGAGCGATCATCCTTTGGTGCATTTTATTGATTCCTTGGAGCGCGTGAAACGTTACCGTTTTCGTATGGAAGATGTGGTTAATCTTTTGAAAACAGGACTTTATGGTTCCTTCACTCAAGATGATTTAGACCTTTTTGAGCAATATCTGATTTACGCTGATATTAAAGGACAAAGTAAATTTGGCAAGGAGTTCACGATTGCTTACAAGGGTGAAGAACACTTAGCTTATATTAATTGCATGCGCGAGCAAATCATGGCGCCTTTGCTAGGTTTATTTAAGGCACAAAAGCAGTTTGGCTCAAGCCTGCTTGAAAAATTGATGACTTTCTTGGGTGCTATTTCTTTGCCTGAGAATTTAGAGCGTATGGTAGCTACCTTCTCAGAAAATGACCAGGAAAAGCACGAGCAAGTTTGGCGAACATTTACTGACATTCTCGAGCAATTTCAAACGATTTTTGGACAAGAAAAATTGTCTTTGGATGAATTTTTAGCTCTTTTAAGAAGCGGTATGTTGGCTGCCCAGTACCGCGTAGTGCCAGCAAGTGTTGATGTGGTTTCTGTAAAATCTTATGATTTGGTTGAGCCACATACCAATAAATTTGTCTTTGCACTTGGCATGACGCAGTCGCATTTCCCAAAGATTGCGCAAAATCGTAGCTTGATTTCAGATGAAGAACGTGCCAAGGTTAATGAGACAACATCTGACAATCAACGTTTTGATGTGATTAGTCGTGAAAATATTAAGAAAAATCATTTTGCTGCTTTGTCATTGTTTAATTCAGCGACGGAAGAATTGGTGCTCAGTTTGCCACAAATTGCTAACGAGTCAGAAGATAAGGAATCTTCTTATCTTGCGGAATTAGCTAGCTTTGGTGTGCCTGTTTTGGTTAAGGGACGAAATCGTTTGTCGACAGATGCTGAAGACATTGGAAATTATAAAGCGCTCTTATCTCGTGTGATTGAGGTTAATCGCTTAGCTATTGAAGAAGAACGCGAGCTTAGCAAAGAAGAGCAGACCTTCTGGTCAGTAGCTGTACGTTATCTTCGTAAAAAACTGGTAAATGACGGTATTGAATTGCCACTTATTAAGGACAATATGCAGACCAAGCCAGTTTCTGATGAAGTGATTGAGACGCGTTTTCCAAGTGATGAGCCGATTAATTTATCTTCATCAGCGGTGACAACTTTCTATAACAATCAGTACAAATATTTCTTACAGTATGTGCTTGGTTTACAAGAGGTTGAAACCATTCACCCTGACGCTAGAAATCACGGAACATACCTCCATCGTGTCTTTGAATTGGTCATGAAAGATGCTTCTAACCAGCCGTTTGACAATAAATTAGATCGAGCTATTCAAACAACCAACGCCGAAGATGCTTTCAAATTTATCTACGAAGAAGACGAGGAAAGCCGCTACTCATTGACAGTCTTAGAAGATATTGCTAGAAGCACGGCAACCATTTTACGTCAGGATACTCAGATCCAGGTGGAAAATGAAGAAGAACCTTTTGAATTAATGCTTGCTAATGCAGTTCGTATTCGAGGCATTATTGACCGTGTGGATCGTTTGTCAGATGGAAGTCTTGGGGTGGTTGATTACAAATCAAGTAACAATACCTTTGATATTCAAAAATTCTACAATGGTCTTAATCCGCAATTGGTGACTTATATGCAAGCACTTCGCGATAAAAAAAATAAAAGTGAATCAGATAAGATTTTTGGAGCCATGTACCTTCACATGCAAGAGCCAAAAGTAGATTTGTCATCGGTAGCTACTACAGAGAAAATTTTGGAGAATTTGTCTAAAGAACTTCGCTATCGTGGCTTGTTCTTAGAAGATGAAAAAGGTTATTTATCAAATGGAAATTATCATCTTAATGATTCTGTTTACACGCAAGAAGAGTTAGATATTTTACTAGCTTATAATCAAAAATTATTCCTTCAAGCAGCTGAGCAAATTAAACAAGGATACTTTTTGATTAATCCTTACAGTGAGGATGGTAAGACGGTTAAGGGTGACCAATTAAAAGCTATCACACGCTTTGAAGCGGACCGCCACATGCCATACGCACGCAAGTGGTTTAAATTACCAAGAAAAGATAGACGTCAAGGCTTTTTGAGCCTGATGCAAGAAGAGGAGGAAAAAGATGACCTTTAAACCATTTTTAACGGCTGAAGCGATTTCTTCTCTACAGCAAAAAGAGGCGCAGTCATCAAAAGCGCAAAAACGAACACCTGAACAAATTGAAGCCATTTATAGCTATGGCAACAATATTTTGGTATCAGCGTCGGCTGGTTCTGGGAAAACTTTCGTCATGGTTGAGCGCATTATTGATAAAATTTTGCGTGGGATTACTGTTGACCAGCTCTTTATTTCGACCTTTACAGTTAAAGCAGCGGGAGAATTAAAAGAACGTCTTGAGAAAAAAATCAGCCAAGCTTTGCAACAAGCGACGCATAATGATTTAAAAACCTATCTTAATGAGCAGCTGCTAGCTCTGCAGACTGCTGATATTGGAACCATGGATGCCTTTACGCAAAAGTTGGTTAACCAATACGGCTACACATTAGGAATTTCACCGACTTTTCGCATTATGACGGATAAGAGCGAACAAGATCTTGTCAAGAATGACGTTTTTGCAGATCTTTTTGCAGATTACATGACGGGGCAAAATCAAGACATTTTCCGCAAATTAGTTCGTAATTTTTCTGGCAATCGTAAAGATACCACAGCTTTTAGAGGAATTGTTTACAAAATCTATGATTTCAGTCAAGCAACGGATAATCCTAAGAAATGGCTGACTGAGGTTTTCTTGAAAGGTGCTAGAACCTATACTGATTTTTCCGCCATTCCCGACCAAGAAGTTGTGGATTTTCTAGCTTGCATGCATGAGACAGCTAATCAATTACAAGATGTGACAGATTTAGAAGATTACAAGCAAAAAACAGCTAAGGGGACGCCTACAGCGGCTTATAAAAGGCATTTGAACATGATTGAGCATTTGCATGAGTGGGCTTTGCATTTTGAGACGCTTTACGGTCGTGATGGACTTGGTCGTTTGGCGACAGATGTGGCTGACTTGATTCCATCTAGTCCAGCTGTGACAGTTGCAGGGGTAAAATATCCAATTTTCAAGACTCTCCAAGGTCGTTTGGCTGGTCTGAAACACTTAGAAACTATCTTCAAATACCAATCGGAAAGTCTGCCTTTGTTAGAACTTTTACAAGCGTTTATGCAGGATTTTTCTGAACAATATTTGCAAGCTAAAATCCAAGAAAATGCTTTTGAGTTTTCGGATATCGCTCATTTTGCTATCCAGATTTTGGAAGAAAATCCAGATATTCGTGAGCTCTACCAAGATAAATACCACGAAGTCATGGTCGATGAGTACCAAGATAACAATCACACGCAAGAACGCATGCTTGAATTATTGTCAAATGGTCATAATCGATTCATGGTGGGAGATATCAAGCAATCTATCTATCGTTTTCGTCAGGCTGATCCGCAGATTTTTAACCAAAAATTCAAGGATTTTCAAGAGCATCCAGAACATGGAAAATTAATTCTGCTAAAAGAAAACTTCCGTAGTCAGTCAGAAGTCTTGGATACGACAAATAGTGTCTTTACGCATTTGATGGACGAGTCTGTTGGGGAAATTTTGTATGATGGCATGCACCAGTTAGTAGCAGGCAGTCCCGCACAAAAAGAAGCTCATCCAGAAAATAAAACACAAGTCCTTATTTACGATACTGATGATGGTGGTGAACTTGCAAGTAGTCCAGAAGAGGAGCAAATCAATCCAAACGAGGTTAAGCTGGTAGCTAAAGAAATTATTCGCCTGCATAACGAAGAAGGTGTTGCCTTTGAAGACATCACGTTGCTAGTTTCATCACGTACGCGTAATGATGGTATTTTGCAGACTTTTGAACATTATGGTATTCCTTTGGTGACGGATGGCGGTGAGCAAAATTACCTAAAATCTGTTGAAGTTATGGTGATGCTAGATACCCTTCGAGCTCTGGATAATCCGCTTAATGATTATGCTTTGGTAGCTCTGATGCGTTCACCAATGTTTTCTTTTAACGAAGATGATCTTGCTCGTCTTGCTCTTCAAACAAGCGAGGATGAGACCAGAGCCAATCTTTACCAAAAACTAGAACATGCTTTGGCTAATCAAGGTCAGCATGCAGAATTGGTCACACCAGTTTTACGTGAAAAATTAAAAGATTTTATGACTTGCTTTAGCAAGTGGCGTGATTTTGCCAAATGGCATTCGCTTTATGATTTGATTTGGAAGATTTACAATGAGCGCTTTTATTATGATTACGTGGGCAATCTCCCCCGTGCCGAGCAGCGCCAAGCCAATCTTTACGCCCTTGCACTTCGTGCTAATAATTTTGAAAAGACTGGCTTTAAAGGCTTATCACGCTTTATTCGCATGATTGATCGCGTCTTAGAAAGTGAAAATGATTTGGCTGACGTTGAAGTGGCCCTTCCAAAACATGCTGTGAATTTGATGACTATCCATAAGAGTAAAGGACTTGAATTCAAGTATGTCTTTATTTTGAACATTGATAAGAAATTCAGTATTCAAGACATGATGTCACCCTTGATTTTATCACGTCAAAATGGAGCTGGTATTAAATATTTGGCTGACATGCGAGAAGAGTTAGATACGGATGTTTTTCCAACCGTTAAAGTCAGCATGGACACTTTGCCTTATCAGCTTAATAAACGTGAACTGCGCCTAGCAACCTTGTCTGAACAAATGCGTTTGTTCTATGTTGCCATGACCCGTGCTGAGAAGAAATTGTATTTAGTCGGAAAAGCAAGTTCTGAAAAATTGGTTGATAAATACAGCGGTAAGTCAGAAAATAATCATCTTCCAGTTGCAGAACGTGAAGCTTTCATGACTTTCCAAGATTGGATGTTGGCCATTCATGAAGCTTATAAGGACTTACCATTTAAGGTTGAATTTGTCACAGATGAAGATTTGACAGAAGAGAAAATCGGTCAGATTGAAGTCAAATCAGCTATTAAACCTGATGATTTGTCAAATAACCGCCAGTCAGAAAATATTGCAGAAGCTTTGGAGAGACTTGAGGCAGTTGCAGAGTTGAATACCAAATATCAATCAGCCATTAACCTGCCAAGCTTAAGAACACCTAGTCAGGTTAAGAAACTTTATGAGCTTGTTATGGATACTGATGGTGTTGATGTGATGGCTAAGAAGGACCAAGTAAAACCAAGCTTTGCCTTACCTGATTTTTCGAAAAAAGCCAAGGTTGAAGCAACAGCGATTGGTTCTGCCATGCACGAGCTCATGCAGCGCATTTCCTTGTCTCAAAAAGTGACACTAGAGGATATTTCAAAAGCTCTAACACAAGTGTCTGCTAAAGATGAAGTTAAAGCGCGCATTCATCTAGAAAATGTTTTGGATTTCTTTGAAAATTCAGCTCTTGGACAATTGATTCAGCAAAATACTGACAAAATCTACCGCGAAGCTCCATTTGCTATGCTAAAAGAAGACCCTGAGAGCAAAGAAAAATTTGTTGTTCGTGGGATTGTCGATGCTTATCTTATTTTAGAGGATCGTTTGGTTCTTTTAGATTACAAGACTGATAAATACACAAACAGCGAGGAAATCAAAGACCGATACCAAGGTCAAATGGCACTTTATGCCGAAGCACTCAGCAAGTCATATCATATTGATCAAGTTGATAAATACCTTGTTTTACTTGGTGGAGAGTGTCTGGAAGTAGTTAAACTTTAAAAGTAATTAAAAAAACGACCGTTTAGCATAAAGCTTGCGGCCGTTTTTGGTATAGTATATTGTATATTGAAAAAATAAAGGCGAGTTGATTGGATTAACTCCAGAATTTAGCGGCGATGTCTTGACCTTGCTTAATTTTAGCCCATTGTTGTGGGATAGCAAGTTCATTTCCTGAATCACATGAAGCAAAACCACATTGGTGAGAAAGGAAAAGACGGTCTTTAGGGATGATTTGGCTAGCTTCTTCAAGCATTTTAAGCGCACGTTCTTCATCGTCAAGATCAGTTGTTTTACTTGAAAGAAGTCCAAGAACGACTTCAGCATCTGAGTCTTTCAAGCTTTCAAGAGCTTTAAGGTCACCAGCCACTTCGCTATCCCATTCAAGGAAGAAACGGTCATAGTGTTGATCTTTCAAGAATTTTGTTGCGATAGCTTCGTAAGTACCACCAGCAGCAGAACGACTTTCGTAGTTACCACGGCAGTTGTGAGTCCAAACTTGCAAACCAAGCTCATGACCGTAGTCCGCAACATCGTTATTTACTGCGATGAATTCATCAGCAAGATTGGCAAGAGCGCTGTTCCCTTGAGCAAAGAAACCAGTTGGGTTTGTTTCATCGAAAAGTTCCCAGAGGCAGTCGTCAAATTGAATGATTTCTCCGCCAGCTTCTTTGTATTCTTTCAAGAATTCTTTATAGGCATTTGTAAGACCAGCTTTTAGTTCTTCTTTAGTTTTGTAAACTTGGTCTTCGCCAACTAATTGATTAAAGACTGTGAATTCTGTGTAGGCGTGGGCAGGTCCCCAGATTGTTAGTTTTGTGTCAGTTTCACCAGCTTCTTCTTTAAGAAGTTTGTAAATATCTAGAAAGTGGTGATTTTTGCCAGAAAGTGGTTCTGTGATACGGATACCAATATCCTTACGTGTTTCAAAATGACCGCCATCATGGTCTTGGAAAGTGTATCCGTGGTCAGCGATGTAACGTTCAATACCTTTTAAGCCCCAAACGAAATCAAGGTGCCACATAGATTTTGAGTATTCGCCATCAGTTAGGACATCGATACCTGCCGTTTTTTCTTCAGCGATAACTTTTCTGATATCAGCTGTTTCTGTTTCTTTGTAGCCTTCGAATGCATCGTAGAAAGGATATTTGATATCATCACGATGTTCGATTGCGATTTTGTATTCGCGTAAATCTGCTGGTCGTAAAAGTGAACCAACTAGTTGAAATCTTGATTTAGCCATTTTCTATACCTCGTTTATTTTTTTGTGATTCCTATTTTAGCTGAGCTTTTCAGTTTTGAAAAATAGTTATTTATATGGGATAATGTATAGTTATAAACTATAACTGAAAAAATATGTTTTTCTATGAAAATGACAGAAAATTTGGTAAAATAAGAAAAAACTGACAATTTTTATAGGAGATTTATGATGGATATTTGGGAGAAACTGTACGAAGCAGCAAAAAATGACTATAATCCACATTATGTGACGCCTTTTATTTATTCAAATCATGTTGTTGCAGCAATTGAAGCAGAAGATGGACAGATTTTCACAGGCTATTGTTTTGAAGCTACGTCTGGTGTATTTCATCTTTGTGCGGAACGAGCTCAGCATTTAATATGTTCCAGCAATCTAGTCAAACGACTATAAAGCGTATCATTGACTTTCGTGATAAAGCGCCAAATGGTAGTGGTTCAGGTATGCCTTGTGGTACCTGCCGTGAATTTTTGATGCAATTGTCACCTAAAAATAAAGATTTGGAATTTATGATTGACTATGACAAGCGTGAAACCATTACACTTGGTGAGTTGATGCCAAATTGGTGGGGAGAAGAGTGCATGGCAGCTGGTATTGAGGATTTAGATTAGTCACAAGTAAAGATAAGCGAGGTAGAGGATGAGAGATAATCATTTACACACACATTTTTCATATGATTCAGAGACTCAGTTTGAAGATTATTTAACTCATTATGATGGTGATATTGTGACAACAGAGCACTATGATTTGTCAAATCCTTATACTAAGCAAGATGATGTGCCGGATTATGACGCTTATTCGCGTGAAATAGCTGAGCTTAATCGAAAATATGGCAATCGTATCAAAAAAGGAATTGAAATTGGCTATTATGAGTTACGTGAAGATGATATTATTGCTTATTTAGCAGATAAGAACTATGACTTAAAATTGTTATCAGTTCACCATAATGGGACAAATGATTACCTTGATGATGAAGTGGTAGATATGGAAAAAGCGGAGATTATTCAAGAATATCTGGATAAGTTAGAGTATGCTATTGGGCGCGTGGATGCGGATGTTTTAGCACATTTTGATTATGGTTTTCGAATTTTTGATATGACAGTCGAGGATTTAAAAGTTTATGAACCTCAATTAAAGCGTATCTTCCAAAAAATGATTGACCATGATTTAGCTTTTGAGTTAAATAGTAAATCCATGTATTTGTATGGCAAAGAAGAGCTTTATCGATATGCACTAAGTCTAGTAAAAGAACTTGGTTGCCATAAATATTCCATTGGTTCAGATGGACACAAATTAGAACATTTTCGTTTGGCATTTGATAAGATTCAAGCATTATTGGATGAATTTAGTATTGAAGATTGGGAGATTTTGTAAAAAGACACATAAAAAAGCTATGAGCAACAGGCTCAGAGCTTTTAGTTTGTTCAGCAATTAGTGAGAAATACGTTTACGTGCTGCTTTTTTACGATTTTCTTGAATGAAAGCAGCTTTTTCCTCTTCAGGTTCAATAATTTTTTTCTTAACTGCAAAGATAGCACCAGCAACTGTAGCTGCAGTGGCTACCACACCAGTAGCAATACCTTTAGCAAATGCGAATTTTTTAGCCATAATAATTCTCCTCCTTACTGATAAGAACAGGGAGTATAAAGAGTTCTTTATACTCTTTTGTAGCAGTAGGATTGGTTTTCTTGTCCTACCATCTTATGTTATAATAAGGGTAACAAAAATTGCCTAAAAGTTCAAGTGAAAACGTTATATTTACTAAAAAATCAGGCTTAGGACGGATAAGAAATAAATGTCAAAAAAAATAAAACTGCTAGCGGTAGTTGGGCCGACTGCTGTTGGAAAAACAGCACTGGGAATTGAGCTAGCAAAACAGTTCAATGGAGAAATTATCAGTGGTGATAGTCAGCAAGTCTATCGTCAATTAGATATTGGAACGGCAAAAGCAACTCCTGAAGAACAAGCTGAAGCAGTGCATCATTTGATTGATGTGCGCAATATTGATGAGACTTACTCGGTTTATGATTTTGTTCAGGAAGCTAGCGCAGCCATTTCAGATATTGTCAGTCGAGGCAAACTTCCGATTATCGTCGGAGGAACAGGACTTTATCTTCAAAGCTTACTAGAAGGTTACCATCTGGGTGGCCAAGTAGATCAGGAAAAGGTTCTTGCTTATCGAAAAGAGCTTGACCTTTTATCAGACGACGAACTTTTTGGAAAAATAGCAGAGCAAAAAATTGAAATTCCTCAGATTAATCGACGTCGAGCTATTCGAGCACTTGAGTTAGCTAAATTTGGAAAAGGTTTAGAAAACAAAGAAACAGATTATGATGCTTACTTAATTGGCCTAAATGACGATCGTCAAGTTCTGTATGACCGCATTAATTATCGCGTTGATCTCATGGTTGAAAATGGGGTTTTGAATGAGGCAAAATGGCTCTATGACAATTATCGTGAGGTCCAAGCAGCACGAGCTATTGGCTACAAAGAACTTTTCCCCTACTTTTCAGGAGAAGATTCTCTTGAAAACTGTGTTGAAAAATTAAAACAAAACACACGACGCTTTGCCAAACGCCAGTTAACTTGGTTTAGAAATCGAATGACAGTTCAGTTTTATAATGTTTCTGAAACAGATTTTAAAACAAAAGTTGCAGAAGATGTTGACCGTTTCTTAAATGATAATAAAGTGTAAGGTAGAGCAAAAACTCCTTTACCCTCTTCGAATAAAATTTATGTTATAATGATATTTACGGATTAATCAAGTAAAGGGGTGAGTACAAGATGATTGAAACAAGCAAGCACCAAGAACGAGTGATTTTGCTAGGAGTTGAGTTGTCTGACACAGAAAACTTTGAAATGTCAATGGAAGAATTGGCGTCACTCGCTGAAACAGCAGGTGCTGAGGTGGTCTCATCTTATCGTCAAAAACGTGAGAAATATGATAGCAAATCTTTGATTGGTTCAGGGAAATTAGCTGAAATCAAAGCGATTGTTGACGCTGATGCGATCGATACTGTGATTGTCAACGACCGCTTAACGCCACGTCAAAATGTTAATTTGGAAGCAGAACTTGGCGTTAAAGTTATTGACCGTATGCAGTTGATTCTAGATATTTTTGCCATGCGTGCCCGTAGTCACGAAGGTAAATTGCAAGTTCATCTGGCTCAACTCAAATACATGTTGCCACGTCTTGTTGGTCAGGGGGTTATGCTTAGCCGACAAGCAGGTGGAATTGGTAGTCGTGGACCTGGTGAAAGCCAGTTAGAGCTTAACCGTCGTTCGATTCGCAATCAAATTTCAGATATTGAACGTCAACTGAAAATCGTTGAGAAGAATCGTGAAACTGGTCGAGAAAAACGCACTGAGTCACAAGTCTTTAAAATTGGTTTGATTGGTTACACAAATGCTGGTAAATCAACGATTATGAACGTTTTGACAAATGATAAGCAGTATGAAGCTGATGAATTGTTTGCGACTTTGGATGCGACGACAAAGCAAATTTATTTGCAAAATCAATTTCAAGTGACTCTCACGGATACGGTTGGATTTATTCAAAATTTACCGACAGAATTGGTGGCAGCCTTTAAGTCAACCTTGGAAGAAAGCCGTCATGTTGATTTGCTGCTACACGTGATTGATGCCAGCGACCCAAATCATGCTGAACACGAAAAAGTTGTTCTGAATCTGTTAAAAAATCTAGATATGCTGGATATTCCACGTTTAGCTGTTTATAATAAGATGGATGTGGCAGAGCATTTTGCAGCGACAGCTTTTCCAAATGTGCGTATTTCTGCGCGTGATAAAGATGCTCGTTCACTTTTGCGCCGTTTGATTATCAATGAAATTCGTGAGATTTTTGAACCATTTAGCATTCGTGTTCACCCAAATCAAGCCTATAAGCTATACGATTTAAATAAAATCGCGCTGCTTGATCGTTATGATTTTGCAGAAGGATACGAAACCATCACTGGTTACATTAATCCAAAAAATAGATGGAGACTAGAAGAATTCTATGACTGATTATATAAGTTTAGCTTTAAAATACGGTGGCTTTACGTCACTAGATAAAGTATACTTGCAAAATGTTTTGGAGGATTTAACAGATGAGCAAAAATTGAGTTTCATCACACCACCTCCAAGTGTTATCAATGCTTATTTTGCAGAAATGTATCAAAAACAATCTCCGCAAGCCGCAACAGATTATTATTTTGAACTATCAAAAGAATTGCAGCTTTTAAATGATAAGCCATCTTTTGATGAACATAAGCCTTTTATTCGTTTGAATTTATCAGGAAAATCATATGGTTTCACTTATGAAAATGATAAAGAGGTTGCTCGTATCTTTTCTGAAAAAGATGAAGCTTTGACAAAAGATGTCTTGTTTGAATTGGCTCAAGTCTTTCCTCAATATAAAATTTATGTTGAAGATGGCAAGATCAAAATGTCAAAAATCACTTTTGATGACCAAGAACTTGAAGACCTCACACCAGAAAGTAGTTTGCTCAGTCATGTTTCAAAATTAAAAGGAAATATGGTTAAGCTAAAAAGTTTTAATCGCGATGAATTGTCAGACTTGCTAGCTCACTATCAAGGGCAAGTTTATTATACGTTTGATCAACGTGAATTTATCGCTTATGTAAAAGTATCGTAATAGGAAGGATAAGTAAAAACTTCGGTTTTTATAGGTATATATGGAATTACAATTTTTGGGAACAGGAGCGGGTCAGCCCTCAAAGTCACGTAATGTGTCAAGCTTAGTGTTAAAGTTACTTGACGAGATTAATGAGGTGTGGATGTTTGACTGTGGTGAAGGAACACAGCGTCAGATTTTAGAAACAACGATCCGTCCTCGTAAAGTGAAACGCATTTTTATCACGCACTTGCACGGTGACCACATTTTTGGTCTTCCTGGCTTTTTGGCAAGTCGTGCTTTCCAAGCAAATGAAGAACAAACTGACCTTGATATTTATGGTCCTGTTGGTATTCGTTCATACGTTTTGAACAGTTTGCGCTTGTCTGGTGCACGTTTGCCATACCGTATTCATTTTCATGAATTTGACGAAAACAGTCTTGGAAAAATCATGGAAACAGATAAATTTGTGGTGTATGCTGAGAAATTGGACCACACTATTTTCTGTATTGGTTACCGTGTGATGCAAAAAGATTTGGAAGGAACACTTGATGCTGAAGCGTTGAAAGCTGCAGGTGTGCCATTTGGTCCATTATTTGGAAAAATCAAGAGTGGTCAAGATGTTGTCTTAGAAGATGGGACAAAAATCATTGCCAAAGATTACATCTCAGCACCGAAAAAAGGAAAAATTATCACTGTTTTAGGCGATACACGTAAGACTGATGCTAGCGTGCGCCTTGGTTTGGGAGCCGATATTTTGGTTCACGAATCTACATATGGTAAGGGTGATGAAAAAATTGCTCGTAATCATGGGCACTCAACAGGTACTCAAGCTGCTCAAATTGCTAAAGAAGCATCAGCTAAATGCTTATTGCTTAATCACATCAGTGCACGTTTCTTGGGACGCGAATGCAAACAAATCGAAAACGATGCTCAAGAAATTTTTGAAAATACACACTTGGTTAAAGATTTGGAAGAAATTAGCTTATGAGAATAATTGCTATTACAGGAGCAACAGGTGGACTTGCCAAAGAAATTGTCAAACAGTTACCATCTGATGACTTTGTGATTGCCTTAGGACGTAATGTAAAAAAACTTGAAGCCTGTTATGTTGAACGTCCTAACACAGTTTGCTACGAACTTGATATGTCAAGTGATGAAGCGATTGGGGCAATGGTTGAAAAACTATATGCTGAACATGGTTACATCGATGTCTTTATCAATAACGCTGGTTATGGTGATTTTAGTGAGTTTGATGCTTATACAACCGCTGAAATTCGTGACATGTTTGATATCAACACCTTTGCGACGATGACTTT
>ENA-ORNZ01002149-ORNZ01002149.1-human-gut-metagenome-genome-assembly--contig:-NODE-2149-length-13647-cov-3.551133_pt1 | contig 13647 bp, 4 predicted proteins | sample MGYA00242124_ERZ509040 | MGnify/ENA primary metagenome ERZ509040 (study PRJEB26280, sample SAMEA2338733) | human gut metagenome | biome: human gut; feature: human-associated habitat; material: faeces... | reverse complement strand
AGGTACCGGCTGGGCATCCAAGACCAACGCACTGGCTGACGAGAATGGCCTGCTGGAAGACGTTAACACCGCTTTCACCGCAGCTTGCCCGCGTCAGTACGCTGCACAGCTGATCTACAACACGATCTTTGCTCCGACCGTTGTTCTTCGTGACGGCGAGTACACCAACATGAAGATGGTTACCGGTGCTAACCTGGATAACTACAATCCGACCGTTGGCGAGAAGTACATGAATCTGAAGTCCGATACCGGCGTTATCACTACCGTTGGTAAGGAAACCTTCACGATCGCTCTGGATTCCGATGAAGACAACTACTCTTCCGGTGATACCCAGAACTACACCAAGCTGAAGAAGGATTACTCTTCCAAGCTGGGTCAGAAGGTTAAGGTTCTGTTCAAGAAGACCAGCGATGTTATCGGCGTTTTCGCAACTGCTGACAACCACGTTTACACCACCGTTCAGAACGCTCTGTCCAAGGACGGCGACAAGATCAAGTTCGACGGCACTTCTTACAGCGTTGACTCCAACATCACCAAGTACACTGTTGATGTAGAGGGCCACGTTACTAAGCACAACACTCCTGTCACTGTTGCTTCTCTGGTTGCTAAGGATTCTGCAAATGCAGTAACCCTGGCTGATACCGATGACAACAACAAGATCGATACCGTTATCGTTACCGAAGTTAGCCTGGCTAAGGTTACCTATGTTTCCACCAAGGAAATCATTGCTGGCAGCCAGAGCTACAAGTTCGAGGACGAGAAGATCGCTGACGGCATTGTTAAGGACGACTACGTAGCTGTTTACGCAAACACCTTCGAGGATTGCAAGAACGTTGTTAAGGCTACCAAGATCTCCGGCACCATCAACGGTACTAAGGTATCTGACGGTGTTAACAAGTACCGCATCGACGGCACCTGGTACAACGAGTATGCAGACGCTTCCATGAACTCTGTTCAGGTTGGCAACAAGGTTGACGCTTGGGTTTACAACGGCGTTGTTGCATACGCTAAGCGCACCGCTGGCGAGTCCGGCAATGTTGGCGACATTTGCGTAATCGAAGCAATCGGCTCCAACATCGAAGGCGACAAGGTTAAGATCGTTGACTTCGATGGCAAGGAATCCATCGTTGCTTACGATACCGATGATCACTCCGACGATGGCTACATTAAGCCGTCTAACCTGAAGACCGGCGTTGCTTACGAATACGAAGTTGTTAAGGGCGAGTACCGCTTCAAGGCGCTGAACACCACCGCTGACTGGTACGGCGATTATACCGCTCTGGATCTGACTGCTTCTGGTAACGGCGTATTTGTAACCGATGCTAACGGCACTCAGGCTGCATCTGCTAAGTATGTTGCTGCAACTTCTGCATCGACCAAGGGCAAGGAAGTTGACGACAAGGCAAAGGTAATCCTGGTAACTGCTTCTGGCACGGTTTCTGATATCGATACTAAGGTTATCACCGGTAAGCAGTTCAAGACCCTGTCTATCCATGCTACTGATGCAGGTAAGGTAAACTCTACTGCAGGTACTGTTGCTGCCTTCACCTCTAAGGTTGAGGGTCTGACCAAGGCTACTTACGTTGTTGCTAAGGTTAATACCTCTATCAACTCTACCTTCACCACCAACGACAACTACGGCTACATCACCGATACCGCTTACGTATCCTCCACTGGCTACGTTACCTACAAGGTATGGACCGGTGCTGAAGAAGTAACCGTTACCGAGAAGAAGTCCAACGTTTCCAACCGTAGCAAGGGTACTGTAATCGGCTACTCCTCCATCAATGCGGACGGCGAGATTGAAGACGTTACCGCTTCCTTCGGTGCTGTTGAAGGCGCAGTTAAGGGCGTAAATGACAAACAGACCAAGGTAACCTTTGATGGCGTTAACCAGAACGATATCACCGCTGATACCGTAGTTCTGTACGTTGACACCGACGCACACGAAGGCAAGACCTCCGGCTCTATCGTTGAGGCTGACAAGTTCGGCGATGCTTACTTCAACAACGTAATCTACAAGCTGGACGGCAATGCTGCTGATTCCGACGTTGCACTGCTGGTTGTTGATGTTAAGAACAAGCTGAACGGCGAAGTTACCCTGAACGGTGCAGCTCCGGCTGACATCGAGGCTGCTCTGGTTTCCGGCGACGTTACCGTTGCTGCTTCTGCTATCACTGGCAACGTAACCGTTCCGGCCGGCAAGACCCTGACCCTGACTGGTGCTGTTACCGCTACTGAGCTGGGCCGCGTTAAGGCTACTGCTGGCGCTAAGCTGGTAATTGCTAAGGAGACTGCATCTATCTCTTCTTCTGACGTATACACTGCAGCTGGTTCTAAGACCAACGATACCACCTCTGTTGCTGGTACCACCCTGTCTTCTAAGGTTATCAAGGCAGGCGCTACCTTCACCGGTGCTACCGTTTACACCGATGCTCAGCTGCACACTACTGTTGCTTGGGTTGTAGACGCTACTTCTATGCTTCAGTAATCAGTTTCTGCTGATTTAATCACAGCTTCACAAAAGCAAAGGACCCCCGAGAAATCGGGGGTCCTTTCTTACTATAAGGGCTCGACCTGTTCGCGCACCAGAAGGTGAGCGTTGGGGCGCGTTCTTACAATCCTAACAAGTGTATTGGGTGTTGAAGGTGCTCACCTTTTTGGCGCCCTTGCAAGACTTTTCTATTGACGAACACAGAATAGAACATATTTTCCAAAGTAAAAGTCCCCCGAGATATTCTCGAGGACTTTTGTTTTACGGGAGCGGCACCAGTTCTATATCATCGATCTCCAGTGTTTTGGCTCAGCCTGCCTCCTGCATATAATATTCCAGCCACGACATATTATCTGGTGCTTTTCGTCCGGTAGTGCCGTTAATATTTTTAACTTCCATTGTTTTCACTTGAAAGAGAGGAAAACCCCGCTCAAAAGAGCGGGGTTTTCGATTGTGCTGAAGGAGGAATTACTCGCCCTTTACAGTTACAGCAGTGCCGAGAGCAATAACCTTAACGGTTACGGTCTGTGCATCAACCGGGAACTTGACGTTCTGTGCATACTCGCTGGAATCAGCAAATACAGCACCGGTCAGAGTTACCTTAACGGTAGAACCAGCAGCCTCAGAAGTGGTCAGAACCAGATCATAGGACTTGCCAGCTTCCAGCTTGCTATCAGAGATGGTAGCAGCAGTCAGCTTAGCAGAACCAGCAGCCTGAGAAACAGAGGTAGCAGCCTCGTTCATGCCCTTCATCTTGCCCTTTACATCGAATACGATGAATGCCAGATCAGCGTTGTCGTTGGAGCCGAACTGCTCATCCATTACGAAGTAAGCGTTGGTGTAGTATACGCCGGAATCAGCGATCTCCTCAGCTGCGAACAGAGCAGAACCGGACTTGCCGATCTGATCATCATCGTCAGCGTCAGAATCAACGTTCAGGATCTTGGTGTCCTTGGTGATGTTCAGCTTGTTAACGCCGTCAACAGTTACCCAGGAATCGCCGTTTACGCCCTGTACGCCTGCGTAGTACAGCTTAGTAGTTACATAACCAGCCTTGGTTGCCGGAGTAGCAGCGAAGTTAGAGCCAGTGTAGGTCTGTACATCGTTGATGTAGCCGTCCTCGTCGATGGTGGAGTAGCCAACTACCATGCCCTTAGCGCGGTCGCCAGAGTTGTAGTTGATCTTCTCAACAACATCTACGTTCTTCTCGCCGTCCCAGATGGTGTAAGCGGTGCGGTTATCGCCGGTCTTGTAGCCGTCCTTAACGATGTAAGCGTAGTTGTCGTTGGAGGAACCACTCTGATCAACGTCGTTGACGTAAGCAGAAGCCAGCATGATCTTGGTCAGACCGTTGGTCTTCTTGGTGAAAGCAGAGGTCAGCTTGCCCTGATCGACAGTAGTCAGAGCCTTGTACTGCTTGCCGGTTACAACCTTGCACTTACCGGAAGCCTGAACCAGAACAACCTTAGCAGCATCGTCCATATCAACGCTATAGCCACTGTAAGCAGTGCCGTTAGAGAGAACGGTCGGCTTGCCGTTAGCATCATTAGTAAATACAGTGTTAGCGAAAGAAGTGATAACAGCCTTAGCTCCGTAATCGTTGTACTTCTTGCCAGACAGCTGAGTCAGCTTGTAGCCGTCCTTGGACTCAGAGTAGCTGTAAGCAGTACCCAGAGCAGCGTCCATCTTGGTAGTACCATCAGATTCAACAACCTTGTCCAGAGTTACGGTCTTGGTGGTGCCATCAAAGAAGGTCAGCTTAACCTGGTCGCCAGTGATGGTGTCGCCGCCGATACCGGTAACAACTGCTACGGTCGGCAGAGCGCCGTTGGAGTCGTCGGAGCTGATGTCCAGAGCAACGCCGTTTACAACGTAAGCCTTTACCTTATCGCCGGTGTCAACGTCAGAGAAAGACTTAGCAGCGTTGTACCAGGTGGAACCAATCTTGTACTGAACGTAGCCGGTCTTGGTCTTGAAGCCGTTGATGGTGTCGTTAAGAACGTCTGCCTTGACAACGTCCTTGTTGTCCTTGTACAGATTCTTGGAAACTACTGCGTAGTCGTCCTTAGCAAAGCCCTCAGCGATGTTCTCGTCAGCAGCCTTGTAGGTGTCGCCGGCAACGATCTCGGAAGAAGAAGCATAAGTTACCTTAGCTGCAGTCTTCTCAATAACGATAGCGGTATCAATCTTGTTGTCGCCGTCGGAATCAACGAAGGTTACCTCAGACAGGGAGGTGTTGCCGTTGGTCTTCTCAGCGTTCAGGGCAGCACCCTTATCGAAGTAAGAAACAGCCTTCTGACCCAGAGTCTGAGCACCAGCAATACCGATGAAGTAGGTGTCGATGTTGTTGGAATCAACAGAGTAGGAAGTGCCATCAAACTTGATCTTCTGACCGTCCTTCTCAACGTCGTTCATCAGAGTATTGTAAACGGTGTTGTCAGAGATAGCATAAACGCCCAGAACATTGTTCAGCTTGCCATCCTTGAACATTACCTTAACCTTCTGGCCCAACAGGGAGGTGTAATTCTCAGCTACCTTGGTGAACTTAACCGGATTAACGGTATAAGTATGGTAGTTGTCAGAATCGTAGTTTTTGTCCAACTTGATGGACAGAGCATCCTTGTCGATGGATACCAGAGTACCATAGTCTGCGCACAGCCCCATGTAAGCGTGACCTACGGTCTCCTTAACGCCGCCGTTCAGAACATCGTCGAAGGACTCGGAGTCCTTGGACCACTTAACACGGTTAACGTCGAGGGTATTGTAGATCATCTGAGCTGCGTACTGACGCGGCAGACCCTGCTCCAAAGCAGAGTTTACGTCGTCGAGGATGCCAGCTGCGCCTGCGTACTTCAGTACGTTGGTGCGCCATGCAGAACCGGTCAGACCAGCCTTGTCAGAGTCGTAACCAGATACTACGAGCAGCATCTTTGCAGCTTCAACGCCAGTTACCGGAGAGTCCGGGTCAAACTTGTTGTTGCCCTTACCAGCGATAATGCCCTGGGACTCACAGAACTTGATGTAGCCCTTTGCCCAGTGGTTGCTGATGTCAGTCAGCTTGGAATAGTTGCTCTGATAAGCAGAGTCGTCGATCTTGTTGTTGCGTACAACGAAGATCATCTTGGCCATTTCCGCACGGGTAACGACCTTGTTCGGCTGGTAAGAACCATCGGTGTAACCGGTGATTACGCCCAGCGAAGAAAGCATGTTCACAGCGTCAGTAGCCTTGATATCAGCCTGATCCGTGAACGCTGCACCAGCGAACATGGTGAATGCACAAGCAAACGCCAGCACCAGTGCGAGAATCTTTTTGAGATGGCATATGAAAATCTAAAAACTGAGACTAAATCGTGTTTTCAAAGAAAATTGTCGAGAATCAAGAACATTTTATAGATTTGTGCGTTTAACAATATGAACCATATTATGGATAACGAACAACGTACTTCACTGTGTTTGTCAATAGAAAAGCCTTCAGAATTTCAACTAGCAGTTTTAGCTGATTCATATCGCATCTGGCATAAATATCCAGACTGGCTTCGCCGATACGGAGCGTCGTGGAAGATGTCAAACGTTTCGGCTCACCAGTTTCGACACCGGCACTTCTGCGAAAGTCGTTTTCTCCGAATGACAATTCGTTTCGGCACTTGCCAACACGTTCCGCTCCCACCGATAATAAGCGCTCGGTGTAATTTGGTCCTGCTTGCACCACGTTTTAACCAGCAATCCGCTGCTACGGCATTCTTTTATGAGTTCTGTCTATTTTGCAATGTGTGCCTGATGTTTAATTCTGTTGATGCCATTGCCATCTCTCCCGAAACAGTGCCGGATTGTTTCGGATCGTTCCGAAACTTCCCGCTATTTCTATTATCTCACACGGTGGGATATGTGGAAGGTTTGACGGTTACTTAGCCTGTATTTTATGAGCAATTTCTTTCGCTATCATATTCCTTATTATATATAGTATAGCGTAGACATTAAGAAATGCAACGGCGTCAGTTATAATATTACACGTAATGTTACATTCATGTTACGGATGGTGAACTGCGCTTGACCCTTGTGTTTGACTATGGTAATATACTAAGCGACGAGTGAAAACTCGAAAAATTTTATAAGGAGGAATTCCCCTATGAAGAATCTCAAAAAGATTCTCGCACTGGTGCTGGCGTTTGCTTGCGCATTCACCATGTTCGCTGGTGCCGCGTCTTACAGCGACCAGGCTGACATCAAGGCAAGCACCGCTGTAGACATGCTCTCTTCTCTGGGCGTAATCCAGGGTTACGATGATGGCTCCTTCAAGCCGAACACCACCGTTACCCGTGCTCAGATGGCAAAGATGATCTTTACGATCATGAATGGCGGTAATGACAACGCCAACGCTTACGCATCCCTTCCGACTGCGTTCACCGATCTGCCGACCGCAGCTTGGGCACAGGGCTACGTACGTTACCTGCAGAACACCGGCATCATCGCTGGTAAGTCTGCTACCAAGTTTGCTCCGAACGATACCGTAACCGGTCTCGAGGCTGCAAAGATGGTACTGGTAGCTGCTGGCTACAATGCTCAGAAGGCTGGCCTGACTGGCGCAGCTTGGGCTCAGAACACCATGAAGTACGGCCAGCTGAACAACCTGTTCGAGGACGTTGACACCGACCTGAACGCTGCTCTGCCGCGTCAGTACGCTGCACAGATCCTGTACAACGCACTGGACATGGAGCGCGTAGTCTGGTCCAACGATATCGAGGACTTCAAGCCGGCTACCGACGTTGATGACGACAAGACCATCGGCGGCAAGTACATGGACCTCGTTAAGACCGATGCTGCTCAGCTTCTGTCTGTCGAGAAGACCTCCGGCAAGGACACCTACGAGATCACCCTGGGCAAGGCTGTTAAGTACGGCGATGGCGATCACACCAAGGCTAAGTTCGACAAGGTTCCGACCGATGTTGCTGATATGATTGGCCTGAATGTTAAGGTTCTGGTTAAGGCTAAGGCTAACGGCGACACCAACGTTTACGGCGTATACGCTGACGACGATTCCAAGGTACTGGCTTCCGGTACTGTTGGCACTCTGGACACCGTAAAGAACGAGTCCAAGAAGTTCAAGGTTGACGGCACTGAGTACAAGGCTGATAAGGCTCTGGCTGATGTTCCGGCAATCTATCCGAACAAGGAGTCCGTTCCGTCCGGCATCGATACTCTGGGCGAAATTATTTCTGCTAAGGACACCTATCCGGCTTACTCTATCAAAGCTATTGATCTGAACGGCAACAACAAGGCTGATCTGGTTGTAGCTGTTCCGACCGAAGTTAAGGAAGTAACCTACGTTGGTTCTTCTGCTGCTACCATCGGCGGCAAGTCCTACAAGTTCGACGATGCTGACATCTATGACGGCATCAAGAAGGACGACTGGGCAGTTGTTGTTTCCGGCGACTTCACCTCCTCTGGCGATCCGATTATCTCCAAGGCTACTGTAGTTTCTGGCAAGGTTACCGGCGTTAAGACTGGTTCTCCGGACGAGATCAAGATCGATGGCAACTGGTACAAGAAGTCTACTTCTGTAACCACTTCTCCGTCTGTTGATGATGAGGTAGCGGCTGCAGTTGTTGGCAACTACGTTTACAACATCGACACCACCGGTGCTTCTTCTAAGAACATTCTGTTCATCTCTGACAACAAGCTGGCAGAGAGCAACCTGGGCAAGGATTACACTGTTGAAGCTCGCGCTTACTTCACCGATGGCTCCAACAAGAAGATCATCGTTGACAAGCTGAATGGTCAGGATGTAACTTCTGCTATTACTGCGGGCAAGCTGAAAAACGGTCTGTTCACCTATGCAACCGATAAGGATGGCAACTACGAGCTTAAGGAGCTGGCTCAGACCGCTGGTACTTCTGCTCTGAATGGTGCAGCTCTGACCAAGAACATGGCAGGCTATGACAAGCTGAACAAGACTGAGACTTCTTACGACAACTCTGGCCGTGGCAATAGCGGTAGCTACACTGCTTACTATAACAAGCGTCTGAACGGCACCCTGATTGCTGACGATGCAGTTCTGTTCGTAGTAGCTGACACCGAGATTAAGGTTCTCTCTGGTAAGACCGCTCGTGATTGGGCAAACACTGTTAAGGTTACAAACGCTGGTTTCCTGACCAAGGAGTCCAATGGCATCGACTACGTTAAGGTTGCTGCTCTGACTACCACTGATGACAAGGTTGCAAACGCTGATGGCGACAAGCTGTACGCATACGTAACCGAGGATTCTTTCGAAACCAAGAAGAATGGCGACACTGTAACTCAGTTCCATGCAATCGTCGGCAACACCACTGAGGCTGTTGACCTGTACGAGGATGGCACTTCTCATGTTGGCGTTGCAGCTGGTTCTGTAATCATCTACACCGTTGACGGCGACGAGATCGATGTTAAGACCGTTATTGCTGCTGGCACCAAGGCTGATACCGTAAACAGCACCGTATTCGACAACGGCGCTTACGCTATCAAGGGCTTTGATGGCAAGAAGAAGGGCGATATGTCCCTCGTTGATAAGGATGGCGCTGTTATTAACGTAACTCTGGACGAGGATTGCGTATTCATCGGTGTTGACGATGCTAAGAACGTTGGCACTGTAAGCGAGATTGGCGCAGTTCCGACTTCCGCTGATAAGGACGAGTTCGACCGTTACGACCTGAACGCATACGTTGTATTCAACTCTGAGAATAAGGTTATCGCTGTTGTATATGACACCGTTAACAACGAGCTGAATATCACCGACGTTAAGACCGCTTCTACCGTAGCTGCTAAGGCTCTGACCGTAGCTGCTTCTTCTGTAACCGCTACCGGCACGGATGCTGCTAAGTTTGCTGTAACTACCGATCCGGCTACTGGCAACGTTAAGTGGGGCACCACCGTTACCGTAAAGGTTACCCCGACCACCGCTGTTACTGCTGGCAACAAGGCTGTTGTAACCGTAAAGGCTGGTACCACCACCGTTGGCACCCTGACCTTTGCAGCTGGCGCTACCGCAGCTCAGACTGTAACGTTCACCATGCCGAACGCTGATACCGCAGTTTCTGTTGCTGCTGAAACTTCCGCAGTTGCTGCTTAATTAACTCCCGTTAGTTAAAGGCATACCTAAACCCCCGAGGATTCCTCGGGGGTTTTCTTTAATTATTAGATTTTCAAGTGAATAGGAATCCTGATAACAAAATATATAGGGAATTTTTGTGCATTATTACGGCAATATATTTAGTATAATTCATGCCAATAGCGAAAATATAGAACAATATATGCAAAATTCTATATACTCATCAGCACTATGGCAAATTTCATGGTCGAATCTTGACATTCGACCATGAATGCAGTATTATAGCTGCACGCAATAAAGGATTTTTGCATCCGCGACGTGATTAAACTGGCACTGTTCTATCAATAGCCACCAATAAGAATATATATTATAAAAACCCTCGATTCTGATAATCGAGGGTTTCTTTTTGCTATTCAGCTTACTTAACAAGCATAAAGTACGCCAGCACAGCGATACCGAGGATAATACGATACCAGCCGAACACCTTGAAATCGTGCTTCTTGACGAAGCCCATCAGGAAACGGATGATGAGCAGCGAGGACACGAACGCGGTGATTGTACCGATACCGAGGATCATCAGCTCGGTGGATGTAAACGCAAAGCCGAACTTGAGAATCTTGAGCAGGCTTGCGCCGAACATGACCGGAATAGCCAGAAAGAACGTAAACTCCGCAGCCACGGTGCGCGACACGCCGAGCAGCAGTGCGCCGACGATGGTCGCGCCGGAGCGCGAGGTACCCGGGAACACAGCCGCGATCAGCTGGAACATGCCGATCATAAATACAGTCGGATAAGTAAGCTCCGTGAGTGCGTTGATGCGCGCCGGCTTGCCCTTATGGGCATTCTCGACCAGAATGAATGCTGCGCCGAACACGATCAGCGCGATGGAAACCGTCTGGTAATTGTAGAACAGTTCTTCAAACAGGTCGTTCCACTTGAGACCGACGATCGCCGCCGGAACACAAGCTACCAGAATCTTGATCCACAGCTTGACGGTATCCATATTCAGCACGATGGATGCGCCGCCGTGACGGCCCTTTCGCCGCTCAAACGGGAAAATCTGTCCCCAGAACAGGACAACGACCGCGAGTATCGCACCGAGCTGAATAACCACCTCGAACATGCTGTAAAATGCTTCCGACACGTCCAGTTTGACGAACTCGTTGAGCAGAATCATGTGTCCGGTACTGCTGATCGGCAGCCACTCGGTGATGCCCTCTACAATGCCGAACAGAAATGCTTTGAGCAATTCTATCATGTGATTATCCTACAAAATCAATTTATTTACTGATAATACAATAGCATAACTTACCCTTCACTGCAAGTGAGCGCACAAAGAAAACCCCCGAGGAAATTTTCCTCGGGGGAATCTTTACTCATTCAGCGGGAGCCAAACAAGTTATTCGGTTTTCCGAACAAATTACCACTGGGTAATGTTACGGTTTACATCAACAACCAGAACAGTGATCTGATCGTCGTCGTCGAAGTAAGCCTTTACGTTCGGAGCAGCGTCCTCAGACAGACCAGTGATGGTGTAGCTATCACCAGAGTTGGTGGTGGTGCAGAAGTCGCTGTCGAATGCGTAAGCCAGATCGATGTTGGTGTAATCCAGACCGGTTACGCCCTCAGAATCGTCAGAGTTTACGAACATTACGATAGTATCCTTGCTGTCAACCTTTGCGAACTTCTTGGTGGAACCAGCAGAGGTCATGGTACCGGTGTACTTGCCAGCAACAGTAGCGTCAGCGGTCAGAGTACCGGACATCAGGTTGATGTCGCCAGAAGCTGCATCGTAGTTAGATACGAAGTAGTTGTTATGGTCACGGTCAGCCTTAACGTCAACGTCAGCATCGTTCAGATCGCCGGAATAGGTGATCAGAGCGCCGCTCTTCAGGTTCTTAACAGAGCTATCATCGGTCTTGATGGTAACATTCTCAGAACCATTCCAAGCAGTAACGATGTACTTGGTGCCATCGTTGGTATCCTTAACAACGTCGTCCATAACTACTGCGTAGTTGTCATCGCTGCCGCCGGTGGTGCCCTGCTGCAGGTCGATGAATGCTACCTGAGCGTAGTAGGAGTTGCCGGACTTGTTAGCAACAGCAGCTACATTGCCGATAGCCTTGTTGTAGTCAGCAGCGGTCTTGCCGGAGATTACCTTGTAATCAGCGTCAGTGCCGGAAGCAGTTGCCTTGTACTTAACGAATACAACGCCGGTGGATTCGTAGTACAGACGGGACAGATCGGTGGAGCCCTTCTTCAGACCGTTAGTATCAGCCTGGGTGTAGATCTTCATGTCAGAGGTGCCGTGACCGGTCTTGTCGCTCTGCTTGATGCTGCCGTCGGTCATCAGACCCTCAGTAGCGTCAACGTATGCGTCATAGCCGTTCAGAGCGAACTCGCCCTTATTAGCGTTGTCCTCAATCTCAGCGATACCAACGCGGCTCAGGGTGTAAACATCACCAGATACCTCGTAGGATACCAGAATCGGAGCAGCAGCTACAGAAGGAGCAGAAGCAGTGGTATTCCAAGTAGCTACGTTCGGGTTAGCAGCATTGCCTTCAGAGAACGGCATGATCGGGAAGGACTTGTTGTCCTTGTCGTCCCAGTACTTCTCGATGGTAACGGTCTTCTCAGAGCCGTCAGCAAACAGCATGTGAGCTTCCCACTGAGAACCGGTGCCGCCCTTAGCAGCAGCCTCGATCAGCAGAGCCATGTCATCAACATTGCCTGCAGTGGTGTCGGTGTAGTAAACGTAACCGTTTACAACTACCATGTCAACGTTAGAGCCAGTGTTCGGGCGCTTTACGAAGGAAGTGCCGTTACCAGCCATGGTGTACCAGTTGCCGCCAACGGAAACGCCGTCGTCAGACTTGGTGCCGGTTACCTTGCCGGTAACAACGTCAGCCTTCTCAACCAGGCCATTGCCGGTGCCGTAGTTGCCAGCTGCAGAAACTACAACGTAGTCATCCTTCTTGATGCCATCGTACCAATCCCAATCGTCCTTCTCGAGCTTGGTCTTGGTGATGATGTCGCTGTCGCCCTTCTTGTAGGTTACATTGATGTAGTCAGAGCCTACAGCGGTAACCTTGCCTACAGCGAAGGTCTTAACCTTCAGGATGGAGTAGTTGGAAGTGCCGTCGGTAGCCATCAGGGATACCTCAGAACCCTGCCAGTACTTGGAATCCTCGAACTTAGTGCCAGAAGTCGGCTTGTTGCCGTAAGCATTTACAAAGTCCGGAATAGTAGCCTTGGTAGCGCCAGTTGCCTCAGAGTTAAAGGTGAAACCAGAAGCAGTCTTGTACAGAACGTCGCCGTTTACATAAACGGTCTGCTTAGCGGTTGCAGCCAGATCGTACTTGGTGCCGTCCAGCTTAACCTTAGCGCCGTCCATCTCCAGCTTCTTCAGAACGTTGGACTGCTGGGAGTTGTCGGAAGTTGCGAAAACGCCGTAAACAGTCTTGCGATCCTTGTGAAGAACGGTAACGGTCTTGTAAAGCAGATCAGAGTAATCCTTCTTAACGTCGGTGAACTCGAAGATTGCCTTGCCGGAATCCTTGGACTCGGTGGTGTTATCCCAGTCAACAACAGACGCGGTGGAGTCCAGAGTTACGGTGTAGGTGTCCTTGCCGTTGGTCTTAACAACGTTGGTCAGGGTAGAAGTAGACTTCTTCAGAGACATGTACTTCTCGCCTACGGTCTGGTTGTCATCGCCCAGCAGGGTTACGCTGGTGTAAGCATCGTCGCGCCATACAACGGTCGGGGTGTCGATTGCGTTGTAGATCAGCTGTGCAGCGTACTGACGCGGGCAAGCTGCGGTGAACGAGGTGTTAACATCGTCCAGCAGGCCGTTCTCGTCAGCCAGAGCGTTGGTCTTGGAAGCCCAGCCGGAACCTACCAGGCCAGCCTTCTGAGCGTCATAACCCAGGGTTACGAGCAGCATCTTAGCAGCTTCCTGAGCAGTTACAGATGCGTTCGGCGCAAAGATGGTGTTGCTCTTACCAGCAATGATGCCCAGGGACTGGCAGTACTTGATGTAGCCACGAGCCCAGTGGGAGCCAATGTCGGTGAA
>ENA-ORNZ01002146-ORNZ01002146.1-human-gut-metagenome-genome-assembly--contig:-NODE-2146-length-13665-cov-6.121675_pt1 | contig 13665 bp, 13 predicted proteins | sample MGYA00242124_ERZ509040 | MGnify/ENA primary metagenome ERZ509040 (study PRJEB26280, sample SAMEA2338733) | human gut metagenome | biome: human gut; feature: human-associated habitat; material: faeces... | reverse complement strand
GCATGAGATGTCATACCACCACGAACTGTCAGGATACCCTGTGCAGATTTCATACCTGTGATGTCTTCCGGTGATGTCTCAAGACGAACAAGGATTACTTTTTCTCCTCTTGCAGCCCATTCAACAGCATCGTCAGCTGTGAACACGATCTTACCGCAAGCAGCTCCCGGAGATGCTCCAAGTGCTTTTGCCATCGGTGTTGCGGCTTTCAGTGCGGCAGCATCGAACTGCGGATGGAGAAGTGTATCAAGGTTTCTCGGATCGATCATAGCTACAGCTTCTTCTTCTGTTCTCATTCCCTCGTCAACAAGGTCACAAGCGATCTTAAGAGCTGCCTGAGCTGTTCTCTTACCGTTACGAGTCTGAAGCATGAACAGTTTACCATGCTCTACAGTAAACTCCATGTCCTGCATATCTCTGTAGTGTGTTTCAAGTGTTTTGCACACATCTTTGAACTGTGCGAACGCTTCCGGGAATTTCTGTTCCATCTCGGAAATGTGCATCGGTGTACGAACACCTGCAACTACGTCTTCGCCCTGTGCATTTGTAAGGAACTCTCCGAAAAGTCCGTTCTCTCCTGTAGCAGGGTCACGTGTAAATGCAACACCTGTACCACAGTCATCTCCCATATTTCCGAATGCCATCATCTGTACGTTGACAGCAGTTCCCCATGAATACGGGATATCATTGTCACGGCGGTATACGTTTGCTCTCGGGTTATCCCATGAACGGAATACGGCTTTAACAGCTCCCATTAACTGCTCTTTTGCGTCTGACGGGAAATCTGCTCCGATCTTCTCTTTGTACTCAGCTTTAAACTGTCCTGCAAGAGTCTTAAGATCTTCTGCTGTAAGATCAACGTCCTGAGTAACGCCTTTTTCTTCTTTCATTTTGTCGATAAGCTCTTCAAAGTATTTCTTACCAACTTCCATAACTACATCAGAATACATCTGGATGAATCTTCTGTAGCAGTCCCATGCCCAACGAGCATTTCCGGAAGCCTCTGCAAGAGTCTCTACAACTTCTTCGTTAAGACCGAGGTTAAGAATTGTATCCATCATACCCGGCATGGAAGCTCTTGCTCCGGAACGAACGGAAACAAGAAGAGGATTCTCTTTATCTCCGAATTTCTTTCCTGTGATCTCTTCCAATTTAACAATAGCGTCCATGATCTGACTCATAATTTCGTCGTTGATCTTTCTGCCATCTTCATAATACTGTGTACAAGCCTCTGTTGTTACAGTAAATCCCTGCGGTACAGGGAGTCCGAGACTTGTCATCTCTGCAAGGTTCGCGCCTTTTCCACCAAGAAGGTTTCTCATTGTTGCGTTACCTTCTGTGAACATATAAACCCATTTTGCCATGTCACAATGACCTCCTAAAAAATTTTGCAAATATTTCTGCTATAATTCGCATATAATATTCTAATGGTTTTATTCACTTGCGTCAAGCGTTTTGTCGGCTTTTGTCTGTCTTTTTGTCCATCTTTTCGTCTGTTTTCCACACATATTTGCCACGATCTCCTGTTCCGTAAAAATCAGCGAACGTAATCTTAAAAATCTTATTTTTCATAGAACTGATATCTATCTTATTTTTGATCATATATTGCCATATTCCCGAATGAGCAATATCTCCCTGAAGCAAAATTCCTTCCGGTACTCCGTCTTTCATGATCAGACGGCGATATACGTTTCTGTCTTCCTCGACAAAGATCTCATCCCCTTCTTCCTGTCTGATCCTTCCGAGGCAAAGAGTAACCAGTCCGAAAAAGTTGATCGTATTTTTCGCGGCAAATGTATCCGTATACTCTGTACCGACTCCGCACATATTTCTTGCCGCCGTCTGTCCCTGCTTCATCGCGTTCGGCCAGATGCCCGACAATCCCGTAACATCTCCCGCCGCATATACGTTCGGTACATTTGTCTCCATCTTAGAATTTACTTTGATTCCTCGGTCGACCTCGATCTCACTTTTTTCTAAAAACCCGACTGCCGGACGTACGCCGGCCGCCACGATGATGAGATCGCATAAAAGCTGTTTTCCCGTATCAAGAGTAACCGCACGGATCATACCGTCAGCTTCGCATACCGCGCCTTCGGCTTTGCATCCAAGATAAAATTGTACCCCCGCCTGTTCAAACAGTTCCTGATATGCCTTCGCCGCATGTGCGTCAAGCTGTACGGGAAGGATCTGTTCCGCCATCTCCACGACAGTCACCTTTTTCCCTCGCTCAATCAATCCGTACGCCGCATCCAGTCCGACAAGTCCTGATCCGATAATCAGAATTTCTTCCGCATCTTCCGCCATTTTATCGATCTCCTGCGCGTCTTTCAAATGCCGGAGTCCAAATACATTTTTCGCTTTCCGAAGATCTCCTACAGGAGGAATAAAACTGTCTGCCCCCGTGGAAATGAGCAGTTTGTCATAACAGATCGATTCTCCTCCCTTTGTATCAACCATCTGATTTGCCGTATCGATAACTTCAATGTGTCCGTATACTTCCGCGATCTGATTTTTCTCAAAAAAGTCTTCTTCCACAAACGACAACTCTTCCGCCGTCCTTTCGTGGGAAAGATATTTGTGCAGCATACAGCGGGAATGAACTTGCTCATCTGCCGAAATCATCGTAATCTGTGCATCTTTTTTCAGCTTTCTGATCTCTTTTGCGGCCGTGATCCCCGCCGCTCCTGTTCCGATAATCACGTAGTTCATCCATCACACCTCCTCTACATGGATCGCGCCTTTCGGACACGATTTCACACAATTTGGTTCCTGACCGTCAGACATACAAAAATCACACTTGATCACTTTTTTCTTTGTCATCCGATCCGGTTCAAGGACACCAAACGGACAATTCATCACACACATAAAGCAAGATCCGCATTTTGTCTCGTCATATGTCACGATCCCTGTTTCCGGGTCTTTCTGAAGCGCCCCGCTCATACATGACATTACGCATTCCGGCTCGTCACAATGCCTGCAGAACAAAGGTCTGTATGTGCCGTCGTCCCCTTTTAAAATATAATTTCTCGATTCGTTTTCCGGATCGGTCAGATCCAAATCATAAATTGTTCCCGGCGTTTTCCTGTGCGCCTGCATACATGCTGCCGAACAATTCTTACAGCCGTCGCATTTTTCATATTCTACAATAATCCTTCTCATGGAGCCGCCCTCCTATATATGAAGCGCGTCGCGCTTCTCCAGAATAATCTTTTCCAAAATATCGGCAGATTCTTTTGCGTCCGGATTAATGATAACTTGCCCGCCTGTCAATTCTTTCATATCTTCTGTCAATATTTTTACAGCCGCGCCGCTTCCCGTTACAAACGGCGGAAGTCCTAAATGAAGCGGAAGTCCTAACGCCAGACCGAAGCAGCCGTCCGCAAGAGCCTGCTCCTCAAGCCACTGCGCCGCCGAAAGCACGAGCGGAAGCTGTGGCAGATCGACGCCGATCGTCTCCGCAAGTTCCGTCGCCACGATCTCCAAACGTCCGATCGCAAGACACGGTCCGAAATTAAGCACCGGAGGAATCCCCAGTTTTTCACATACTGCGCGAAGTTTCGGTCCTGCAAGCTGTGCCGCTTCCGGCGTCATCAAACCGCAATTTTCAATTCCTCCCGAAGAACATCCTGCCGTCAGAACGATAATATCCCGGGCAATCAGCTCTTTCGTAAGTTCTACCGTAAGGACATCATGTCCTCCCGCCGTCAAGTTTGAACAGCCCACAACTCCCGCAACTCCTTTAATATCGCCTGATACGATCAGATCTACAAGCGGCTTCCAATTTCCGCCGAGAAATTCTTTCAAAGAACCTTCGCTGACTCCTGTAAGTGTACGTTCATTGCCATGCTCTTCCATCAGATTCAGTTCTACCCGTTCTTCCGCCGCACAATCCGCGCCTCTTCTCTCTTTATAAGAAAGAAGAACTTTATCTATAATTTCCTCCGTTACCTGCTCTCTGTTTTCAAAGTCAAATTCTTCCAGCTCTGCATTTGCTTTTTTCGCCACACTGTCAATACAAAGCTGTTTGATCTTCAATTCGTCACAGATCGGTTCGATTCCCGGCAAAGTACAGTTAAATTCCGAAATCACTGCATCGATTGCGCCTGTGGCGAGAATCGCTTCGCTCGTGTAGTTATTTCCGGCATGTCCGTCAAACACCTCTTCATAATGTGCGCCGCGAAGCTGGAGATCTTGTCCGACACAAGTACATCCGACAAGCTTAAACCCTTTTGCTCCCGCCTGTTTTGCCTTTTCCGTAATATCCGCATCTGTAAGCCTTTCCTGAAGATATGTAAACATCGAATGCTGATGTCCTGTAATCATAATATTGATATAATCCGGATCGATCACCCTCAGACCGACCGGAGCCAGACGAAGCTTCGGTTCTCCGAGCACGATATCATTTAGAAGATTCGTCAATGTCAGCCCGTAAATACCTGTAGAAATCCCAAGTTTCAAACAATCTTTTAACATATCGACCGGATCTGAATTTAAGTTTGTCGAACATTTGACAACTCCATGACAGACTTCCGATTTTGCTCCGCCCGGAAGGATGCCGAGTTTTTCCCAGTTTTCATAACGAGGCGCATATGCCATTTTCTTTACAAGTTTCATTTTCTCATATTCGGGAAGATACAGATCCGCAAGAACCGCATCGGCAACTTTCTCTGCCCGAACGTACATATCCTCTTCTTCAATCTCAAAAAGAGCCGCCAGTTTATTTAAAGCTCCTTCTCCTTTTATCCCACTCTTTTTCTGCGCTGCATTTTTCACATTTCTCGCCGTATTCTCTACGACATGGATATAGCACCCCGAGCCGGACGCTACCGCGCGAAGAAAGTTTCTCGCAACGATCGTATCTGCATTTGCACCGCAGATTCCTCTCGGGGCATCCGGTGTGATTCTGCACGGTCCGTTTGAACAAAGCCGACAACATACTCCTTGAAGTCCAAAAGCACATTTTGTGCTCTGACCTTCCACTCTATGGTGAGACGTTTCCAACGGAAGGTTTTTAATAAACCCCTCCAACGGCTTATCCGCACTTTCACAAGTCGTACATCCATAACATTGATTCATCTGTTCTTCCTCCTTAACACTTCATATAAATAGTTTTCTGCTGCGCACGTGAGTCTGTTTTAATAGATATTTTTAGTCCACTTTTTGTCGGAAAGAAAAGTGGGCATACACCCACTTTGTCATCTGTGTATCATTTTCTACACAGATGCTACTTTTTTAAAATATCAGCCATTGTCTTTTTTTTCAAAAGCTTTTCTACCGAATGCTGAATTCCAAGAAGTTCCCTGTGAACCGCACATCCCTCTTTGCTTTCATTTCTGATACAAGAGTGATGAACACATTCCATAACCGCAAAGTCCGGTTCGATCGCCGTTACTACGTCATACAATGTAAATTCGCCGATATCTTTTGCAAGCTGATACCCGCCCTTTGGGCCTCTGCGTATTTCGATCAATCCGGATTTGTTCATCTTTTGAAGAATCTTATAACCAAACGCCGATGGTATCTGTTCTAATTCACAAAGTTCTTTTATCGTTTTCTTACCGCCATCTTGTAAAGCTCTTATAACACGAATGGCATAATCACTCTCTTTCGTAAAGAGCACATCATCACCTGCTTTGTTAGAATTATATCAATGTAGAGTATTTTTGTCAACAATGCATTCTACACTTTCACCTGTTTTATTTCTTATTTTATATATTTTTTGTAACTTTTCACATCATCAGAATGTTTTTTACTGATGTTAATATAATTTCTTATATATTCTGAAAATATATTCCCGTGTATTTGTTCGATTATTCCATACGCAGGAATGCTCTATATCCTTTCACAGCCTCATACACATCGGCTTTGCTTGATACTTCATAAGGAGCATGCATGTTCAGTACAGCCACTCCGCTGTCGATCACTTCCATTCCATAATTGGCCATAATATAAGCGATCGTTCCGCCTCCGCCAAGGTCGACTCTTCCAAGCTCCGCAAACTGGTATGCCACCTGCGCCTCATCCATCGTTCTGCGAAGAGCCGCAATATATTCGCCGTTTGCATCGTTAGAACCTGATTTTCCTCTACTGCCTGTAAATTTATTAAATGTAATTCCATTTGCAAAAAATGCGGAACTGCGTTTTTCAAACGCTTCTGCAAACATCGGATCAAACGCAGCGCTTACATCTGACGAAAGCATTTTTGAATTGCTCAAAGCCCGGCGGACTTTTAATTCGGATTCACCTTCTGTCACGGCAATCAGCTCGGCAACTGTATTTTCAAAAAACCGGGAATGCATTCCCGTAGCTCCCACACTTCCGATCTCTTCTTTATCTACAAGCAGACAGCATCCTGTTTTTTTCGCTTCCGTCACATCCAGCATCGCAAATAAAGACGTAAACGCGCACACACGGTCGTCCTGTCCGTAAGAAAGATTCATACTTCTGTCAAGTCCGCAGTCACGGGCTTTTCCTGCCGGAACGATCTCCAACTCCGCCGAATAAAAATCTTCTTCATCGATACCGTACATCTCTTTTAAAATATTGAGCACATTTTGTTTTACAGCGTCTTTTTCTTCTTTCTTGAGATCGTCCGCTTTCTCTATCGGACGGTTTCCGATCAAAAGATCTAATTTCTCGCCTTCGATCACCTGAGACGCTTTCTTTTCCAACTGTTCCTGGGCGAGATGAACAAGCAGATCTGTGATGACAAATACAGGATCATTTTCATCTTCTCCGATGGATACCTTCACAGTTTCTCCGTTCTTTTTGACGATGACGCCGTGCAGTGCGAGCGGCTGTGCCACCCATTGATATTTTTTTATACCGCCATAATAATGAGTATCAAGATAAGCAAGTTCTTCGTTTTCATAGAGAGGATTTTGTTTCACGTCAATACGTGGCGAATCAATATGTGCTCCGAGAATATTCATCCCCTCAGAAATCGGTCTCTCACCGATTCTAAATAAAGCAAGCATCTTATTCATATTGACTGCGTATACTTTATCTCCCGCTTTCAGCGTTTCTCCTGATCTTAATATTTCTTCAAGATCCCGGTAACCTGCATCTCTTGCCATATTTACGCTAAGTTCTACGCACTCCCGCTCTGTCTTTCCGGCATCCAGGCAACGCTTGTACTTGTCATTGATTTCCTTTAGTTCCGAAATCTGCTCATCGCTGTATAAAGTCCAGATATTTTTTCTTTCCATAAGGCAGTCCCCTTCTTTATTATTTTATGATCTTTTTTATTTTCACTTTATTATATACGATTTCTCTGTATTTTAAAAGTAAACAAACTTTTTAATTTTCAACCGGAAAACGCAGCCACATAAAGCGCCGAAAGACACTTTCCTAAACGCAGCGAGCACCATAAAAAAACGCAGTTCCGAAAAACGGAACTGCGTTTTTATTAAGCCGGAAATCAGACTTGAACTGACGACCCCTTCATTACGAGTGAAGTGCTCTACCTGCTGAGCTATTCCGGCATTAAGATTCGTACTAATACGAACCTTGATTATTATATCTTACTTTAATGTAAATTTCAACTACTTTTTTAGTTTTTTCCAAACGTTTTCCCCGCGGATTTTCCCGCAGTTAATTTTCCTCGAGGGTGTTTCCATTTCCTTTTGCGGTTTCTTCATCCGTTTTCATATGAACTGTCAGCTGATTATACGGAATCTCTATACCTTTTTCATCAAAGGTCAGCTTGATCTCCTCAAGTATACGCCATCTTGTCGTCCAATACTCATCCGTCTTGACCCACGCCCGAAGTCCGATCACGACAGCGCTGTCTCCAAGCGAATCTACAAACACTCTTTTCTCCTCATCCTGAATGACAGACGGATCGTCACGCAGTTTTTCTTCTACGATCTGTTTCGCTTTGCGAAGATCCGCTTCGTAAGAAATGCCGACTTTCAAATCCAGTTTCCGCTCCGGTCTTGCGGTTACATTTGTAAGACTGTTATTTGTCAGTATACTGTTCGGAACAACTACCGTCTGGTTGTCGATCGTCGCCAGCTTTGTATAAAAGATCTGTATCTCTTTTACAGTTCCTTCGATATTTTCCTGTGTCACGATAATATAATCGCCTACGGTAAAAGGTTTTAAAACAAGTATTAAAATACCTCCCGCAAAATTAGACAGACTTCCCTGAACCGCCAGACCGATCGCAACACCTGCCGAAGCGATCAATGCCGCTACAGACGATGACTCTACCCCGAAGTTTGTTGCGATCATGAAGATCAATATAACGTACAAACTGAATTTGATCATAGAATCGATAAACTGTTTCACACCTGCATCAACATTGCTTCTCTCAAACGATTTTCTGATTACCTTTCTAATCCACTTGATCACTTTACTCCCGATAAAGAAAAAGATAAGCGCCAGAACAACTTTCACTCCGAAGCTGATCAGATTCGGTATATTGTCATGAAAAAACTCGATAAACCGGTTCACTTCTTCCGTTGCCTCAGCCGTCACTTCTCCGGCTGTTTCAAGAACATTATTTGCATCTGACTGCGACACATTTCCGCTGCCTGCCGCAGCCATAAGAAAGTGTCTGCCGAAAAACATTTGCGCTTTGCCAAGCACACTGATAAGATACCCCTGCATTCTATATTTTTCCTTTCATCTTTTATTTTTTTACAATTCGATAAGATCTGCTTTTCTCGTTTTTCCTGTTCCGCGTTTTTCTAAAAGAAATTTTATTTTAATGCAAGAAACGCGCACAAATTTCCCCGCTTATCACCTGTCTCCCGATGTGAATATAAGATCTTGCTGTTGCAATGCGTACAGACATTCGTGACCGCAATATGTTCCTGGCAGATTCCCGATTCCCGAAAAACCGATTCGTTTGCTTTCCACAGATCAAGCTGATATTTTCCGTTGTTTTTTCTGTAAAACAGATTATCCCAATCTTTTTCATCGAAAGCTTCTTTGAATTTTTCAATCACATCGCCGCTTACTTCATAGCAATCCTGACAGATCGAAGGTCCGACTGCCGCCAATATATCCGCCGGATCACACCCGAAATGTTCTTTCATAACACGAACCGTCTCTTTTCCTATCTTTCCGACAGTTCCCCTCCATCCCGAATGACTAAGACCGATGACTTTTTTTATCGGATCTACAAAATAAAGCGGAACACAATCTGCATAAGAAGTGACAAGACAAATCCCCGGCACGTTTGTCACAAGACCATCTACGTCTGTATAGTCCCGTTCGCGAACAATCCCTTTTCCTTTATCTTCTTCCGTGACAACACGCACATTTGCCGTATGTGTTTGGCGTGACAAGACCATATCGTGACAGTTTGTTCCGATTGCAGATGCGATCCTCTGAAAATTTTCCATGACGGCATCTTTGTCATCCCCTCTGTCAAAACTAAGGTTCATCGACTCATAACAGCCTTTGCTCACTCCGCCGATCCTTGTCGAAAAAGCGCTTTTTACAACTCCCGTCTTTTCAAATAGCGGATATGTCAAAAACGGAACTTCTCCGCACACTTCGTCAAAAATATGTTCTCCATTTTTATAAACTAACCCTAAACTCATACCGTCACCCCATAAATGCATTCTTTATATGCGTAATCTCTGTACCTTCCACCCCGATCACATCAAAGCGGCACTGCGCATCTTCAATTCCATGCTGTACCGTATAGTACAGCGCACACCGAAAAATCTTTTTTTGCTTTCTTTGATCGACCGCCTCCAGCGGATTGCCCGCCTGTCTGCCGGAACGATATTTCACTTCGCAAAACACATAACAGTCTCCGTCTTTTGCAATAATATCAATCTCGCCGTCACGGCATCTGTAATTATACTCGATCAGTTCATAACCGTTTTGTTCCAGATAATATCCTGCCGCCTGCTCGTATACAGCTCCGACAAATCTGTTGTTTTGCTTTACGTTTCGCTTCATTTTACCACATTCTTTTTCATAATTTTTGAAATTCTGTTTTAAATGTTTTTTCTGTCTTTATTCTTCTGAAATAAAATTTTTGATAAACGAACGTCTGTGGATCGGACTTGCTCCGACACGTTTCAACGCTTCAATATGACTTTGCGACCCGTACCCTTTATTTTGTGCAAATCCATACTCCGGAAGGATCTCATCATACTGCATCATCAGTCTGTCTCTTGTCACTTTCGCGATAACGCTTGCCGCCGCAATGGAAACACTTTTTGCATCTCCTTTCACGATCGGCACTTGACGATAGGGCATCTCCGGAATCGTAACCGCATCGTTTAAAAGAAGATCCGGTACAACCGAAAGCTGCTCTACCGCTTTGCGCATTGCCTCATATGTGGCCTGCAGAATATTGATCTCGTCTATCCTTGCGGGACTTGCCATTCCGACGCCGACAGCAACTGCTTTCTCCATAATTTCATCGTAGAGCGCTTCTCTTCTCGATGCCGAAAGCTTCTTAGAATCGTTCAGATATAAGATTTCACAATCTTTCGGCAAAATAACCGCGCCTGCCACAACCGGCCCTGCCAGCGGTCCTCTTCCCGCTTCATCGATTCCGCATATCATTTCTGCATCTTTGTATTTTCTCTCATAACTTTTCATGAGAGAAAGGCGCTCCCGCTCTAAGCGAAGCGCCTCTTCTTTTTTTCGGTAGGAAGCGATCAGTTTCCGAACGCCGCTGCGGGCATCAGCATCATACATACTGTACAGCGCTTCTCGTTCCTTCTCATCCGCTTTTCCGAATTCTTCTTTGATCTGTGCAATACTTTTACTCATGTTTTATCACCCCGAACTGATCGAGCGGCCAGATCCGTATCCACGCGCGCCCCATCAATTCATCTCTATGGATCGCGCCCACATCGGACACCCTGCTGTCCTGACTGTTATTTCGATTATCTCCCATCACAAAATACTCGTCTTCTCCGAGAGTAACCGGTTCTGCCGCCATTCCCGCTTCTTCTATTATTTCATTTCCGTAATGCTCATCAAGCTGTTTTCCGTTTATATAAATATATCCGTCTACAATCTGAACCGTTTCCCCCGGAAGTCCGATGATCCGTTTAATATAGTAAGTATTTTTTTCATATCGGTACGGAAATACAACGATCTCGTAACGCTGTGGCTCTCGAAACCGGTACGAAATCTTATCTACGATAAGGTGATCTCCGTCCGACAAAGTTGTCTCCATAGATGAACCGCTTACCTGCGTTCTCTGTCCGACAAATGTAACGATCAGATAAGATACCGCCACGATCAGCAGAATCGATACGATCCATCCTACAAGTTCTTTTATTACATCTTTCATTCAAGTCAACCTCTTGCTATATGCACACCTTTTTGCAGTCATTCTTTTTTGCTGCTTCTGCTCTTTTTTCTTCACATTTTCTGCCCGCAGTCTTTTTTCTATCTGACGTTCACGATCTTCTCTTCCCGCTTTGTGCATTTCTTTTTATAATTACTGTGGACGTTCCAATGAGATTCTTCCCAGCTTTCCGCTGCGAAAATCATCAAGAAGGATCGCTGCGGCTTTTTCCGTGTCAAGTTCGCTTCCGCGCACGATGCAATGTCTGCTTTTTGCAATCTCCGCAAGACATTCATATACATCTTCCAAATGTTCGATACTGTATTTTTCTTCCAGCACTCCCGCATATTCTGCATTTAAAAACTTGATCAGTTCTGTGGAAAGTTCTTCTGTCTGAAGAATCTCATCTTTGATCGAACCGATAAACGCCAGTTTTTTTCCGACTTCCTGATCTTCAAACTTCGGCCAGAGAATTCCCGGAGTGTCAAGTAATTCTACATTTTTATTAAGCCGGATCCACTGTTTCCCTTTTGTAACGCCAGGCTTATTCCCAGTCTTCGCACATGCCTTCCCCGCGAGGGAATTGATAAACGTAGACTTCCCGACATTCGGAATACCGACAACCATCGCGCGGACAGGGCGATTTAAAATTCCTCTTTTACGGTCACGCTCTGTTTTTTCCTTACACGCCTCCTGGATCGCAGAACGAATCTGATTCATACCGCCGCCTTTTTTTGAGTTCACCTTTACGGCAGAATATCCTCTGTCTTTAAAGTAGTCGATCCATTCGTCATTGATCCGTTCCTCTGCAAGATCTGATTTGTTCAGCAGGATCAGACGCGCCTTATTTTTCCCAAGCTCATCTATATCAGGATTCCGGCTGCTAAGCGGAACGCGCGCATCTACAAGCTCTATGATCAGATCGATCAGTTTTATATTTTCCTGCATCATTCTGCGGGCTTTCGTCATATGCCCGGGATACCATTGAAAGTGCATGAATCTCCCTCCTAAAATCAGTCTGAAACAAAACCGATGTCTGACCACGGTTTTATAACAAACCAAACTTCACCATAAATCTCTTTTTTCTTAATATTGCCGATTTTTTCTTCACGACTGTCATCACTGGCAGTCTCATTATCTCCCAAAAGGAAATATTCATCTTTTCCCAGATGAACCGGTTCGGACGCTGTTCCCGCATATCCGATATCCGACACATACTCTGCTTTCAGCGGTTTCCCGTCGATAAGCAGTTTTCCCTCTTTGATCTGCACCGTCTCTCCCGGGAGTCCTACGATCCGTTTTACAAAATACCGATCGTCTCCGTCTTTTTGAAACGCCGCTATATCTCCTCTTGAAGGATCTTTTATATTATAAATAAAGTGATTTATCATCACAACGTTTCCGTTTTTTAAAACAGGCGACATCGAATCTCCGATAACATTCACTCTCTGTCCGAAAGCTGCTACGAGAAAAACCGCCGTCATACATACGAGCAAAAGTTCCACTGCCCACAAAACGATCCCTTTTGTATTTTTTTTATTTTTTCCCCAGCGTTTACCGGAAGACCGTTTCTCTCTTTTTTCATTTTCAAATCTCAGTTCGCGTTGTCTGGAATTCTTTCCCTGCTTTCTTACCGTGCCCCGTATGTTTGTATTTTTACGTTTCTTCCGAAAGTCTAACTCTCCCATAACCCCTCCGCTCTAATCGCTTCTGCCGACTGCCCGCCTCTGTCATCTTTCTTTCCCCTCTTCCGGAAAATTTAAGATCGTAAGCGGACGCCAAGATCTCGGCAAGCCCGGGCTTTCGCTCGCCGCAATTACAAAAAAGGGACAATATACAAATCTGTAATTGTCCCTCTCACTGGTTACTATTTTACTAATTCTTTTACTTTTGCAGCTTTTCCTACACGTTTTCTCAAGTAGTTCAGTTTCGCTCTTCTTACTTTACCTCTGCGGATAACTTCTACTTTTTCAACATGTGGTGAGTGGATCGGCCATGTTTTCTCAACTCCGATTCCGTTAGATGTCTTTCTTACTGTGAAAGTCTCTCTTGCTCCGCCGCCCTGTCTTTTCAGAACTGTTCCTTCAAAAACCTGGATTCTTTCGCGATTTCCCTCTTTAATCTTCGCGTATACTTTTACTGTATCGCCGACATTAAATTCCGGTGCGTTTTCTTTCAACTGTTCTGCTTCGATTTTCTTAATGATATCGTTCATTTTGTGTGACCTCCTTCATATTTGACGTTCTTAACACTAAAAATGTGTCAGAGGACCATCGCTCTTCTTTTCACAACTTCTGTAGTCTATCATATTTTGTGCCGATTGACAAGTCCTAAATGCTTGAGTTTCCGCAGTTTTATCCACAGACCTCTGTTTTTACTAGTTCCATTAT
>ENA-ORNZ01002144-ORNZ01002144.1-human-gut-metagenome-genome-assembly--contig:-NODE-2144-length-13676-cov-2.733500_pt1 | contig 13676 bp, 10 predicted proteins | sample MGYA00242124_ERZ509040 | MGnify/ENA primary metagenome ERZ509040 (study PRJEB26280, sample SAMEA2338733) | human gut metagenome | biome: human gut; feature: human-associated habitat; material: faeces... | reverse complement strand
GCCCGGGCAGCGTCTGCCGCAGACGCCCTCTGAGGGCGAAATCGCGCAGGCGCTCGAAAAGGAAGCCGCGCTCATCGAGAGCAAGCTGCTGCCCGGCGCGTCTGTGATTGCGATGTGTGTCGAAGGCAAGCCGATGTCCTCTGAGCAGCTGGCGGACTATTTCGGAAAGCTGACCGTATCGGGGACAAGCAAGATCTGCGTGCTCATCGGCGGCTCGTGCGGCCTGTCCGAGCGGGTGAAAAAGAAGGCGGCGCTGCGGCTGTCCATGTCACCGATGACGTTTCCGCATCATTTAGCAAGAGTGATGGTGCTCGAGCAGATTTACCGCGCGCTCAATATCGCGGCAGGCGGCAAGTACCACAAGTGAAACGAGAAGCAGCATGACGAAAGAACAGATTGCGGCGATCGCCGTAGTGTTGCTGCTCGGCGCAGTCTTTTTTGTGCGGCTGTACCGTCGGCAGCAGGAACCGCCGAAAGAGCCGCCAAAGCCGAAACCGCTGCCGAAAACCGGCAAAATGCGCTGTCCGATGTGCGGCGCGGAAGCAAAAGTCACGGGCAAACAGTGGGAGTGTCCGTGGTGCGGTGACTGCGGTTGGATCAAATAAAGTTTGGATATAAAAACAACCCGGTTAAATGTGGCTAACATCAAGAAAAACCATTTACATTATGGACCGGATTTTGTAAAATATATATTAGAGAAGAACGCGGTTATTCGCACGGGACAAATGCGGAGCCGCGATGAGGGAAATTTTATTTCAGGAGGGGCGTCCCATGATTATCACGATAACGCTTAACGCTGCACTGGACCGTACGCAGCGGATCGAGCACCCGCTGCAGGTGGGCAAGCTCAATCGCGCGGTGTCCAGTCATCTGGAACCGGGCGGCAAGGGCATCAACGTGTCGCGCGCGATCAAGGCGTTGGGCGGCAGCAGTATTGCGCTTGGCTTCAGTGCGGGCACAAACGGCCGCATTATGAAGGACATGCTGACAGCAGCGGACATTCACCACGATTTTGTTGATATTGCGGGACAACTCCGTGTCAATACGCAGATCATTGATGCGCAGGGCGGCCACACCGAGGTAAATGAGCCGGGCAACAAGCTGGATGATTCGGATTTCCTGCGTTTGCTCGACCGCATGGAGAACTATCTGGACGAGGGCAATATCTTCGTTCTGTCGGGTTCTACGCCGCCGGAGTTCCCGCTGAAGAACTACCGTAAGCTGTGCAAGACCATCAAGAAGCACGGCTGCAAGCTGATCATCGACGCACAGGGCGAGCTGCTGCAGGAGGCACTGGGGTGCGAGCCGGACTTTGTAAAGCCGAACATCTTCGAGCTGGCTGAGGCTGTAGGCGACAAGCCGTCCGCCGATCCAGAGGTCGTTGTACATTCCGCACGCAAGATGCTGGATATGGGCGCAAAGGCTGTTTGTGTTTCCATGGGTCAGGAGGGCGCTCTGCTGACCGCAAAGGACGAGCCGGAGTCGCTATACGTTACTACCACCCCGAAAATCTACGACGAAGGTGCGGTCGGTACCGGTGATGCAATGGTCGGCGCGATTGCAAACGCTATGCACGCGGGCATGAAGTTTGACGAGGTGGCACGCTACGCCGTTGCGATGGGCCGTGCATGTGCCCGTCTGGCCGGCACCGAGATGGCCTCGCTCAAGAAGGTTTACGAGGTGTACGAGACCACGCAGGTTTATGTCCTGTAAGCAATACACAAACTATGGAGAGAACAACGAAACACGTTGTTCTCTCTTTTACCCTTTTCGCGATTACTTCAAGGAGTTAACAAATATGGATAAAAAACAATTACAGCAGCGTGTCACGGAGCAGCGCCGCCGCGTACGCCGCAGACTGACCATTCGCGGCGTACTGTCGCTTCTGGTCGTGCTGACATTCATACGCTGTGCGTTCATGCAGCGGTATGAGAATATGTTCGTATGCGTGCTGTCGCTCGTGCTGCTGGCGATGCCGACGCTGATTGAAAAACAGCTTGCCATCGACATCCCGCCGATGATGGAAGCTATCATCTACTGCTTTATCTATGCCGCCGAGATCATGGGCGAGATCAATTCGTTCTACACCATCATTCCCGGATGGGACACCATGCTGCACACGATAAACGGATTTCTGGTCGCGGCGGTCGGCTTCTGCCTGGTTGACCTGTTTAACCGAAGCGAACGGTTTACCTTCAAGCTGTCGCCGCTGTTCCTGGCTATCGTGGCGTTCTGCTTCTCCATGACGGTCGGCGTGTTGTGGGAATTTTTCGAGTTCACCGCTGATCAGGTGATGCACACGGACATGCAGAAGGACTATGTCGTGCACGAGGTCAACTCGGTGTCGCTCAACCCGGACGGCCTGAATGTGCCGGTGCATGTGCAGATTGAGTCGGTCATTGTCAACGGTGAGGATTGGACGGAGCAGCTTGGCGGCTATCTGGATATTGGCCTGATCGACACGATGAAGGACCTGCAGGTCAACTGCATCGGTGCAATCGCGTTTTCTATCATCGGCTTTTTCTACGTCAAGCACCGCGGCAAGGGCAAGCTGGCGGCAGCGCTCATTCCGGTCGTGCTCGATCCCGAAAAAGAAAAAAGTAAAAAAGATGAGCAAAACAGGGAACCAAATGACGAGTGATTCCGTCTAATTCAATACTATCCCCGAAAACGATCTGAAGGAGAGTATGAAAGTATGATGAAAAAGCGAATGACCGCAGGTATGCTTGCGACACTCATGGCGGCAGTCCTGCCGGTTTCCGCGTGCGCGGCTCAGAATTCGGCGCCGCAGCCGCAGCTGAATACCGCAGAGCATATGCAGTATATGAACGGCTACACAGACGGCACCTTCCGTCCGGATGCGTCCATCACCCGTGCAGAGGCGAGCAAGCTGCTCACGTCTCTGCTAGTGGACTGGGGTGAGCATAGGGATTATCTGTTTAGCGATGTTTCGGTTTCCGCGTGGTATGCGAATGCCGTCTGTCAGATGATTAATTTCGGTCTGGTGAACGGCTATACGGACGGCACGTTCAAGCCGAACGCTAAGATTACCCGTGCAGAGTTTGTAGCGATTCTGTCGCGCTTCCCGCACACCGACATCGGCACGGACAAGTCGTTCGCTGATGTACCCAAGACCAGCTGGGCGTACAATGCGGTGCAGACCGCTCTGGCACAGGGCTGGATTTCGGCAGGCACGAATTTCCGCCCGAATGCGCCGATTACCCGTGCGGAGACGGTAACTATCCTCAACCGTGTGCTCGGCCGTCAGGCGGATGAGTTTACGATCAATACGAGTGAGGGCATCCGTATTATGCCGGATGTGCCGAACACGCACTGGGCATACTGGGATATGCTTGAGGCAACCACTGACCATAAGTTTGACAAGTCGAGCGGCTCCGAAAAGTGGACTTCGTTCGATAAGGAGACTACTGATTTGACGCCGGGCTGGCATAATATTGGCGGCAAGCTGTTCCATGTCAACGATGACAAGCAGTTTGACCATGACAAGTTCATCGGCTCGCTCGAGCTTGACCACAACGGCTGCTACATCACCGGCTCGACCGAACTGGACGCGCTGCTGGCTTCGGCAGTAAAGAGCGTTGTCAAGGACAGCATGACCCAGCAGCAAAAGCTGCGTGCGGTGTATGATTACGCGAAGAATATGTTCGGCTATCTCGGCATCGGCGCGGCTGACACTTCGAAGAGCGACTGGGCGCTGACCTCCGCGACCGATATGCTTAAGATCCACAAGGGCAACTGCTACTCGTGGGCGGCAGGCTTTACTTACCTCGCCCGTCAGGTCGGCTTTGACGCACAGGCGATTCCGGGCACCGGCGTTTCGCCCAAGGGCAGTGAGTCGGTTCACGCATGGACCGAGATCACCATCGACGGCACGGCTTACACCTTCGACCCGCAGATCGAAAGCGTGTATAAAAAGCGCTACAACGAGAATTACGACCTGTTCATGAAGAAGTACGGCGAGGCTGTCTGGGGCTATAAAAAGCCGGAGGTGACCGAGCCGGAGCAGCCGGAGACCGTCAAGGTGGACGAGCAGCTTTCCGCACTGGTGAGCAAGATTTACGGTGCGCGTCCGTTCGGCGGCATGGGCGTTGCCGAGGAGGCACTCTACAACGGCATGGGTGAGGACGGCATGAGCCGCGGCCTGTTCTGGTACCTTGGTACGGATGACATCAAGTTTGAGGCAGGCGTGGCTTCCGAGTCTATGATTACCTCGCAGGCACATTCCATCGTTGTTCTGCGCTTTGCGGATGAAAAGCAGGCCGCAGACGCGGCGGCTAAGCTCAAGACCACGGTTGACCCGCGCAAGTGGATCTGCGTAGGCGTTGATGAGGCCAAGGTTGTCTCCAAGGGCAAGCTGGTCTGCGTTGTGATGGACGACGAAAACGGCGATTACTACATCAATAATTTCAAGGCGAATGCCTGAAACTGACCTTGTGAAACTTGCGTGAACTGACACTTTCCTAAAGCCACAATATCGCATACAATAGGCTTACAGACAGAATTACTGGAAAAGAGGGTATGCGATATGACAGGAAAAAACATTAGAAAGCTTGTGCTGGCAGCACTGCTGGCGGCACTGACGGCAGTTGCTACGATGATCATCCGCATTCCGACACCGACACAGGGTTACATTCACCTCGGTGACGGCATGGTGCTGATCTGCGGCATTCTGCTCGGTCCCGGTCTGGGTGCACTGGCAGCCGGTATCGGCTCGATGATGGCGGATCTTATCGGCGGCTACATGGCATGGGTGCCCGGTACGTTTGCCATCAAGGCGCTGACCGCTCTGCTCGGCGGCTGGCTGTATCACCGCATGGCAGGCAAGGGCATGAATACGATTACCCGTGTGGTTCTGTGCGGCATTCCGGCAGAGATCATTATGGTTCTGGGCTACTTTGTGTATGAGGTCGGCATGGAAGTCGTGATGGGCAGCAGCATGGGCGCTGCGGCAGCCGCGGTTGTTCTTGGCGTGCCGATGAATATCGTGCAGGGCATTGCGGGCATTATCGTTGGTGCGGTGCTGCTTCCGGTGCTCAGTCACGCAAGCGCGGAGATGGGCGAGAAGATTCGCGCATGATAAATGGATAGGAAAAACGGTTCCGGAGACGGAACCGTTTTTTTATGCGAATTTTGATTTGTTATCGTGTGATTCTCTGTGGAACGGCGGGGGGACCTCACCCCGCTGTTTCTACTTGAATTGCACCAATCGATGTCGATGATATCAATGGATTTGACAAACAGTTTCATACCATACGGTTACGCAATTATCCCCAACCTGTGGATAAGAAAAAAGGACAGGAAATTTTCCTGTCCTTTGGTCTATATGCGGTTACTCTTCCGAAGCAAATACGCCGTAAATCGCGCTTGCGAGCTTCTTGAAGATATTCACAATACGCGCGAGAACGCCTTCGTCGGCAGCATCCTGATCTGAGGTGATAGCATCATCGTCATCGTCGGTCGAAATCTCCTGCGTGCGCAGGATGAACTGCAGACTGCTCGGTGTCGGGTTCATACTGCTCGTGACAGACTGCAGGTCGGCCGAGGAGTCGATATTGAGGATGTTGGTATCGTCCTCAAGGTCGGTCTTAGCGTCGTCGATGGCATTATGAATATCATCGGTCGCGTTCTGCAGCTTATTCGAGCTGTTCGAGCGGGAAGCCTTATCAAGCACATCGAGCAGGCCGTCGAGCATGGTCTGTGTGCTGGCATCCGCGTCGCTGCGAACCGAGCGCAGTGTGCTGTTGACCGTGTCGAGCAGCTGGTGGGAGGCGGTGAGCGTTTTGGTGGTGGTGCCGATCAGCTCGGTGCTCTTGTCGATGGAGGACGAGGTGATCGAGGTCAGCTGGTTGAGCGACTCGGTCAGTGCCGGAATCTCGGTCAGCTGCTGGTTGACGCGGCCGAGTGTGGTGTTGGCGAGTTCGGTCAGCTTTTTGCCCTCGGCGGTGAAGTCCTGTCCCAGACCCTTGTAATCGTCGAGAATGTCGCAGATGTCGTCGAGATTGTCGAGAATGGAATCCGAGGTGTCGAGGAATCCGGAGAGGGAACTGCTGGTGCTCGAGAGATTGTCATTCAAATGCTTAAGTGCATCGGTAAGCTCCTTGCCTTTACCAGCGAAGGTGTTGAGTAATTCATATGCCATTTTGGTACTTCCGGACGGAACGATTCCAGCGTCCTCCATATTCTGTAAATGTGTTAGAGCCTTGGTACCGGCATTAGTTACTGCTTTAGTAATCGCATCAATTTTATCATTCAGGTTGCTCATATCATCCTGAATAGTTTTGAGGTTCTTTTTCAGCTTGCTGATATCACTCTGCAACTCACTGATATACAGCCACTCCGATCCGGTCTTATCATCCAGATCATCCATGAGATCCTCGAGATTATTCAGCGAGGTACGGATATTCTGCAGCAGCGTCTGGTACTCGGTGATATCTTTACCGGACTCCTCGAGCGTATTGAGAATGCTGTTCGTAGTCGAGTTCAGCTTAACGAGCGTGTCCTTGGTGTTGTTCAGCTCCGGAATCAGTGAATCGCTTTCGCCGGTCAGCTTTTCCAGAGCGGTCAGCGCGGCATCCGTCTTGGGATCAATGGTGCCGCGGTCCTTGATCAGCTGCTGGCGCACGGCGTTGATACCCGAAATACCGCTCGACATCGTACCCATGCCGTTCTGCATGGACTGCATGGTGTCGAGCATGCTGCTCATGCCGGAGTACAGGCTGTCGCCGGAATTGCTCAGGCGGTCCTTGACGTCCTTCAGGTCGGAGATGATATCCAGCGAGGACAGGGTAGCCGGCGTCATAAACATGAACATACCCATGTTCTCAAAGTTATCCGAGCCGATACGCACGGTGAACGTGCTTTCCTCGCCCGGCATACCCATGAATACGACCAGCTTGTAGGTTCCCACGGACTGAACCTGTGCACCCGGTGCATCAATGGAAAGCGCCTTGCTCATGTCGATACCGGTGCCGCAGACGAGCATCATATTGTTTTTGTAGTAGTCGCTTGCGTAGCTGTTCGGCACCGCGTGAATGGTGATCTCCACCAGACCGTTTGCGCCTGCACAGTCCTCCGCCTTGACCGAAACACCGTTCAGCTTGTAGGAAACATCAAAGTTCCACGGCATCTGGATATTGACCTTGTCGGTCGGGATGCACTCGTAGTAGAAGCGCTGCTTGCTGGTGTCGGACAGCTTCCAGTACACCGAATTGTCCTTGATGACCGGCTCGTCGTAGGTGCTCATGTTGTACACATCTGCGTAGCTGCCGAAATCGGTGAACTCGGTGTGGCCGTTCAGGCTGACACCCTTTACGATGCGCGTATTGGTCGGCGCACCGTAGTAATCCATGTTGATATATACCGATTCGTCGGTTTCTACCGTGGGCGCGGCGGCCTGTGCCGCCTGCGGCAGCGTGAACGCAAGAACAAGCGAGGCTGCGGTCAGTCGGCGCAGCTTATCTGTTTTCATGGTCGTTCTCCTCCGTATTATCGTTCTGATTGTCATTCTGGCTGTCGTTCGGCTTATTCTTGTCGCTGCCGAGACGCTGGGCCAGCTGTTCAAGCTGCTCCTTACGCATCTCAATGCGATTATGGATACGCATACGCAGCTTTTTGCCGATCATGCGCTTGTGTGCGGATTCTTCGGTCTGCTGCTGTTTGGACGGCTCCTGCGTCGGCGGCGTGTAGTTCTGCGGCAGCTTGAAGCCATCGCCGTTCATCAGGTTCTTGAGCTTGAGGCGCAGCTCCCTGTTGCGTGCCTTGCGGTTTTCGCGGATCTGGTTCTGCAGGTTGACGCGCTGCTGGTGCAGCTCACTCAGGATCGGCAGCTTGATCTTGGTCGCGCGGATCTTGTTCATCTTGGCGTGTTTCTTTTCTGCGTAATCCGACTTGACGATCCAGCGGTCGAACAGCATCAGGCACATCGGCAGGAAGAACAGAACCAGAATGACCGAGATCAGCGCACCGCGGCCGATCAGCTGGCCCAGACCGGAAATCGCTTCGACCGAGGTCATGAAGTACAGACCGTAGGCAACCGTCATAACGATCAGGCCGGAGGTCATAACCGATTCGGCGCTGACCGATACCGCCCGTATTGCGGCTTCCTTTTTATCCCCTTGTGAGCGGGCATCCAGATAGTTGCCGGTCATCAATATTGAATAGTCAACCGTCGCGCCCAGCTGGATACAGCCGACGATGATAAAGCCGAGGTACATGGTGCGCTGGCCGTAAATGTACGGCAGAGCGGTGTTGATGAAGATCGCGCATTCAATCGGGATGAGCACGACGATCGGCAGGATCAGTGCCTTGTAGGTGATCGCGATAACGAGTGCTACACCCAGCAGGGAAACGATGTTGACGCGGTTGTAGTCCGGTACAATAATATCCTTAATATCCTGCGTGGACGGCGTTACGCCGACAAGGTAGGTCGTTTCGTTCGGGTAATACTTGTCAATGATCGCGCGGATGTTGTCCGAGAATTGGAAGGCATCGTCACTTTCACCGGCGGAACGCACGTTGATGATCACGCGTGCCCAGTTTTTCGAGTGCATCAGGCTGGTGATGTTCTCCGGCAGGAAATCTTCGGGAATGCCTTCCGGCAGAACGGACGACAGGCTGAGCGCGTACTTGACGTAGGACAGGTCGTCGATCTCCTCGGTCATCTTTTTCTCGGTGATGTTGCTGTCGGGCGGGACAAGCGCGATCATCATGTTGCTCTTGCCGAACTTGGCATTCATCTGCTGCTCGGCCTCGTAAACCGGTGTACCGGGTGAGTTTGCAACGGCCTCGTTGCCGTAAGAGAAATTCGCCATACCCTGTGCAATGTAGCACGGAATGATGATGATAAGAACCACAAGAAATACGATGCGACGGATTTTGTACGCAAATTCACCGATGCCGCGGCCCTGTTTGGGGATAAACGGACGGTGCTGCGTCCTGGCAATGATGTTCTGCGAACGCAGGATGAGCGCCGGCATGAGCAGCAGCACGGTCAGCAGACTGAGCGCGATGCCCTTTGCCAGCACGAAGCCCATATCCGGGCCGATGCCGAAGTTCATCAGCGCCATGGCAGCAAAGCCGACGATGGTCGTCATGCCGGAAGCGCCGATGGACGAAAAGGCGGTTCGCCAGGCGTTCGCCATCGCCTGTTCGGGTTCTGCACCGGTTGCGCGCTCCTGCGTGAAGGCGTGCAGCAGGAAGATGGAGTAGTCCATCGAGCAGGCCAGCTGCAGCACCGCACCAACGGCATTGGACAGGAACGAAATCTCGCCGAAGATGATGTTCGTGCCCATGTTGATGAGGATTGCAATGCCGAGCACGGACAGAAACAGCACCGGCTCAAACCACGAGGTGGTCGTGATCGTCAGAATGATGTAAATAATGACGACGGCCAGTGCCATAACACGGGCGACCTCTTTGTTAATGGTCGGGCCGAGGTTGGTATCCGATACAGCGGAGCCTGCTACCAGACCTTTGTCACCGACGATGTTTTCAATCTCATGCACCGCCTTGTGGGTCTGGTTGGACGAGTCCTTGTCGGTGAAGATAACATCCATATAGGCGGTGTTATCCTTGTAGTAGTCGTCGATATTGTCGTAGTTGATGAATTCGCTCGAGCCGTAGATATTGGTGGCCATATCGCACCACATGACCATATCCACGCCGTCAACGTCCGCGATACGGTCCTTTATGTTTTTGGCTTCGTACAGCGTCACATCCTCCAGCATGACGCGGCCCATGCCGGGATAGGTAAATTCGTCCTCCATGATGTCCAGCGCCTGTGCGGACGGAGACGAATCCGGCAGGTATTTTGTTAAATCGTAGTTGATCCCAACCATCGGCACACAGATCAAACTGAAGATGACCAGTACGATATAAATCTTTTCAATCAGTTTTCGATTGTTAATGATCAGGTCAACAGGGCTATGTCCTTTAAGTTTCACAAAGAAAACACCATCTTTCTCAGAAATAGATATTGTGTAGGATTTCTTTTCGTGATATAGTATAGTACATAAGGATAACGAACGCAATAATCAAATATGATAAGAGTGGCTGATAATGCACATAAATATTGTATGTGTTCGTTAAAATGCAAATTACGGAAATGGAACGGAAAAACAATATGAATGGAGTGGGATACCATGGCAGAAGTGGAGGATAAGCGCATCCGACGAACGAAAAAGCTGCTGCGGCAGGCACTGACGCGGCTGATGCAGCAGAAGGACTTCCAGAGCATCACCGTGACCGACGTAGTGCGCGAAGCGGATATCAACCGCGGCACATTTTATGCGCATTATCGGGACGTGTATGACCTGCGCGATAAGATCGAGACAGGGATGATCGAGGATTTCCGCGGGATGATCGCAGCCATCCGTCCGAGTGAGACGGTAACGCTCAAGCTGGTGCTCAGTCGTCTGATGGATTATCTGGAGGAGAATCGTGAGATCGTCACCGCACTGATCAAGGTCAATGCGCCGGATGGTTTCGGCAAAAAGATGATCGGCGTTATCGAGGAATGCCGCATGGAGCTGCTGCCGTACCGCAGTGTCGAGGATGCGTATGCTGCACGCTTTCTTGCGACCGGCGTCATCGGTATGACCGAAAAGTGGATCACCGAGTCGCAGCCCATCCCGAAGACCGAGATGGTCAGCCTGATCACTAAACTGCTGACACCGCTGGTGCCGCAGTCGGATGCAGCGCAGAACTGAGTAAATCAGTAGGAATTTAACGGCACGAAAGGGAGTACCCGCCTGCGGGTACTCCCTTTCACGGTATTATCGTTTACGCAGGACAAATTCAGCCAGCCGCTCGGTGGCATCCGGATGGGCAATCTCGCTCATGGTTCTCCGCACGGTCTCCAGCCGCACCGGATTGCAGAACAGCTCGTACACCGCTTCGTCGATCGGGAAGTGCTTGGTAATGAGCGCCGCCATGCCGTTGTTGACCAGAAAATCAACATTGCGCTCCTCGTGACCGGGGATCGGATCGAACAGCAGCATCGGCAGGTTTTTCGCCAGAGCCTCGGACACGGTAAGACCGCCCGGCTTGGATACAATGCAGTCGGACGCGCTCATCATCACCTCTACGTTGTGTACAAAGCCGTAGGGATAGATTCTGCAGCTGCCCTGATAATGCGCGGCAAACTGCTCTACATGGTAGAGCATCTTTTTGTTGTTGCCGCATACCACAAGAAACTGGAATGGCGTGCCGATCTGCGACAGGCTTTCGATGTTCTTCACATGGTCGGCGTGGCCCATGCTGCCGCCCATCAGCAGGATGGTTTTCATTTTCGGGTCAATGCCGAGCTGTGCCGCCGCGTCCTCGCGGGACAGCTTTTCGTTGAATTTCGGGTGCACCGGAATGCCGAACGGCAGGATGCGGTCCTCCGGAATGCCGCGCTGTACACAGCGGTAGGTGAGCAGTTCACTCGCGGTGACGATGTACTGCACGCGCGGCACATCCTCCCAGTACGGGTGGAGCGTATAGTCGGTAACAATGCCGATGGTCTCGATATCGGCGAGTTTTTTGCGTTTTTTCAGCTCATCGACCATCTGCGCTGCAAAAACGTGCGTACAGATGATAACATCGGGTACATGGTTCGCAATGACCTTGGCAAACTTGGACGCACCGAGTGCGTTGATGATATTGATAATGCTCGGCGCAGAGTTAAAATAGCTTGCGCCGTTGTTCTCAGCCAGCTGGTAGACCAGACGGTACAGCGTCTGCATGTGCTTGGAGGAGAACAGATAGCCCTTGTCGATGGTGGTTTTGATCAGGTTGCTGATATAGGCGTAAACATCCAGCGTGTGAACTTCCGCGCCCTTGGATTCCAGCATGTCGCCGATGGCCTTTGCGGTGGCATGGTGACCGAAACCGGCGGTGACGGATAAAATCAGTACTCTCATACAATGCCTCTCCTTATATTGCGGCATTTGTGCTGACCGGACAGGACAGCATGCCTAAACATATTTTATCGTAAACATGCGAAAAAATCAAACTACACTTTCGTTAAATGTATGCGGATAAGCGATATGCAGTGGTATTTCCGGTATCATATATTCCTTTTTTTCAGGTTCGGCAGGAGTTTTTCTCGGTTAGCTATTTTATTCCGGGCGATTTTGTACTATAATAAATCTAATAAACGAAAATACAGGAGGCTTAGGGAAATGGCTCTGTCTATTAAGCCCTACATTGAAAATAAGGAACGCATCCACCTGATCGGCATCGGCGGCGTGTCCATGAATTCGCTCGGCGAGCTGCTGCTCAGCCGCGGTGTGCCGATTTCCGGCTCCGACCGTCTGCGTACGGATGTTACCGCGCGGCTGGAGGCTCTGGGCGCAAAGATTACCTACGAGCACAAGCCGGAGAACGTTGAGGGTGCGTCGCTCATCGTGCGTACCGCTGCCGTGCATGATGACAATCCGGAGATCGTCCGCGCCCATGAGTTGGGCATTCCGGTCATGGAGCGTGCCGAGGCATGGGGACACCTCATGCGCGATTATGACAACGTGGTTTGTCTGGCAGGCACGCACGGCAAGACAACTTCCACCTCGATGATGACGCTCATGACCATGGAAGCGCAGATGGACCCGACCGTTATGGTCGGCAGTAACCTGCCTGCCATCGGCGGTACGCTCCGTATCGGCGGCAAGGGCTGTTTTGTGGCTGAAAGCTGCGAATACTGCAACTCGTTCCTGCGCTTTGCACCGACCGTTGCGGTTATCCTCAATGTAGAGGAGGATCATCTCGACTTCTTCAAGGATATCAACGATATCATCCACTCGTTCCACGAGTTTGCCGAGCTGACCCCGATGAACGGCCTTGTTGTCGTCAACGGCGATGACCCGCATGCAATGCGCAGTGTGGCAGGCATCAACCGCAAGGTCCGTACCTTCGGCACGAGCGCAACCTCGGACGTTTACCCGACCGACGTGCGCGATGAGAACGGCTACTACCGCTTTACCGTTATGGTAGAGGGGAAGAAATACGCTAAGGTGGCGCTGTCCGTTCCGGGCCGTCATAACATGCTGAACGCACTGGCGTGCTGCGCCGCTGCCGAGTTCCTCGGTGTGCCGGGTGACGCTGCCGAGCGCGGTCTGAACAAGTTCACCGGTTCGTCCCGCCGCTTCCAGCTGGTCGGAAAAATGCCGAACGGCGCAACCGTCGTGGACGATTACGCACATCATCCGAGCGAGATGAAGGCCACGCTGAACACCGCAAAGGAAATGCACTTCGACCGTATCCTGTGCGCGTTCCAGCCGCACACATATACCCGCACTAAGGCGCTGTTCCACGAGTTCGTGGAGGCGCTCAAGATGTGCGATCAGGCGGTTCTTGCTCCGATCTATGCCGCCCGCGAGAAGAATACCATCGGCATTTATTCTTCGGATATCGCCAGAGAGGTGCCGGGTGCGGTATCGTTCGACAGCTTTGACGAGATTGCAGATTATCTCCGTAAGGAGGCAGGCCCGAATGATCTGGTGCTCACCATGGGCGCCGGTAATATCAATGAAGTCGGACCGATGCTGATTAAGAATAAGTAAACAGATAACGAGAAAACCCGCTTTCGAGCGGGTTTTCTTTTGCCGGATTGAGAATTGAAAATGGAAAATGAACTGCACCCCATTTGTTAGACAGTATGGTATACTATCTAACAA
>ENA-ORNZ01002125-ORNZ01002125.1-human-gut-metagenome-genome-assembly--contig:-NODE-2125-length-13900-cov-2.732033_pt1 | contig 13900 bp, 10 predicted proteins | sample MGYA00242124_ERZ509040 | MGnify/ENA primary metagenome ERZ509040 (study PRJEB26280, sample SAMEA2338733) | human gut metagenome | biome: human gut; feature: human-associated habitat; material: faeces... | reverse complement strand
CTCAGCGATTTCCTTGGAGGTAACAGCGCCGAACAGACGGCCGCCCGTGCCGCCCTTGGCCGGAACCTTTACCGGGCTCTCCTTGAGTTTCTCGGCTGCCTCGCGGGCCGCCTGCTGCTCGAGTGCGATCTTGCGTGCGTGTGCCTCATCCTGCGCCTTCTTGACGTTCAGGTTATCCGCGGTTGCCGGCTCTGCCAGACCGCGCGGCATCAGGAAGTTGCGGCCGTATCCCTCGCTGACCTCGATCAGCTCGCCCTTTTTGCCCTTGCCCTTAACGTCGGCCTTGAGAATTACTTTCATGATGATTACTCCTTTTGTGTGTACTGAGGGCAAAACCGCTCTTGTTCAATTATGCGGTATTGCCCTATATCGAATGCGGCGAACAGCTTCGCCTGCTTTTCGGTCTAATTACGGCTGTCGTGAAACGCCTTTTCCGACAGACTGTTATTTGTTGTCGTCCTGCTTCTCGGTCCGCTGATCGTCGAAGTAGCCGCGAATGGCATCCGTGATCAGCTTGTCGGCCTCCTCCGGCGTGGTATTCTTCAGCTGTGCACCGGCCGCCGAATGGTTGCCGCCGCCGCCGAGTCTCTCCATCAGCAGCTGCACATTGACGTGGCCTGCCGCACGAGCGGAAACCGCCATATCATTGCCGCTGCGGAACGCAACAACGCTTGCATGTGTGCCGATGATGGACAGCAGCTCGTCCGCTGCCTGTGCGGCCGCAATGCGGTCCACCTCCTCGCCGGTGATGGCAAAGATAACACCCTGACCGCAGTCGCGCGCGGAAGAAATCAGCTTCTGGCGCTCCATATACTGGTCAAAGCTGGACTGGAACAGGCGCTTGACATCGCTCGACTCCGCACCTGCGCGGCGCAGATACGCTGCCGCCTCAAATGTGCGGACGCCGGTGCGCGTTGAAAAACCCTTGGTATCCAGATAAATACCCGCCAGCATGGCTTCCGCCTCGCAGGTGAGAATGCCGCTGGTCGGCACAAGATACTGCAGCAGCTCGCTGACCAGCTCGGATGCGGACGACGCATACGGCTCGTGCAGGGATACGACTGCGTTCCCGATATAATCCGCCGCACGGCGGTGATGGTCAATGACTGCGATCTTGTTGATAGATTCGAGCAGCGCCGCGCTCTCCACATAGCCGGGACGGTTTACGTCCACCACGATAAGCAGCGTGTTGAAATCGCACGCGATCATCGCATCCTCGGCGCTGATGAACACGCCCTTGTACTCAGACTGGGTTTCCAGCCGCTCGATCAGGTCACTTGCCATGGTGTGCTGACGGTCCACAACAATGTGCACCGGTCTGCCCTTGACGCGCGCGGCACAGACCATACCGGCAGCAGCGCCGATGGCGTCCATATCACTGTTCTTGTGGCCCATGACCAGCACCTGAGACGAGTCGCGGATCAGCTGGCTGAGTGCGTTGGCAACTACGCGGCTCTTGACCTTGGTGCGCTTCTCAACCTCCTCGCTCAGTCCGCCGAAGAAGGCAAAGTTAAATTTATTCTTGATAACCGCCTGGTCGCCGCCGCGGGACAGCGCCATGTCGATAGCGAGTCCGGCAAACTGATAGCTTTCCGCAAGCGTTTCGCCGTCGCGCCCGATACCGATGGACAGAGTAGCTACAACGCCCTCGTGGTTCTCAATCTCGCGCACCTCCTGCAGAACGGAGAACTTGCGCGCGACCAGCTTGTCCAGCTCGGCGCTTTCGATCACGAAGATATACTTGTCGCGGTCGTACTTGCGCAGTACGGCGCTTGAGTCCTTCACCCAGGCAAACAGACGTTTGTCAATACCCGCCAGAATGTTGGATTTTTCCGAGTCAGTGGTATTCTTGACCAGATCCTCGTAGTTGTCGATCGCGATAACCGCGATAGCCGGACGGGTAGTCTCCGCTGCGTCGCGCAGACGGACAAACTCGGTGCAGTCGATAAAATGCAGCATCATCAGCTGCCCCGCGCCGCTCTGCACCAGACTGCCGAATACATGGTACTGCCGCTTGCCAATGCCAAGCTCGCCCGGGAACGCGGTCTGTCCCTTGATGAGCCAGCCGGTCTCAAACGTCGGTGCGATCTCGCCCATGCGAACGCCGCTTACCGCAGTCCCTCGACCGCTGATTTCCGCAAATGCGTCATTCGCCCATACGATCTCACCCGTGGTAGCCAGCGCGACAGCTGTCGGCAGCGGCGAGCGTGTCACCGCCGGACGGATCTCTCCGCCGTCTACCTCGATGTTGTTCATCAGTTCCTGCACCTGCCGCTGCCGTGCCGCATTCGTACGCAGCGAAACAATCCGCAGGATGATACACACCACAATACCCGCCGCACCGTACACGCGGGAGAAATAAAGTCCCACGACCGCAAACAGGAAAAACAGCACATAAAACATTACGCTGTTGGGAGCCAGCATCTTCTGTAATCTCTTTTTCAAACCCCTGCCTCCTTTTTGGGACGCAAATATTCAACCTAATTATAGCAAGCCATCGCCAGAATTTCAACACTAAATGCAAACCGGTTTTGTATCTTTTCGCCGTCCGCTTGCAATTTTCACAGCTTCATGGTACAGTAACCGTAGATTCGCAATCAGGAGGATATCATTATGCAATTTTCGTTTGCACACAACAACTTCAACGTCCGCGATCTGGACCGCTCGCTTTCTTTTTATAAGGAGGCTCTCGGTCTGACCGAATCCAGCCGCATCAACGCACCGGACGGCAGCTTCATTATTGTATACCTGACCGATGGCGTAACGCCGCATCTGCTCGAGCTGACGTGGCTGCGCGACTGGGACAAGCCGTACAACCTCGGTGACAACGAGTTCCACCTGGCCTTCCGCGTGGATGATTTCGATGCCGCACACGCAAAGCACAAGGAAATGGACTGCATCTGCTTTGAAAATCCGGCAATGGGCATCTATTTTATCTCCGACCCGGACGGCTACTGGCTGGAGGTCATTCCCGCAAAGTAAACAGAAAACGCTTGGAGCTGCTGCTTTGAGCGTTTTTTTCATTCTCTTAACAGGATTATTCTGTTCATTTTTCGACAGCGGGTGTATACTATTGAAGTTATCTCCTGACGAAAGGACTGTATCATTTGAATCCTTACCTTGATCTATACCTCACATGTGCACGGATTGGCGTATGCACGTTCGGCGGCGGCTATGCCATGCTGCCGATTCTGCAGCGCGAGGTCGTTGAAAACCGCCACTGGGCGACTGAGGACGAGCTGATGGACTACTACGCCATCGGTCAGTGTACGCCGGGCGTTATCGCGGTGAACACCGCCACGTTCATCGGCTGCAAGACGCACGGCATTCTCGGCGGCATTGCCGCCACGGCAGGCATGATCACGCCGTCGCTGATTATTATCACGATCATTGCCGCATTTATCCAGCAGTTTGCGCATCTTGCTGTCGTGCAGCACGCATTTGCCGGAATCCGCATCGCAGTCTGCGCGCTTGTGCTGCAGTCCGTGTGGAAAATGGCGAAAAAGGGCGTTGTTGACGTTCCGACCAGTGTTATCCTGCTCGTTACGTTCGCGGCTGTCGCCTTCTTCGGCGTATCGCCCGTTGTGATGGTCATCGTTGCCGCCATCGCCGGTATCGCTATCGGCATGATCAGGAGGAAGCGCGCATGATTTTCCTTCAGCTGTTTTACGAATTTTTCAAGACCGGTCTGTTCGCCATCGGCGGCGGACTGGCGACCCTGCCGTTCCTCAAGCAGATCGCGCTGCGCTACCCGTGGTTCACGCCGAATGATCTGATGGACATGATTGCGATCTCCGAGTCCACACCCGGTCCGATAGGTGTCAACTCGGCAACATACGCAGGCTTCCACGCAGCCGGCATTCCCGGTGCCATCACAGCGACCTGCTCGCTTGTGCTGCCGTCGGTCATCATCATCATTCTGGTGTCGCGTGCGCTCGATAAGTTCCGCGACTCTCCGCTGGTCAAGAACGGCTTTTACGGCCTGCGTCCGGCGTCCGCGGGTCTGATCTTCGGCGCAATGCTCGAGGTGTTCGCCGCTTCCCTGCTGCACACGGAAAACTGGTCAGGTATCGCAAGTCTCAGCTCAGTCATCAATGTTCCGGCGATAATTATTTTTCTCGTGCTGTCGCTCGGTATCTGGAAGCTCAAAAAACTGCATCCGATCGTGTTTATCCTGATCGGCGCGGTATGCGGCATTGTGTTTAATCTGTAAGTTTTGATTTGTTATCGTGCAGATTCTCTGTGGAACGGCGGGATGAGGCATCCCGCCGCTGCCCTCCGAATTGCACAAAAAATCCCTTTCTCCGTCGAGAAAGGGATTTTAGCTTGTCGAAAAAGCAATATTTGATTTTTATGCTTCGTGCGGCAGCACGCATTCAATCGAATTTGCTTTGCAAATTCATAAATTCCGGGAGCATGTATCTCGGAATTTATACAAGGGAAGAAAAAATGTGTCCACAGGACGCGATTTTTCTTCGAGATTCGCTCGAAAGCGTGGTTTCGAGCGAGAGGCTGTTCGGAAAACGAAGTTTTTCGACAGCCTCAAATCCCTTTCTCAGTCGAGAAAGGGATTTTCTTTTTATTTCGTGAGGTATTCCTCAATCAACTCACACGCATCCTCAATGCAGCCCGGGCAGGAGCGCCGTACATTGCCGTCGGCTACGCCCTTGAGGTCGCGGCACAGATACGCGCCGTTCTTCTGCTCGAACTTCTCCTTGAGCATTTTCGTGACCTTATAAGTCTGCCCCTTGGTCGTGCCCGGCTTATCCGCTCCTGCGCTGTTCTTCATGCCCGCGAGCATGAACGCACCGCTCAGCGCGCCGCACATCTCCATGCAGCCCATGCCGAAGCCGAAACCTTCCGACATTTTATAGGCGGTCTCCTTATCCAGACCAACCAGATCGCAGTACGCGCAGGCCACCGCCTGTGCGCAGTTGTAGCCCTGATCGTGAAAATCCTGTGCCAGTTTTGCCCGTTCTGTCATAACAAATATCTCCTTTTTCAAAGCAAACCGCGCCGTAAACGACGCGGTCAACTTATAGTTTACTTAAGGCACCGCCGCTTTAATTATACGGTATTGCCTTAATACTGCACCTGTGTGAAATAATACAGGATCGCATTGCACTGTGCACGCGCCTGCTTCTGCCAGTCCTCCTCACTGTCGATGAACTTCTGGTCCTCCTCGTTATCAATGAAGCAGAATTCACTCGTCAGCGCCGGAATATTCAGCGCCGCTGCTGCACGGTTGGTGTAATAATAATCGCCGTGACTGCCCTCGCGGAACACGATCTGGCGAATCGGAACACCCAGCTTTTCGTACTCGTTGAGCAGCGCCTGCGCCAGAATTTTGGTCGGTCCGCCGTTCTTGTCCGCAATCTGCGCCAGGATCTCCGCGCCGCGTGCAGTGGTGTTGGCTGCATTGTGGTGGATACTGAAGAACAGGTCCGCCGAGGACGCATACTGTTTCATAACAGCGCCGCGCAGCGTCAGCTCGCTGCCTTCCTCAAGGGTATCGCGCACCATGATAACCTTTGCACCGGCTGCCTCAAGGTACTGCTTGAGGTACTGCGCCACATACAGGTTGACGTGCTTTTCATCGAGCGAACCGCCGTTGTTCGCGCCGACATCGCTGCCGCCGTGACCCGGGTCGATAATAACCGTCATCACGCCGTCAATGTGCGAGGTGCGCGGCGGCTGTATCGGATCGTTATCCTCGTCGCCGCTGACGTAGTCGCGCACGCGCGTCAGATAAGCCGCACTGCAGTAGCGGCCGCTGCCCGAAGAGTTATCCATAATATGCGCCCAGCCGTTGCTGATGCTGTCAACCGCGATTTCCGCGCCGTTTTTCAGCACGCCGACCAGCGTGCCAGAGGTGCTCGGACTCGAGCGAACAGACAGCTCGGAATCCACGGTTACACGGTACACGCCGCTTGTGAATGTCTCGGCGGGCGTGTCCGGTGTTGTCGGCTTGTCAGGAGTCACCGGTGTACTCGGCGTCGAAGGTGTGCTCGGCGTCGAAGGTGTACTCGGCGTCGAAGGTGTGCTCGGCTGGGAGACAGTCGGCTCGGTCTGCTTATCGACCGCCGCATTGTAATCCCTTACGCGCACCAGATAGTCCGCGCTGCAGTAACGGCCGCTGCCGCCTGTGCTGTCCAGCAGGTGCGCCCAGCCGTTCGACAGCTTGTCCACGATAACCAGTGCGTCCTTTGCGTACTCGCCCAGCTCAGAATAGCCGGTTCCCGGACCGCTGCGCACGGTCAGCGCCGAATGGACATTGACGCGGTACACGCCGGTCGTGAACGAAGCCGGAGTCGGTGCAGGTGTCGGTGTTTTGAGCGTAACCGTACGGCTGGGTACGTCGTAATCCGCCGTAAAGCCGAGTGCGGCCGCCATATCGGCAATCTTGTAGTAGTTGTTTCCGTTGATGATGTAACCGTCGAACGAAACCTTTTTGCCGTTCACTTTGACGATAGCCGTTGTGGGTTTGCCTGCCGCGCTGGACAGTGCCTTCGTGTTCAGCTCTCCGCCGACCGCGGTGTAATTTTTGCCGGTCGTCAGGGTGATAACGTTGGTGGACTTCTCCCAGCCTACCTCAAACTCTGCGGTGCTGTTGCGCAGCAGATACGCTACATCGCGCAGCTTGAAATAATTATACTTTTTAATTAAGTACGCCTGCGGATTGGTCACCGCCTTGCCATTGAGCTGAAACGCGTGCGTAGTCTTTGCCGCGCTGACGACTGCTCTCGCCTGCGGCAGATCCTGTGTCAGATCCCGCTCGGCGGCCGTCTCGGTCGTGACGGCTGTGGTCTCTGCCTCCGCGGCATCCTGCGGCAATTCTGCGGCTGCCGCACCCGCTGTCATATATATCGCCGCACTAAGCAATGCCGCGATCATTCGTTTGAAACGCATTCTTGAACCTCCATGCTGTTTCGCCGGTGGGTTGCTTTCCTGCATGCCCGCCGTGGGCATTCTTGATGGTATTTTACCACAAAACATGGCACATTTCAACGAAATATGACGAAACCGGGGCATTTGTAATATTACAAATGCCCCGATTATTCCATATAAGTACAATATTTCGTTAAATCTCTTCCATCTGCCTGTTGATGGAATCCTCGCAGGAGCGCATGGCATCCAGTGTCTGCTGCCACAGCTCCTCGAGCGTCAGTCCACACAGCTCTGCGCCGCGCTCGATGACCTCACGCGAGCAGCCTGCCGCGAACTTTTTATCCTTGTATTTCTTCTTCAGGCTCTTGAGCTCCATGTCCTGCACGCTCTTGGACGGGCGCATGAGCGCCGCCGCACCGATCAGCCCGGTCAGCTCATCGGCTGCATACAGCAGCTTTTCCATCTCGTGCTCCGGCTTGATATCCACGCAAATTGCCCAGCCGTGGCTGCATACCGCGTGAATGATGCTCTCGTCTGCACCGCCCTCGCGCAGCAGCTCGGGCGCCTTGACACAGTGCTGCTCCGGCCACTGCTCGAAATCAATGTCGTGCAGCAGGCCGACAATGCCCCAGAATTCCGGGTCATAGCCGCGCTGCTCCGCAAAACAGCGCATGACGCCCTCAACCGTCAGCGCATGCCGTAAATGGAACGGCTCCGCGTTGTACCTGCGAAGAAGCTCCCATGCTTGTTGTCTGGTCATTTTGCAAAATCCCTTCTGTCATTTTCAATGTATGCGCAGGGCGGGATGCCCATATCAGTTTTGCAGCCAGCTTGGCTTTTCCCGCATTCTGACGCCTGCAGCGATGCCGAGCGCGGCGAACATGGTAACGATGGACGTACCGCCGTAGGAGAAGAACGGCAGCGTCAGGCCCATGACAGGCAGCAGACCGACATTCATAAAGATGTTCATAAAGGTCTGGAACAGCAGCATGCCGCCTACGCCGACCGCAATCAGCGCCGAAAACGGCGTGGAGGCGCGGTACGCCACATAAAACAGGCGGATGATCAGCGCCATCAGCAGGATGATGATAAGCAGACAGCCGAGAAATCCCAGTTCCTCGCCGGCTACCGAGAAAATATAGTCGGTCTGGTTCTCCGGCACATACTGCATCTGGGTCATCGTGCCGTTGGTCCAGCCTTGACCGGTAAACTGCCCCGAGCCGATGGCGATCTTGCCGTAGGTCGCCTGTCGGGACTGTTCCACGTCAATGGACGGGTCAAACAGCACGAGGATTCGCATTTTCTGGTAATCCTTGAGCACATAATTCCACAGGATCGGCACGCTTGCGATACCGACTCCGGCAGCAATGCCCAGCCACTTGAGCGGCAGACCGGCCGAGAACAGCATGATAACCGCGATCATCAGGTACTGGATCGCCATGCCGGTGTCGCCCGACGAGAGCACGACCGCCCCCATCATTACCAGCGTGTGCAGGCCGACCGAAACCAGTCCGCGCCATTCGATGATATGATCCTGTATTTCGGTCATGTGCGCGGCAATCGTGAAGATGAAGATCAGCTTGCCAAGCTCACCCGGCTGCAGGCTTGTCACGCCCAGATTGAGCCATGCACGCTGGCCGTTGACCTCGGTGCCGAGCGGCGTAAACAGCAGAAACTGCAGCAGAATATTGCCGATCACGAATATTTTCCATAGGTCGCCCAGATTTTCCAAGTCGATCAGACTGAGCGCGACAAACGCCGCCAGACCAAGAATGATCGCGGCACCCTGTACATACAGGTTTTTCGTCGAGCCGTCCAGCGCCGTCACCGGGTTGAGCGTTGCCGAGTAAATGAGGAGCATGCCGTAGATCGAGCAGACCAGTCCCAGCAGCATCAGATACAGGTCGGTGTTTTTGATATAATGCGTAACAGAGTGTACAATGGAACGAGCAGTATCCATCAAACCCCTCCCTTTCAAAATGGAAAATTGAGAATTGAGAATCGGAAATCAAGGTATCGCCGCAAAGCGGCGGAATTAAATTGCAGTGCTTTGCACTGCCACACTCATTTTCATTATTCATTTCCCATTCTCAATTACATTTCTATATGATACCACAACACACCCCGCTTTGCGAGTAACAATTTCGGCAAATTTTTCGCGTGCTTGTATGGAAAACCGGACGAAGTATTGATATAATGAATATATTATGTTACCCGCTGCAAAATAGAGGAGGAATTTCATGTTATCCGATATTGAAATCGCACAGGGCTGTCAGATGCGCCCGATCACCGAGGTTGCCGCTGCTGCCGGTCTGGATGCCGACGATCTGGAGCTGTACGGCAAGTACAAGGCAAAGCTGTCCGCAGACGTGTGGACCAAGGTGAAGGACAAGGAAAACGGCAAGCTGGTCCTCGTTACCGCCATCAACCCGACGCCTGCCGGTGAGGGCAAGACCACGACCTCGGTCGGTCTGGGTCAGGCACTGTGCAAACAGGGCAAAAACGCTATTATCGCACTGCGTGAGCCGTCTCTCGGTCCGGTATTCGGCATCAAGGGCGGCGCGGCAGGCGGCGGCTACGCGCAGGTCGTGCCGATGGAGGACATCAACCTGCACTTTACCGGCGATATGCACGCCATCACAGCGGCAAACAACCTGCTGTGCGCCATGCTGGACAATCACATGCAGCAGGGCAATCTGCTGAACATTGATCCGCGCCGTATTGTGTTCACCCGCGTAATGGACATGAACGACCGTGCTCTCCGCAACATCACCATCGGTCTGGGCGGCAAGGTGAACGGTGTGCCGCGCGAGGATCACTTCATGATCACCGTAGCATCCGAGGTTATGGCTATCCTGTGTCTGGCTGCTGATCTGGACGACCTGAAAAAGCGTTTCGGTGATATTCTGGTGGCATACAGCTACGCCGGCAAGCCGATCTACGCCCGCGACCTGCATGCAGAGGGCGCCATGACGGCACTGATGAAGGATGCCATCAAGCCCAACCTGATTCAGACGCTCGAGGGCACGCCCTGTCTGATGCACGGCGGTCCGTTCGCCAATATCGCGCACGGCTGCAACAGCGTGCAGGCAACCAAGCTGGCACTCAAGCTGGGTGATATTGCCATCACGGAGGCAGGCTTCGGCGCTGACCTCGGCGCAGAGAAATTCATGGACATCAAGTGCCGCAAGGCCGGTCTGGCTCCGGACTGCATCGTACTGGTTGCGACCGTCCGCGCGCTCAAGTACAACGGCGGCGTAGCCAAGGCTGATCTCAACCAGCCGAACATGGATGCGCTGAAGCGCGGTATCTGCAATCTGGATGCGCATCTGGATAACATGAAGAAGTTCGGCGTACCGGTCGTTGTTGCCGTCAACGCATTCCCGACCGACACCGATGAGGAGATGGATTTCATCCGCGAGCATTGTGCCGAGCGCGGTGTGCGCGTAGCACTCTCTGAGGTATTTGCCAAGGGCGGCGAAGGCGGTCAGGCGCTGGCCGACGAGGTTCTGGCTGTGCTTGACGAGAGCAAGGCCGACTTCCACATGCTGTACGAGGATTCGCTCCCGCTCGAGGACAAGATCCGCAAGATCGCCAAGGAGATTTACGGTGCACTCGGCGTGACCATCGCGCCTGCCGCAAAGAAGGAGCTGGCAAACATCACCGAGATGGGCTACGGCAACCTGCCGGTCTGCGTTGCAAAGACGCAGTATTCGCTCTCCGATGACGCATCGCTGCTCGGCCGCCCGACCGAGTTTGTTGTCAACGTGCGCACCGCTCGTCTGGCTGCCGGTGCAGGCTTTGTTGTTGTAGAGACCGGCTCGATCATGACCATGCCCGGTCTGCCCAAGGTTCCGGCTGCAGAGAAGATCGACGTAGACAGCAACGGTAAGATCACCGGTCTGTTCTAAGGCAACACCGCACAATTAAAGCTGCGGCGGTATTGCCCTAAATACAATTCAAATGAAGAGTGGAGAGAACACCGGCTGCGGTATGCTCTCCACTTTTCCCTCTTCTTTTTGCTGTGAAAGTGATATTATGCAAATCAGTCTTATTTTAGCGCAGCAGATTGCCGAGCTGTTTCTCATTCTTCTGATCGGCTGCGTGCTCGTCAAGGCCCGGCTGCTCAAAAGTGCGGACAGCCGCGTGCTGTCGATCGTGATGGTGTATGCGGTCATGCCGTGCGTCATCATCAACGCCTTTCAGGTGGATTACTCTCCTGCCGTTGTTACCGGATTGCTGTACGCCTTTGCGCTGGCGATTGCGCTGCACGCGCTGCTTCTTCTGCTGGCGCGGCTGCTGCGCCGTCCGCTGCGGCTGGATGTGATCGAGCGCACCTGCATCATCTACACGAATGCGGGCATTCTGGTCATTCCGCTGGTGCGGGCACTGCTTGGCGAGGATTATGTGATCTATTCCTGTGCGTTCCTCGTCGTACAGCAGGTTCTCCTGTGGACACACTGCCGCAGTCTGCTCTGCGGCACGCGCGGCTTTGCGTGGAAAAAAATCATCGGCAATGTCAATATCATCGCTATTTTGATCGGCGGTGCACTGTTCATCCTGCGGCTGCCGCTGCCCGGTCTGGTGAACGATTTGTTCTCTCAGCTTGGCGCGATGGTCGGCCCGATCGGCATGCTGCTGGCCGGTATCGTCATTGCGGACACGCCGCTCCGTCAGCTGTTTATGCGCCGTCGGCATTATGTTCCTGTGCTGCTGCGGCTGATTATCTGTCCGATTATCACAGTACTGCTGCTTCGCGTCATCGGTGCGGCAAGCTGGATTCCGGATGGACACAGCATTCTGCTGACCGTGTATCTCGCGTGCATCACGCCTGCGTGCGCTACGGTTACTTCGATGGCGCAGCTTTACGACCGCGATGCTGAGTATTCCAGTGCACTGTATGTGCTCACAACGCTGTTCTCCATCCTCACCATGCCGCTGATGGTATGGGTGTTTGAGGTGCTCATTTAACAAAAACCCGTGTATCTCTTGTGAAATACACGGGTTTTTGTTAATATCCCAGTTTTTCGCCGATGAGCACGACCTCACAGCTTTCAAATCCGCTCGGCACGCCCATATGAATGACCATGGCGCGGCAGATGCGCTCCGGGCTTTTGCAGTCATGGCACCTGCCGTCCACCGCACACGGCGTTTTCCGGTTCAGCCGCTTGGCATTGAGCGGAGCGGCAATATTTCTTGCCCGCTCGATGGCGCTCTGCAGGTCGGGACGCAGCTTGTTCACGCCGCACACGAAAATGCAGCGCTTCGGTCCGAACAGCGTGGCCGCCACGCGGTTGCACTTGCCGTCGATGTTGACGATCTCGCCGGTCTCGCTCAGTCCATTCGCTGAAGACAGGTAAACGTCCGGCGTCTGGCAGTACACGCCCTTGTCGATCCAATGCCAGTGCACGTCCGTGCTGTCCGCAAAGTTCTCCGGAAAACCAAGCTGCTTCATCGTCATTGAGCCGCCCATCGACACAGATTTGCCTGCACAGGTGTCTCTCAGGTAGGAAACCGCCTCGTCTTTTGTTGCAAAATAGTGGAAACCGAAGCCGTAGCCGGTCAGAGCCTTTTCCGCCTTGCTCACATCGGGCACGCCGTACGCGAACAGCGGCAGCAGATCGCTCGGCTCATACGCAAGCGCGTCCGCACCGGATGCACGCAGCTCCTCCGCCGAGCGGAATCCCCAGGTAACACCGATGGCGGTCAGTCCTGCGTTTACTGCGGTCTGCATATCGGTCGCGCTGTCGCCGATGTAGAGGGTCGTTTCCTTATCGCCGCCCAGCTCGTCCAGCAGCTGCAGCACGCTTGTCGGATCGGGCTTGCGCGGGATATTCGGGCGTTCGCCATAGGTAATGCTTACTAAATCACCGAAATAGTGCTCAATCAGCGCTTTCGCGGCGGAATCGTACTTGTTCGACAGCACACCGACCGTCACGCCGTTCTCCTTGAGCGTTTCGAGCACCGAAACAATGCCCTCATACGGATGCGTGCGGTTCATCATGTGCTCGCCGTAGAACGCGCGGAAATCTGCCAGACAGGTGTCGATCATCTCGTCCGTGCAGCTCTCTTTGGGAATGCTGCGCTCGACCAGCTTGCGTACGCCGTTGCCGATGCGGATGCGCGTCTGCTCCATGCTCACCGGCGGAAAGCCGTGCTTCTCCACGGCATAGGTTACGCTGTCACACAGATCACCGAGCGAGTTGAGCAGCGTACCGTCTAAATCAAAAATGGCCGTTGTCATTTTCATACATATTCGTCCTTTTCTTGTCCGTGAAAATAGAATACCGCACCACAGAATCCCGTGATGCGGTATCATTATAGCACATTTTCTTACCCGCGCATATATGTCTTGGTAATTTCACCGAGCATGGACGAAACCGTCGGGTTGAGCGCTTCCGCGCGCACGCGCCAGCGCCAGTTTTTGCCGCCGATGGTGGCAGGCGTATTCATGCGGGAATCCGCACCGAGCGAGAGCAGATCCTGCAGGGTCGTCATGGCGATATTCGCAGACGAAGCCCACACGCACTTGATCGCGCTCCAGCCCATCGCCTCGGCGTGCGAGGTACGCAGATAGCGGTATGCAAACTGCTTTTCCGGCTCGGAGCAGATGTCCATGATCTGCTCGCACACGGTCTGCGAATCGTGCGTCGAGGTATAGACAATGCTGTTCGGCTTATAGTTGTGCGGCAGGTGCTCGTTGTCGTACTCCGGCGTGAAGCCGAAGATCAGCACGCGCATGCCTGGGAAACCGCTTTCCTCGAGCAGCTTCTTGACCTCATCGGTCTGCACGCCGAGATCCTCCGCGATAAGCGGCACCGGACCGAGCGCCTTCTCGATGGCGTTAAACAGCTCCATGCCGGGACCCTTGCGCCACTTGCCGTTGATGGCGGTCTCCTCGTCCGCGCCGACCTCCCAGTAAGCGGCAAAACCGCGAAAATGGTCGAGACGTACCACGTCGAACAGCGCCATGTTGCTCTTCATGCGCCAGATCCACCACGCGTAGTTTTCC
>ENA-ORNZ01002083-ORNZ01002083.1-human-gut-metagenome-genome-assembly--contig:-NODE-2083-length-14306-cov-5.032489_pt1 | contig 14306 bp, 14 predicted proteins | sample MGYA00242124_ERZ509040 | MGnify/ENA primary metagenome ERZ509040 (study PRJEB26280, sample SAMEA2338733) | human gut metagenome | biome: human gut; feature: human-associated habitat; material: faeces... | reverse complement strand
TAAAGATATTCCGCAGCGGGGCAAAGTCATTGTCGCCCTGTGCGCTGTCCACTCCATCATTGATAGCGATGAAGCGGACACCTTTCTGTGGGAAAATCATTTCCGTGTACATTCCCACTTGCAGGTAGTTTCGCCCTAACCTCGACATATCCTTTACGATAACTGTCCCGACTTTTCCGGCTTCAATGTCCGCAAGCATGGCTTGAAAACCGGGTCTTTGAAAGTTCGCACCAGAATAACCGTCGTCCGTGTACCAGCGCAGATTGGAAAAGCCGTTCTGCTTTGCATAGGTTTCAAGGATACGCTTCTGAGACGAGATTTGTCAAGGGTATTTTTCCCATATTGTAAAGATAAATAAATTTGCTGATGATTCTGTGAAAAACTAAACAACAATATTAAAATATTAGTTGATATTGATTTTTGCCCATCCAAATGCTATAATGTTTTCGAATATAGCAGACAGGCTCTCACATAGAGTGGCAAACTCTGCAAAAAATATTGACATATTTTTTGAAATCGGCGTATTGATGTGGACTCTCCACCCCGTACATTTACCAGCGCTACAGAGATTTGCCTGCACTTATGACGGATGCGTATCTGAGAGCGGATATGGAAGTTGCAAATCTAATGCATGTTGTGCGTAATCTGCATTAACAAACGCAACGAATCGGAAGAAGCGTCGTGGGTAATTTGGAGCCTATACTGGGAATATTTAATGAATGATCCCCGATAAAACTATTTTCAGCTGGCGTTATTATTTATCCGGTTACTTTGGAACGGAGGTGCAAGAATTTCGGAAGATGTAATTGGATCGAACGTTCTCTGGCCCTATTTGCGGTGTTTCCTGATTTTTTAAAACTTATCCCAAAAAGGAGAAAATATCATGAGTAAAATGAATAAGAAGCTTCCAGTGCTGTTTCTGGCACTTGTTCTGGTACTGGGTATGACGGCCTGCGGCGGCAAGACCACGGATGGCACGACCGGCAGTACGGACAACGCTGTGACCGCAGGAGAGGAAGATCACAAGACGCAGAACACCAAGGTTGACCCTAATTCCCCAATCACCGAAGAAATGCTTCGCAACCATGCAGTCGCTCCGGCAGAAGACTTCACCTATGATGTAGAGGATGATGGTATCAAAATCAGAAGCTATACGGGCAGCGATACCGTTGTTGTCATCCCTGAAGAGATTGAGGGCAAGCCGGTTACGGCGCTCTATAATTATGTATTTGGCAATGACTCCCCGGTGCGGGCGGTGCTGATTCCGGAGAGCGTTAAAGAAATTGAAGAGGTATTTATCAACAATGAAACGGTGGAACTGGTCATTTGCGAGGGTGCGACAAGAACGCTGGGGCTGACCTTCGGCTTCTGCTCTAATTTGCAGCAGGTCATCTTCGGCAAGGACCTCCAGGAACTGGGAGGCATTGGCACCTTCGGTAACTGCTCCAAGTTGAAGGAACTCCACTTCACGCAGGCACTCACAAATATTGACGATGAAATGGCCTTTGAGGGCTGCGACAACCTCACCATCTACGGTCCGGCAGACAGCTATATTGAATCCTTTGCCAAGGAGTATGGAATTCCGTTCGTAGTGGAGTAACACATTTAATCTTCAAAAATTCCTCTTATCATGTATCTAAAGAAAAAACATCTGCCCAGCGGCAGAAAAGAAAAAACCGCTGCTGGGCAGACCCATTTTCACGCTTAATTTATATTCACTGGTGGCGGTTTTGAGAAATCAAGGCCGCTGCTTTCTTTCTGTCATTCCCAGCAGTTAAAGGCATGGCGGCCCACGGGAGGACGCCGCCATGCTGTTTTACAATACTGAACAGGAACGGGATTCACCGTTCCTGTTCGTAGTGTTTGGGTTTCCTTTGCCGTTGCGTCTTTGTCTGTTGTTTCTGTCGCAGGCGCTCCCGGACGGAGTGTGCTTCCGCTTCCTCATGGAGCAGATTTGCAACATCTCGCTTGCTGTCAAACATCATCAGCGAATCGTATTTCTCGCCGTAGGCGTCCTGCACACGAGTAACCGCAGAGCGTTCTTTTTCCCCACGGATGGAAAGCCGTGCCTCCATCAGCTCACCGGCGTCAAATTCTGAAGCCTGTTCCTTCAATCCGCTGTATTCCTTCAGTGCGGCATCCAGTTCAGCAGAATACTTTGCCTCCTGCGCTTCCAGTTTTTTCAGCGCACTTTCCATTGCGGCAATATCCTTCTTTACAGAAGAAATACCGGTATCATCGGCGCAGTCCAGAGAACGGAGCAGCATTTCTTTCTCGGTATTCAGTTCCTCCAATTCTTCAGTCAGCTCTGCGATACGGCGGGAAAGGTCATGCAGCTTGGGTATCTGATAAAACGGCGTTTCTTTTTTCTCCGCAAGCAGATTTTTACATTCCTTGCTTTTCGCCTTGATCTGCTGCACCAAGCCCGTATATCGCTCTAACTCTGGCTTGATTGCCTTGACACGCCTACCGATGTTGTGCTTGCCAATGCCGATATGACGAAGCTGATAACTGAAAATCAGCATACTGCCTCGCAACTTTTCCATTGCCTCCGCTATGGCAGGAACGCTGTTCTTCACTGTCTGCATCAGCTTTTTGACCGTCGCTTTCAATTCCCGGAGCAACGCATTGTCAGCCTTGATCTGGCGGTTGATTTCACAGCGGTCAGAGATGATACCCTTCTTTTCCAATGCACGGGCAACCACTCCCTCGTGAATGGTAGGCTGCTCGGTCAAACCTCGGTCTGCATGGCTGCGGTGGTCAATGCGTTCCTCGTGCCCGGCGCGTTCCAGACAGCGGTTGGACACATCTGCCCATATCGCCCGCCATGCCGCAAGCTGCTCCTCACTGTTCCAGCGCTCGGAGATAGGATTCTGTCTGCCGTAGCGGGTGCTTTTGGGGTGCTTATCTGCACGGGCAAGCCCCTGCGCATCGGCCTCGGAAGGAACCATATACACCTTCTTTTTGCCGACCTTGTAGGGATATTGTTTCTCCCATCGCTCGTTCTGTGCCGCCTTAAACTCAGCGGCAGTAAAACCTCGTTCCTCACCGTTTCTCATGCAGAGATATTCCTTCTCGGTCTTGTACTGCCAGTGTCCCTGCTCATCCAACGGGCGCACCGTCAAGAGAATGTGGGCATGAGGGTTGCGACCGTCGGTGTCGTGGATGGCTGCGTCGGCGCACATTCCATCGGCCACAAACTGCTCCCGGATAAATTCTTGCAACAACTCAATCTGCTCCTCACGGTTCAGCTCTATGGGCAAGGCAACGACAAATTCCCGTGCCAAACGGCTGTCTTTGGCTGTCTCCACTTCCTCCACGGCGTTCCAGAGCTTTTCACGATCTTGCCATTCCTGCGGGGCATATTCCGGCAGAAACACTTCCTGCCAGACAAGTCCCTGTTTTTTTGTGTAGTCATGCTGTATCCCGTCGTAATCGTTATACAAGCGGGAGCAGCTCAGATAAGCGGAGGCGGCCACAGCGGAGCGTCCCGCACCCCGGCTGACCACCTTCGCTTCCAGATGGTAAATTGCCATTGTTCGTTCACCTCGTTTTCTTTTTTCTGTTTCTCTTTTGTAAAAGAGAAAATGGACGGGCTGAACGCCTGTCCATTTCTGCGGCAAAGCTGCCGGTGGCAGGTTTGCGCAGGCGGTTGGAAAATAGCGTCGGTTGAAGCGACGGTATTTGCCCAATCGCGCAGACGATGACAGCAGCATCCGCAAATGCTGTGGCATTGTCTGTCGCTTTCCGCAGAAAGCGAAATCCCCCTCGGAGAGCGCACGATGCCGCAGGCATACCACCGCCTGTTTTACAGGTGGTGAGTAAGTGCGCCCTTCGGGAGAAAAAAGAGGAAGGCCCCCGTTTTCCTGGAGACCTCCCATCTGAAATTTAGATTTGTTTTCCCAGCTTCCGTGAAAGATACCCCTCCAGCACAGACGGTTCCATCGTGCGCACCTCTGGCAGCACCTTTTCCAGAATCGCACCCTCCTGAATGAGCCTGCGTGTTCTGGCTTTGCGCTCCTTGACTCTGTCTCTGGCCTGCGCTTCCTCCAATCGGTGCTGTGCCTGCAACAACTTCTTTTCTGCATCTGTCATGTGAAAAATCCTCCTTATCTTCGTTTCTGCCAGACGATTTCATAGCCCAGCGCATCGGCAAGCTGGACGGCTTCGACATAGCGCAGGGATTCCCGCTGGAGCTTATTGGACAGGTTGGAAACGCTGCCAGACCAACCGTGTTCGTCCCGTAGCAGATCGACCACCTCCTGCATGGTCATTCCCTGACGGACGATGTACGACTTGATCTCATTTCTCAGATTGGATTTCATCAACTTTTTACCTCCATATTTTCGTGATATTGGTTTTTGAGTAAGTGAACTGTGTGCGCTTTGCGGTGAAAAATCTGCCGTTCCGCAAATCAACTCAGATTTCCGTCCGTGATGCCCTGTTCATAACAACACCCTATCGGCTTCATCGTTCTGTGTGAGAGCATACGAAGCGGCAGAATATGCCGCCGTCAGGTGCAGCGGCTTCACGCTTCGGTAAATCACCGGATGGTGCAGTGCGTTCGGCTTGCGGCGAAAATCTTCACGGATTTCACAAGGATTGTTTTTTGGACTGCAAAATTGAGCCACCGGTGTACGGCTTGGTACGGCAAGCCCGCCTTCTGTACGCTTCTGTACGCTTCTGTACGCCGGTTTTGTGTACCAACCGTCGGTTCAGCGGCAGATTTTACACGCTGCCGTGAAATACTCCACGGTGCGCACAAGCAAAAGCGGTTTTTTAGGATGGAATCAAAAACAGCCGTACAGAGTGTACGGCGTGTACGGCAATTTTGAGGTCCGCTCTTCATTTTCAATACGGCAGCGGATTGACCACCTCAATGCCCATAAACCCGCGCACCCGCTTGCCGCCGACATGGACATTGTTGGTGGCCTCTACATTGTAAAGCCGCTCGTTTTGTGCAAGCTCAGAGCTGACCCGGTTGGCCGACATGGGCTTCTGCGCATTGTCATCGCACCATCTCGTGTAGGCTTCATAGATCGCCTTGGAGCTGGCTTCGCTGTCTGCTTTGAAGCGGATATAGCCCTCAGATTGCAGAAACTCGATCACATTGTTGCTGCTGCGCTTGACCGTCTCCATATTCTCTCTTGCCTTGCCGGAAATGCTGAACTGATAGTTGTTCCCGATCAGCCGGCGCAGCCCCTCCAGACACCAGAGGAAGATGCCCTCCTTTTCCCGCAGCAGCTTATCCACCAGAAACGGATCGTCTGCTCTGCCTGCGGGCCGGTCTTTGGTGGTCAGCACGATCTGGCGGCGAAAGAAACCGTCGGACTTGTCGTGCAGGGCGGTCAGCGCACCGTTGCCGAAGCAGAGAAAGCGGACATAGAGTTGACTTTGATAGCTCTGAACACCCTTGCGCTCCATATCCATCTTGCACTCGGAGGTCACGATGGATTTGATATAGTTGGTCTTGGGCAGGGCGCTCAAATCCATATCATCGTCCACCATCAGGAGCTTGTTTTCCAAATCCGCACGGCTGAACCGGTTGCTCTCCACCTTCTGGATGCTGGTGGTATTCATGCTGTCGCCCAGCAGCGAGCGCATGACAAGACCGATGCGGCTTTTACCCTCGCCGCCCTTGCCGATGAGCATGAGCATCTTCTGTCCCTTGGTGGTTGGCAGCAGACAGTAGCCGAGAAACTCCTGCAAGGTGGGAATGTCCTCCGGTTGCAGCAGCTCGGACAGGAATTGCAGCCAGCGTTTCGGTGTAGGTGCATCAGGATTGTAAGAGACGGTCAGGCGGTTGTTGCAGTAGCTCTTGTTGGGGGTAAAGCTACCGTCCATGAAATACGTCCCGTTGGCAACATGGATGCGGTCGGCTTCAATGGGCAGCGGCGGCGAATACGCTTGCAGCTTGATGCTGGCAAGCAGATTTGTCACAACTTTGGACAGCCCGGAGGTCAGAACTCCGGAGATTTCCTCCAGAATGAGATTGCCGATCTGTCCCTCGTCCTCGATCAGCCCGTCCACGGTGAAAAGCCTCCCACGCACACATTTCATGGGGTGCTTGTCCAAAAACTGCTGGCAGAACAGCACTTCATTGATGTGTCTGCCGTCGTACCAGTCAGGCCACGCCTGCGGTGTCATATCCATCTTCCAATTCCTCCTTGTGAATTTTCTCTAATCTCCGTCGCAGCCTGCCCAGTTTGCCGTCTGCCATCTGCTGCTGCACGACTTCGGCGCGTTCGTGGGAATCCCCGACGCACAGAATATCCAGATAGTATTCCGTTTCGTCGAGCTTGTGACAGGCTTCCATGAACCGTGCGTGAACAGGCGCGTCAGGAGATTGCGGCGCATACCGCACCTTCCAATCCCGCAGCACACGGGCGTAATCCGACAGAACAGAAAAGCACAGCCGCTCGTTTTCCATGAGCTGCTGTGCTTCTGTTCGGATGCGTTTTGCGTGGAGCGCCGCTGCGCTGGGCGGCTTGTCCGGGCTGAGATGAAAATCTGCCATCAGCTTCCGCGCCGCATCATAGGGCGAAAGCTGAAACAGCTTGCCTACAAAGTCGATTACGTCTCCGTGCTCCCCACAGGCGAAGCAATAATAGTGATCGTCCGCCACATACAGGCTGGGGTTCCGGTCGTTGTGAAAGGGGCAGAGGGCTTTGCCGTATCGGTTCACATCGATCCCATACAGTTCTGCCGCCTCCCGCAGATTGACATTTTCTTTTACGATTTCAAAAATACGCATGATACCTCCATTTCTGCGCAAAAACGGCGGCCTGCCCGATCTGGGGCAAGCCGCCGTCTGCGTCTTTTCTTATGCTGTTTTCGTTTCTTTCTCGTTCTTAGCTTCTCGCAAGGCTTTCTTTCGTGCGCTCTGCCGCTTGATCTGTGCTGCATACCGACAATCGTCACTGCAATATTTCACATCTGACCTCGTTGTGATAAACTCCTTGCCGCAGCTTTCGCAGGTACGCGCCCGGCTGCGGCTCTCCGCCGCCTCCTGCCGGTAAAATTTTGCACGGCAGTTGGGGCCGCAAAACAGGGTATTTGTCCGCTTGGATGCAAATTCCTGCCCGCAGCACTTGCAGGTCAGCGTGAAGGGCTGACCGACAGCGTGTTCTCCAGCCTTGATTTTCTGATACCGCTCCCGGCTTTTGATGCGGTGCCGCTTGAGCTGTTCCTGCCGCTTGATTTCTTCCACGGTCAGCTCCGGTGCGGGTAACTCGAACTGCCCGATAAAGCGAAGGTGAATTTCTACCTCCTGCACCCGGTCGCCGTCGATGCGCTCTGGGGCGTGGACGATGATTTTCTCAATAAATTCGTTGATCATGGGCGTGGTCAGCTCAGAAAAATCGGTGTACTTCCTTGCCAGCTCCAGAAACTGCTCCACACGGGCGGTGTCCTCTGTGAAAGCGGACAGCCTTTCTTCCGCCTCTGTGACAGAGGCTTGCAGCGCTTTCTGCTCGGCTTCGTAATCTGCCAGCAGACTGTCAAAGCGCTCATCGGTAATGCGCCCGACAGCAAAGGATTCATAGAGCTTTTTGATGATGGTGTCCAGCTCGGCAATGCGTTTCTTGTCCTTGCTCAGCTTCCGCTTGGCATCCTTGGCCGCTTCCGTCTGCCGGAGCTGGGAGGCAGAGCGCACCTTTTCCATAAACACCTCCTGATTGGAAATCGCAAAGGTGCTGACCGTGCGGATGGTGTCCAGAATCAGTGTGCGCAGGGCCTTGGTGGAGATGTAGTGACCAAAACAGGCACTTGTCCGTTTCTGATGCGCCAGCGTATAGGAGGAACAATCGAAGAAGTCGGAGGGATAGGGATTATTCTCCGTGCCGCCTTTGGAGCGATGGTTATACATCTTTTCTCCGCAATCGGCGCAGTACAAAAGACCAGTCAGCGGATTCGCTTCACCCAGCGTGTCGATGCGCTTGGGCGTCTTGCGGAGCTTTTGTGCAAGCTCCCATGTTTCCCTGTCCACAATAGCCTCGTGGGTATCCTCAAAGATCAGCCAGTCCTCCCTGGGATTCATCACGGCGTTTTTGTCCTTGTAGGACTGCTTGTGGGAGCGGAAATTCACCGTATGCCCCATATACTCCGGCTTGGTGAGAATCTGCCCCACGACATAGCCACTCCAGTTATAGGGGTTGGAAAATTCCTCCTTGCTTTTCCAGATGCCCTTGCCCTGCTTGCCGAGGTACACGGCGGGCGTCTCCACCTTATCCTCAAAGAGAATACGGGCAATATCGTAGGGTCCTTTGCCCTCGATGGTCAATCGGAAAATGCGGCGCACCACGGCGGCAGCTTCCTCGTCGATCAGCCAATGGTATTTGTTCTCCGGGTCTTTCTTGTAACCGTAAATGGCACAGTTGGTGGTGGGCTTGCCGGATTCTCCCTTGACGCGGATGGCGGTTTTCTGCTTGCGGCTCAGGTCGCGCAGATACCACTCGTTCATGATGTTGAGGAAGGGGGCAAACTCGTTGCTGTTCTGGTCATCGCTGTCCACGCTGTTGGCGATGGCCACAAAGTGGACGCCGTGCTGTCGGAAGAATACCTCCGTGTAAAATCCGGTTTGCAGATAGTCACGCCCCGCCCGGCTCATATCCTTGACGATCACATGGGCGACTTTGCCTGCCTCAATATCTGCGATGAGCTGCTTCCATGCCGGGCGCTCGAAATTACCGCCGCTCCAGCCGTCGTCCGTATAGTGTCGGCAGTTGGTGTAGCCTTTCTGCTGGGCATAGCTTTCGAGGTATTTTTTCTGATTCACGATGGAATTGCTATCCCCGGCGTTGTCATCGTCGCGGGACAGCCGCTCATAGAGAGCGGTAATTTTGCTTTCAGTCTGTTTCACGCTCATGATGCGCTCCTTTCAGACTGTCGGCTCATTTGTGGTGTCTCCATTATACCATAGGTTCCGTCGTTTGTAACCATATCATTGCGTACAATCCGCAAAATTTTATCCTCCATGGTCTCGCCGCCACTTTTGTTGAACACGACTCTGACCTTGTAGGTGGTGCCGCCGATCCGGCGGATGATAAACTGTTCTCGTTTGTTCTGCTCCATAGGCATCCTCCTTGCGTGATTGGTTGGTTTTTGATATAATGTGTTTGGTTCCGTTGGCTGTAAGCCAACCGTGTCTTTCGGTTGCTTTTCCATGCTCCATATCCTCCTTTTCTTCGCTGATGGCTCGGAAAGTAACCTGTGTAACTTGTGCTAAGATTACTTTCTCTACTAATAGGAGAAATACGGGGTGTAAACCGGAACTGTTTTTGAAAAAAAGAAAAATATTTTTTCGGGGAGGTGAAGCTGTCGTGGAGCCATGGGAGGATGAACTGCTGTGGGATGATGATTTTTCCGAGGAGGAAAAAGATGCCGAGGAACAAATAGAGAAAACCGGCCTTGAAATGGATGCGGACGGCTTTGCCGATTGGGAGGATTCCTCTGACGGTGCGCCGGAGGACGAGACACTGGAGGAAGCGCTTGCAGAGGAACGCACGCTGGAGCTGGAAAGCGAGCTGGAGCAGGACGAGCATCCCAGAGACTATCATGCCGAGCTGGAGGACGAGGAAGAGGAAGCCGCACCCACCAGCGAAAAACGGCTCAAGCGGGAAATTCGTGCAGAGGCTCTGCGGCGGCTGGAGGAAGCAGCCCGGACGGAATCCGATTTTCTGACTGTGGTAGACGAGTGGAACAAGCTGGACAGAAATCGGGAACGCCGAGAGCGTGACCACGAAAACCTGCGCGGGGATGTTCCGTTGGAGTTTCAGGCTGTGCCTGATCCGAAGATTGCTCCCCTCTGGATGAATCTGCCGAGGTTCCGTCAGCTCTGTCAGGGAAATTTTCTTGACATCATCTTCTCCTGTCCCTACGAGCTGCATGAGCTGACAGCAAACAGTTTTCTCTCCAAGCTTTTTTTCACCCTCAGTGATGAGCAGAAGGAGGTGCTGTACTACCTGTTTGTCAAGCAATACAGCACCGCACGGCTTGCTACCCTCCGCGGGCAGTCCGACCGGAATATCCGAAAGCTGCGGATGACCATTCAGAAAAAGCTGCAAAAGCGGATGTATGAGCATCTGAGCGAAAAGCTGGAAAACGATCATGGCCTTACCCTGCGGGAGCGCGAGTTCGTAGAGGAATATGAAGCGCTGCTGCAAACCATGGGCAAAGATGCCGTGATCCGCCGGGAGAACAAAACAAAGCCGAGAAAAAAGAAAGCCGTCCTTGACGATACCAAGGACGGTTGATACAATGGTAATATGGTTAATATATAGATAGATTACGATTTGAGAGGAACAGCGTCATGAACAATCTGTTTGCACAGTCCCGTTCCCATTGGGTGCGGTATGACCGCTATGAGATCAAGACCGGCAAGGACGGAAAACGCTATATCACACCGGAAAAGACGGCAAAGCCCGACATCTATAACCCGCTGAAGGAGTCCTCCGAGATGGTGCTGGAGGCACTGAATGTGGGGATGCTGATGATGAACCGCAGTCCGGAGGACGAGGTGGAAAAGGCAATTCTGACTTTTGTGACCCACTACGGTCTGTTGGGGCTGATGACGGCACTGCCCACCACGCCGTCATTTATGGACTATGAGGCAGTCTATCTGCCGAAGAATCACTTCATCAAGGAAGAAAGCATGGCGACAGAGGATTATCTTGCTCTATTCTATCCCTTCGATAAATTGGATGTGGTGAAAAAGGGTGTGGAATCCAGTTGGAATGTTTCCGGGGATAATATGATGATTGCTCTGACCATGACCTTCATGGATGAGCCGATGGCGAAGAACATGAGCTTCCAGCGGGAGTATGCCGAACCTTATGACTGGGTAACACAGCAGTTCAAGGATTGGGCGTTCACGCTGACCACCTCCGTTTTGTACTATAACGACTACGACAGCATTGACGAGGATACAAGAAATCTTTACCGCAAGGCCATGGCCGCCTTCGGCGGCATTGCGCCTACTTATCATATCGAACTGCTGGAGAAGCCCACCATCTATTGGGACTTTCATTCGCTGCTGCTGGGCATCCAGATGATGTTCAGCTTCATGCTGGTGGACGATGCAAAGCCCCTGCGGCTGTGCAAGCACTGCCAGAAGGTATTCCTCGGCAGCCGGGCCAATTCCGCATTTTGCAGCGCCCGGTGCAAGAATCAGTATAATGTCTATAAGAGCAGAGGGAAGAATAAGGGACAGGACGGTGAGGAAAATGGATGAGAATATGGCACTTACTCCATATGAAACAAGAGAAATTTTGTTTTATAAAACCGACAACGGCGATGTCAAGGTTGAAATCCTGCTATATCAGGAAAATTTATGGCTGACGCAGGCAAAGATGGCGGAGCTGTTTGAGGTGCAGAAAGCTGCCATCTCAAAGCACCTGAAGAATATCTTTGTCTCCGGCGAATTGATGGAGGATTCAGTTGTTTCCGTTTTGGAAACAACTGCGGCTGACGGAAAAAACTATCCCACGCGGTACTATAATCTGGACGCGATCATTGCAGTCGGCTATCGGGTGAACTCCAAAAAAGCCACCATGTTCCGCATCTGGGCAAACAGAATCCTGAAGGAGTACATTATCAAGGGCTATGTCATGGACGATGAGCGCCTGAAAGAGCCGCAGAACTTCTTCGGGAAGGATTATTTTGAAGAACAGCTGGAACGCATCCGCGACATTCGCTCCAGTGAACGGCGCTTTTATCAGAAAATCACGGACATATACTCCCAATGCAGCGCAGACTATGATGTGGACAGTCCTGTTACAAAAGAGTTTTTCGCCACCGTACAAAACAAACTGCATTACGCCATTACAAAGCACACCGCAGCGGAGATCATCTATGACCGGGCAGACAGCACGAAACCGAATATGGGGCTTACAACATGGAAAAATGCACCGAGCGGCAGAATCCGAAAATCCGATGTTGTGATAGCGAAAAACTATCTGGATGAAACTGAGATGGGAAGCCTGAACGAAATCGTCACGATGTATCTGGATTATGCCGAGCGACAGGCGCGCCGTGGAAACATCATGTATATGCGGGATTGGGTCGCACGGCTGGATGCGTTTTTGCAGTTTAACGAGGAAGAAGTGCTGCATCATAAAGGAAAAGTGACAGCAGCCATTGCAAAAGCCTTTGCCGAGAGCGAGTTTGAGAAATACCGTGTCATTCAGGATCGACAGTATCAGAGCGATTTTGACCGACTTGTAGCTAGCACTGAGGAGAAGGATTACGATTGAGGGCGAAAATGTTGCGATTGAGGTTGCGATTGACCAGTTGAACGCAAGTCAAGGTACGATTGCAAAGGATTCTGTTACTGCCGCAGGGAATCTCATTACAAAACTGAAAAATGCGGATTTGATTGAGCCTGTCAGCGGCTTTGGAAAGGGCAAATACAAGTTTATAGCACCAAAAGAATAAAGATAATGCCCGTTATCGGCCATGCAGCCAATAACGGGCATTTGTCATTCATATACAAGCTCGGTCAAAACAATTTCCTCCGCGCGGCTGCGAATGTTGTTCATGCGGCGCACCCATTCCATTTGGTCGGCGGCTTTGAGCGCTTCGGTCACATCTTCCTGCCTTGCCATATCGGAAACGATGATTGCCATACGCTCGTTGCAGGCTTGGTCGATCTCGGCAAGGTGCCGATGCAGCGTTCCGCTTGTGAGCAGGCTTGCATAGAGAACCGGACGATGTTCTTTCAGATAGCTACGGCGCATACGCCCGTACTTGCCGATCTGGTATTCTGGTTCGTCCGGCAGCGCAAGGTTCGGGATAAGATAATCACCCTCCTGACGGTAAGTGGCGCCCATTTCCTCAAATAGAGATTTCATAAAGTTCAGCTCCTTTTTATGTTGATTTGCAGCGGTTATAAGGCTTTTTTTGGCTCCTTTCCTACAACCGCTGTTCCATTCACCACAAATGAGCCGCAGTCATATGTATTAGGTGGGAGAAACCACCCTTTACATAGTAACTCTTGATTGCAGATCTGGATGGAGATCTCTGCACTTTTAGCTTCTTTTAAATATCGATGATACCGGCAGAGACTGCGCTGCCGACAGTTTTTTTCACAAAATTTTGGAACACATACCTGTTCCCGGTCAAAACTACTGAGGCCGGTTACAGCATCCAAGTCATAATAGGTGCGAAGGGAAAGCAGGGCTTCCAGTTGCTCTATGTTCTTTTTCTTGTCTTTCACGGCTTCCAGCCGCTGGGCAAGGCGGACATCGCATACAAACCGTTCTTTGCCTTTGCGCACGATGGCTCGGATGGGCTTCTGGATGATGTGATTCTCCAGAAAAATGCGGGATAAAAAAGGGATATACTCTTCAATAATGGCGTCTTGCAGAGCTATACTGGAAGTGGAAACCACTACCGGCAGGGAGCCGACAGCGCTATGAGGAGCATTTTTTCTGAGTAAAATGCAGCCGGTTAGGTAGGCGTAGGTCTTGCCGATACCGACTCCGGCGTCGCATAAAGCGATATTATTTTTGAGCAGGGCATCCAGCATGATGTGACAGAGGATTTTCCCAGGACGCATTCCTCCATCCTCCATTTTCCCAGCCATCCGGCCTTTATTTCAGGATCTCCCGGTAGACACGGAAAACATTTTTATAGAAGATCTTCTCGATCTCCTCGTGGACCTGCCCTTTTAGGGAGGGGGTGTTCATTTTGGTACATTCTCCTTAGATGAATTTGCTTTTATATGTTGGCGGCAAACTAATGCGGCGCAGGATTTCTCTGCGCCGCATGGATTCGCAGTCAACGACAATCTGAATAAAAAAGGTTTGATTACGATGTGCCGTATTTGCAGCTCGCTCCCCGGCACGTTGGGAACCATGCGGGCAGGCTTGCGGCTAACAAGCCGTTCACTGGCATTCCAAGGGTCTTGCTGATTACAACCCGAGGTTGGCCAACCTATCTGACGTGTGGGCAAACGATAATGTGTATCATAATCCCCCGCCTAAAGGTCATAGCGAAAAGGGATGCCACTCCCTCTTTTCGGTCGAAATATATCGCTCGAAACCAACAACACAAGCTGCCATCCCTCAAAAGGAAGGCAGCTTAGTTGTGGTCTGTCCTGGCGCTTTTTCCTATGTCGCTCACTTAGGCGGGAACGTACCCGCATGGCTGGTATTCATTTTTCAAGCTGCAGGTGAACGCTTTTCCCCGTTCGCCCTATAGCCCAGGAAAAAGGCCGGATAGCTTCATGCTTCAAAAAAAAATTTCAGTTTTTTTCTGAGGCGCACCATTCTTAGATTTACAGCTTTTTGTGTAAGGCCGGTTTTTTC
>ENA-ORNZ01002056-ORNZ01002056.1-human-gut-metagenome-genome-assembly--contig:-NODE-2056-length-14507-cov-3.741558_pt1 | contig 14507 bp, 12 predicted proteins | sample MGYA00242124_ERZ509040 | MGnify/ENA primary metagenome ERZ509040 (study PRJEB26280, sample SAMEA2338733) | human gut metagenome | biome: human gut; feature: human-associated habitat; material: faeces... | reverse complement strand
AATGCGAAGCCACGGCAAATTCCGTTACTGGGCACGTATGCGTGAACAGTAACGGAAACACAGAAAAGAAAGATGGCTGGAGAAAAGTTGTCTTTCTTTTTTGTGTAAAATGTATTAGAATGGTCGTAAGCAATGAGCAGTGCGAGTCAAGACAGAAAGACGGCTGCGTTGTGCTTGCACATAAGCAGCTGGCTTTCTGTCTTGGCTCATAGGGCGAAGCCCGACAGCGAGGAAAAACGTAGTTTTTTCGAGCTGGTGCGCTGCGAAGTAACGCGCTGCGGAGTAATGCACTGCGGACTACAATAAGGAGAACGAACCATATGAATCATATCATACTATTTGACCTCGACGGAACCCTTACAGATCCGAAGGAAGGCATCACAAAGTCTGTCCAGCATGCGCTGCAGGCATACGGGATCGATGAGCCGGATCTGGATAAACTGTGTCCGTTTATCGGACCGCCGCTGTCGGACAGTTTTAAAGAATATTACGGATTCAGCGAAGCGCAGGCGCGCGAAGCGATCGGCTATTTCCACGAATATTTTACGAAACAGGGAATGTTTGAAAATAAAGTCTATCCGGGAATCCGGGAGATGCTGACACGTTTAAAGGATGCCGGTCTTACGCTGGCGGTGGCAACTTCGAAGCCGGAACCGTTTGCTATTCAGATTCTGGAGCATTTTGATTTGCTTTCCTACTTTACCCTGGTTGGCGGGGCGGATATGGAGGAGATCCGGGTCCGCAAAGGCGATGTGATTGCCTACACGCTGGACCGTCTGGGAACAACACCGGAGGAATCGAAGGTTATCATGGTGGGCGACCGGAAACACGATATTATCGGGGCGCATGAAAATCAGCTCCCATGTGCGGCGGTGCTGTATGGATATGGTTCCCGGGAAGAGTTTACGGAAAATGGGGCAGACTACCAGATTGAGACGGTGGAAGAGCTGGGAGATTTCCTGATGAAGTGGGGAGAAGTATAAAAGACAAAAAGGAGCTTCTTAAAAGAGATAGAGAGAGGGATAACCTGAACAGTAACAACCTGACCGCATTATCAGAAAATGGAACTTGAAAAAACATCCGACTTGCGGTATAATAGCCGTATCAAAAGAGAATATTTGTAATTCCTGGGATGCTCGACAACTCTTGCTTTTTTTGAACCTACATTTTGACTAACGGGATTCCAATATTTTTAGATGGATGTCGGGCCTCCTCTCGAGTGGAAGACAGAAATCTAAGTGAGGTTGCCCACCTAGCAGCGCTAGGCGTCAATATGGTAAGAGCCGGCATTTTGGGGTTACAAAGGATAAAAGCAGCGAGCAATCGCTGCTTTCTCTGTAAAAGAAAGTGTGTAAAGAAAATGTAACATTTTCCAGAAGCACATTGTAAAATCAGAAAAGAGGAACGGATAAGAACATAAGTATGGAAAAAAGAGATTTCAAAGAATACATTTATATGGGTATGACGGCAGTTTTGGTGATTGCGGTCTGCATACTGCTCTGGTTCAGCATCCAACACTGGGATGTGGTGTCGGCGGGCACCCGCAAGATTGTGAAAATCCTCGCGCCGATTCTCTGCGGTGCGGTGTTGACATATCTGACCGCCCCGGCATATAACTGGGTAGCAGGGATCGTGGAAAAGACCCTTGGCTCTGTCACTAAGAATTCCAAATACGTCCGCGGTGCAGCCCGGATGCTTGCGACGGCAGCCAGTCTGGGGCTGGTTATTGTGCTTGTGGTAGGAATGTTCCAGCTCATGATCCCGCAGCTGATCGAGAGTTTGATTGGCATTCAGGATTCATTTCCGCTGTATGTGCAGAATGTGTATGAATGGATTCAGCGTATTTTGAAAAATAATCCGGAGATCGAAAATATGGTTCTGAGCAGTTTGGAAAATAACCTGGCAGTTTTTCAGAACTGGGCGGAGAAATCGTTTACCAACATCGATATGCACCGGATTGGACAGATCGTGACAGGTGTTTCCAGCAGTGTGCTGGGAGTCCTGGAATTTATCAAAAACTGGCTGATCGGTCTGATCGTCATGGTGTATCTGTTAAATATTAAAGATACACTGGCAGCACAGGGAAAGAAGATTGTTTATGGCTGCCTGAATCTAAGACAGGCGAATCTGGTAATTGAGGAGATCCGGTTTATCAATCAGATGTTCGGCGGCTTCATCATCGGCAAACTGGTGGATTCCCTCATTATCGGTATTATCTGTTTCATCGGTGTGACGATCTTAAATATGCCGTTCCCGATGCTTTTGAGCGTCATTATCGGTGTGACGAATGTGATACCTTTTTTTGGACCGTTCATCGGTGCGATACCTGCAGCGTTCCTAGTATTCTTAGTCAGTCCGCTCCAGTGTGTGTATTTCCTCATCTGGATTCTGCTTCTGCAGCAGTTTGACGGCAATATTCTGGGACCGAAGATCCTGGGCAATTCGACAGGGCTTTCGAGTTTCTGGGTACTGTTTTCGATTCTCTTCTTTGGCGGACTCTTTGGTTTCGTCGGCATGATTATCGCAGTACCGGCATTTGCGGTTATCTATGACTTGATCTCCCGCGCGGTGCACCGGTCGCTGCGGCTTCGGAAATTGCCGATGGAGACAGACGAATACCGGAAGTTAGACCACATTGATGAGAAAACGGGAATGTTTATGGAGTTAAATAAAAAGTGACTGTGAATGAGAAAGGACAGTTAAAAAATAAAGGCGGCTGGAGAAATATGGAAAAGAAAACAGGCAGATCGCGAAAGGCAGTACAGTCTCTGAAACCTAAAAAGCTGGTTTACTGGGCAGTGGCGATTCCGGCTTTTCTGGCACTCCTGCTCTTTGCAATTGTATTTTTGGATCACTCGGATAATGATATTTCACGCGCCATGGCATCGAAAGCTATGGCGTTATCATTTGCAGACCGGGACGACATCGTTGCGTCGCAGGGAGAACACGGAAGCCATTTTGGAACGCCGGATCAGGATGAATGGTATGCCAAATATATTGACTATATGATTGAGGAAGGCTATCTGGAGCCGGGAGACGAGAAGATAAGTAAAAGCTACGCGATGGGCGCACTGACCTATGGCGAAGCGGCATATGCGGCGGAGCGCGTTTCAAAAGGGCTTTCGAGCGCCCTGAATGTATCTAAAAATAAATATAAAAAGGCAATGCCGAAGGAAGAATGGTGGCTGTTTTATGAGTCATTCTTAAAAAAGGCAGATTCGGAAAACGCGGTCAAAAAACAGAAGCTGGTGCTTTATGGAACACCGAAAAATGTGAAGGAAGCAGCGGCATGGACGGCATATACGGATCAGGGAACGATGAATTTTGAGGGCGTGTCGCTAGATGCCTGCATCGATCGGAAGATCGAGGTCTATGAGCGCGATGGTTCGATCATCACGCTGTGTGGCGTACAGTCTGAAAAAGTTACATATAAGAATGTCTGGATCGTTCCGGGAGAATCGGGTGGGATGGATGTGTATATTGGCACGATCGTCCGGACATTTCCAGAGGAAGAAAAGCTCAAGGATCGTACCGATGGCGTGCTGGCGGATGTCGAGCTGGATAAGGGCAAGATCCGCAAGTTGTCGCTCAAGGAAGACATGATCGAAGGAAAGGTACTCTCGGTCAAGGATGATACGATCGAGATTGACGGGTACGGAACGCTGAAACTGGACGATGATTTTAAAGTATATAAAACATATGGAGTCGTCAAGGAGCAGAAAAAGCGGGATGTGCTGGTCGGCTATGATCTGGGAAAATTTGTCGTGGCTGGCAAAAAGGTTTGCGCAGCACTCTTAAATCATGATTTTTCAGCGACGAACATCCGCGTGCTGATCATGAATGATGATTATTCCTCCTTGTTTCACACGAAAGTGGTACTCCAGTCGGACAGCACGATGCATGTGACCTGGGGCGAATCAGAGGAGACTTTGAGCCCGGGAACGAAATTGTCCGTGAGTCCTGGCGATGACCGCCTGAAAGAAGGGCGCATGACGATCACGCTGGAAGATCCGCAGAAGGAGATCCGCATCCTGAGTACCAAGCGGGCGCAGGGAACGCCGTCGTATTTCGGCAGCTTCGAGTTGAGCGAGGAGTCGGATGGGCTGCTTCTGATCAATGAGCTGGACGTCGAAGATTACCTGACACGCGTAGTGCCGAGCGAGATGCCATCCAATTATGAGCTGGAGGCGCTCAAGGCGCAGGCAGTTTGCGCGCGGACGTATGCCTACCGGCAGATCAAGGCGAATGCCTACAGCCGTTACGGCGCACACGTTGATGACAGCACGAACTATCAGGTGTACAATAATACAGAGAGCAGTGAGCGGACGAATCTGGCAGTCAAGGAGACGGACGGGAAGATTGTATATTACAACGATACCCCGGCGGAAACGTATTATTTTTCAACTTCCTGCGGATATTCGACCGATGGAACGATCTGGGGCGCTAGCAAAGACGAAGTTCCGTATCTGAAAGGGATCGGTTTGACGGAAAAGAAGAAGATTCCGGATTTGACGGACAACGACACATTTCTCAAGTTTATCCAGGGACAGGGTGAGCAGAATTATGATTCCTCGTTCCCGATGTACCGCTGGAAAACAACGATCACGAATAAGAAGCTGCAGCAGAAGGTATATACCATCGGCGAGATTCAGGGTATTTTTGTGACTTCCCGCGGTACGGGTGGTATCGCCCAGACGGTGCAGATCGTCGGAAGCGAGGGAACCAAGACGCTGAAAGGTCAGAGTCAGATCCGGAGTATCCTCGGCTCGGAATCACTCGTTTATAAGAAAAATGACGGAACCGAACTGACAGGATGGAGTACGCTTCCGAGTGCCTTTTTCTCGGTGGATGAAACTGCCAGGGATGAGGAAAAAGACATCCGCACATTTACCATCTGGGGCGGCGGCTACGGTCACGGAGTCGGCATGAGCCAGAACGGCGCACAGGAGATGGCGCGCGAAGGCAAGAATTATGAAGAGATTCTGATGTTCTTTTATGATGGGGTTGAAATTCGGGATTGTGAGGAAGATTAGATTTAGAAGATGGCTGCGCTGAAAGGGCACGGTCAGGATTCCTCCCCAAATGATAAGAGTGTGTGATTGGGGTAAATTAGAAAAAAATTCAGGTATTATGTATTATTAGGTAGAAAAGAGACGCATCCGTAAAATGAAAGGAGCGTCTCTTTTTCTGTTGCTTGTATGGATTTCAAGGATGAAGCAGTTATACTGCGTGATGGACTATTTGCGGTACAAATATTTTGGAAGTCCGTTTTCCATAATATGGGAAATGTCCCCTTGGATCAGCGGCTGCGAGTAAGCCAGGAAATCATCGCTGACATCGGTACCGTTTTTCGTGATCCACTCAGCAGGTACCTTCTTTTCCTGATTGCAGATCAGATTGACATCCTTGAGAACTGGATGAATTTTATATACAGTGTTACGATGCTTTGCGCATGAAGCGGATGCTGCGCCTAAGTCCGCAGCGTTTGAAACGGCAGTAGCTGCATGAACAGGTTCAGAAGCAGCTGTATCAGTTTCACGCTCAAATGCGACCATCTGTCCAGTGTGACCGTCCAGGGCTGCCTGGACGCCGAAACGACCTGCCATTTCAGCCTCGTTTAAATCAGTACCGGAAACGGTGAGACCGGAGCAGCGCTGGTTGACGTTGAGCTCGACCGAGCGCACCTTGATGCCGAACTGGTTGCGGATATAATTTTCCAGAATTTTGCCGCATCCGGCTAACATTTTGTGACCGAAGGTGTCGACCTGGGCTTCGGTTGAATATTCGCAGATAAAACGACCGCCGTGGTCGCGGATGCCCTCGGAGACGCAGACGATGACATTCGCTGTCTTTTCAAACGCTTTCTTTAAGTCGTCATTAAATTGTGCCAGCTCAAATGGAGCTTCCGGCAGATAGATTAAGAGAGGGTTGTCACCGGCTTCCTTGCGTGCTAAGGCAGAGGCAGCCGTCAGCCATCCGGCATGGCGTCCCATGATCTCAATGATGGTGACCGATTTCTGCTGATAGACAGAGGCGTCCAGCGCAATTTCACGGACGGATGCAGCGACATAGCGGGCAGCACTGCCGTATCCCGGCGTGTGATCGGTCAGAACGAGATCGTTGTCGATCGTCTTGGGAATGCCGATAAAGCGGATCGGACTTTTGATCTGCGCCGCATAGCGGGAAAGCTTGCTGACGGTGTCCATCGAGTCGTTGCCGCCGATGTAAAAGAAATAGCCGATGTCCAGCCGTTCCAGTTTTTCAAAGAGGACGCGGTAGAAGCTGTCGGAGAGGTTCTCCGGGAGTTTAAAACGGCAGGAACCCAGATACGCCGCCGGAGTCAGGCGAAGAAGTTCCAGATTGTCATCGGAGAGTGTTTCTGAAAGGTTCACATAAGAATCCGCGAGAAAGCCCTCGATTCCATTTATCATACCGTAGACGCAGCCAACCGCATCGCTGTGGCGCGCACCTTCGCAGATAACGCCGTAAAGGCTCCCGTTGATAACCGCGGTCGGTCCGCCGGACTGTCCGACTAAGATGTTTTTCTTGTTCATAAGGTAAATCTCCTTTTTGTGAGGTAAGTACAAGGTTTACGATATAAAAAGTTTTAAATCAATATAAAAATGTACATAAAATGATTTGCTGGAGTTGTATTTTTCATAGAGGCAAAAACAAATCAAAAAGTACAACTCAAAACGTATCTATTGTAGCGGAAAGAGAGGAAGAAAGCAAGAGAAAAAGGCATATATGATAAATAATATGAAAACCGGATACTCGGAAGCAGATAAAAGGCGTATAAAAATTTGGAGATAGATGTATAGAATAGCAGAAACGGGTCATACTGTTAGTATCACAAAAGAGAAATTTTTGAATACTTATCCTCCCCTTTTTAATACCCTGTTCGTTGGCTTTGTGCAGCGGACGGGGTGTTTTTTTGTTTCATAGGAAATTACCGAAAAGCCTTTTTTAACAGGAAAACCGCGAATTTTAACCCGGATTAGCTGGAAGAGAAATGGAAGCTGCCGCTCAATCATCTATTTTGGGTAATGATTTTGCAACAGCCTCTTTGTTCTTGTGATTAAAAGTATTTCCGATTCCCCCATAAATTTGCCTTTTTCAGATCCAGATACTCATTGTAGGCTTTTTCCAGGATCTGTTTTTCGTTGGAAAATTTCAGAAGATGGTAGGCTTCATAAAATTTGTAGTAGCCGGAATCGACGAAGTATTCTTCGCGCTGCGGCTTGCTGTAATAGCTATCCGCCATCATCAGATACCAGTGCACGGTCTTTTCGATGGTATCCTGAGGGGTGTTGAAGGTGTACTGGCTTTTGCCAATGTACTTGATGATGGAGGCGGCGACGCCAGTCTCCTCATGAACCTCCCGGAGGGCGGTCTGCTTGAAGTCTTCGCCCGGTTCTACGGTTCCTTTGGGAAGAACCCAGCCTTCGTATTTGTTCCGGTAGTTTTTGTAAAGAACGAGTAATTTTCCCCGAAATATAACCACACCGCCGCAGCTCGTTGCTTCGATCATCTGCAATCCCTCCTGTCCTGGTGTGTGCATGGAAGTTGATTCGTGGCGTATATCCGTGTGCCGGGAACCAGCTTTATGCATATGATTTAAACTGGTTTTAGTATACCGCGTTTTGCATGATTATGCAAGATTGGAAAGTCACATAAGGCATCATGAGAAAATCCTGTTACAGTTTGCACAATGTGTGGACTGTAAAAAATCATAAGAAAGATATAAGAAACAGAAGAAAGAAAATCTGGTATGATGAAGATGGAAATGGCTCATATTACAAAAGAATGCAGGCATATGTGCAGCGGAACCTAAAAATACACAGAATTTGGATGATAGAATTACGAAAAAAAGACAGGAGGCAGGAAAATGGCACAGACAGAACAGAAGAATCAGAATGTAAAAAAACAGTTTGAGGAGCTGCAGTCTCTTTTGGAGCGGGCGATGGCGCTTCAGACGTCGATGGTTTTGTTTGAGTGGGATGATGAGACGCTGGCGCCGAAGGGTGCAGCAGAGCATACAGCGCGGGTGATAGGTTCACTTTCGGAGCAGTATCAGGAGATTCTGGCGTCAATGCGTTTTAAGGAGCTGCTGGATGTCTGCCAGAAGGCAGAAAAAGAGAATGCGGGCGTATTTGATGAGGTGCAGTCGGCAATTCTCCGGGAAGCAGCCGAGGAGCAGGAGCGGCTTTCCTGCATTCCGCCGGAGGAATACCGTGCGTATGCAGAACTTACGGCGCGTGCGACGGGAATCTGGACGCGTGCGCGAGAGAAAAATGATTTTGCTTCATTTGCTCCTGTTTTGAAGGAGATTATTTCCTATCAGAAGAAATTTGCGGCGTACCGGGCAAAGCCGGGACAGAAACTTTACGATGTGATGCTGGATACCTACGAAAAAGGTTTTAATATGGAGATGTTAGATCCATTTTTTGAGCTGATGAAAGGGAGAATCGTGCCGCTTTTGAAAGAATCGGCAGAGCGCTCGAAGACGGTTCCGGACGCCTTTTTATCCGCAGATTATCCGGAGGCGGCGCAGGCAGAGGCGGCGCGTTTCCTAGCAGAATATGAGGGCTTTGATTTTGACCGGGGAGTACTGGCACTCAGCGCCCATCCGTTTACGACGAATCTGCACAATCATGATGTACGGATCACGACGCATTATCAGAAACGGATTGATTCTTCGATTTTTTCCGTGCTGCATGAGACGGGACATGCTATCTATGAATTTGGCATCCGGGATGACTTGACACAGACGCTGGTGGGGCAGGGAACTTCGATGGGAATGCATGAATGCCAGTCCCGTTTCTTTGAAAATATCGTGGGACGCAGCCATGCATTCTGGAAACCGATTTATGGAAAAGTGGCGCAGATGTTTGGAAGCCCGCTGACGGAGACGAGTCTGGAAGATTTTCTGGCGGCGGTTAATAGAACCGTTCCGGGGCTGATCCGGACGGAAGCGGATGAGCTTTCTTATCCGCTGCATGTGCTGGTGCGCTATGAAATTGAGAAAATGCTGATTGAGGAGGATCTGGAGGTGGAGAAACTGCCGCAGATCTGGAATGATAAGTATGAAGAATACCTGGGAGTACGCCCGTCCACGGATCGGGAGGGCGTACTGCAGGATATTCACTGGTCACAGGGATCGATCGGCTATTTTCCGTCCTATGCATTAGGAAATGCCTTTGGCGCGCAGATTTATCACCAGATGAAGAAGGAATTGCCGGTAGAAAAACTACTGGAGGCGGGAAAACTAGGAGAAATCCGCGAATATCTGCGGAAAAATATTCACCAGTATGGCAAATTGAAGGACAGCCGTCAGATCCTGCGCGATATGACGGGGGAAGATTTTAATCCGTCATATTATGTGGCATATCTGGAAGAGAAGTATGGACGGCCGGAGAAAGTGCAGTAAGGCGGTCGATCTGTTCTTTCTTGAATTCCAGAGAGGAATGAAAATAGTATTCAAGCGTGACTTTCAAATCGGAGTGTCCCAGAATTTCGCTGAGCGTTTTGGGATCCATGCCATTTGTGATACAGCGGGTGGCAAATGTGTGCCGGATTGCATGAAAATTCAGATAGCGTAGTCCGGCTTGTGATAGAATGCGCTGGTAGTGATTCTGGAGGGTTCGCGGATCCATCGGGGAGCTGGCAGATTGTGACAGCAGAAAATAATCCGGGTGTTCCGGATGAGAATATGGCTGTAGGATCGGCAGAAGGAAAGCAGGCAGGGGAACCAAACGGTTGGAGGAGATGCTTTTGGGACCGGATAAAATGAGTTCTGATTTATGGGTTGTGTCAAGGCGCGTCAGGCGCTGTACCGTGTGTCGGACATGGAGATAGCGATCGGAAAAATGAATATTTTCCCAACGCAGGGCGCAGAGTTCTCCAACCCGCAGCCCTGTATAGAGTCCCAGATAGATGACGGCTTCGGAGACTCCTGTATGGGCAGTTAGATAGTGTTCGAGCTGTTCCTGTTCCTGAAGGGTAAAAACAGGTACTTCAGGGCGCTTTTTTGGAAGACGGGGCGGGAGATAGAGAATGCCGTTTGTCTGCCCGGTTTCATAGGAAAGACGCAGAATGGAGTTGACGAGCAGAAGAATACAGCGGATAGTTCCGTTCCCAAGCGGATGCAGGGAATCCGAGGATAAAAGGGAATTGCGGAATGTCTGAAGCAGAGGCAGATCGACCTTTGAAAGCTGGATGGATCTAAAATAAGGGGAGATATAACGGTCTGCCAGATGCCGGTATTTCACATAGGTAGACAGGGCTCGCGCCTGTTTCTGCTTTTCCAGCCAGATGGAAAGAAGATCGTTAAAGTACATTGTTTCGTTTTTCATGATGAAACCTCCTGTATAAAAAATAGTTGTCGTGGACAATCGTTATTTTACAGGTAGATATGCAGAAGAAATATGTGACTGCTTATGGCGGATGGTTTTGAAATGAGATGTGTCTATATGATGACTGACGAAAATATTACAGCAAATGCTGACAAGAAGATTCTTTTTTGGTATAATGAGACAGAATATGTACATGACTGAGAAGAAAGTCTATATCGAAGGTGCCGGTCAGGCGCTATTTAGGGATAAACGACATATTTTATAGAAGATTCTATTTTGAAGAATCAATAGATTTATCATATTCTTGAGATAGAGATACGAAGGCGGGAGTGTCTGAGGCGGTATGATGGCAGCGGCTCGCTTGGTTGAAAAAGGAGGAATAATTGTATGTGTGGTATCGTAGGATATACAGGAGACCAGCAGGCGGCTCCGATCTTATTAGCGGGTCTGGAGAAGCTTGAATATCGTGGATACGATTCAGCAGGTCTGGCAGTCAGAGACGGAGAACGTGTACCGGAGGTTGTAAAGGCGAAGGGACGTCTGCGCGCGCTGGCAGAGAAAACAGACAATGGACGCGCAATGCGGGGCAACTGCGGTATCGGTCATACCCGCTGGGCGACACACGGGGAGCCGTCTGAGAACAATGCACATCCGCACTGCACGGATGACCGCAGCGTGGTAGCAGTTCACAATGGTATTATCGAAAACTATCAGGAAATTCGCGAAAAACTGATTAAAAATGGATATACGTTTTATTCAGATACTGATACAGAGGTGGCTGTAAAGCTGATCGATCATTATTATAAGAAATACAACGAGGGACCGCTCGATGCGATGGCGCGTGCGATGATGCGTATCCGTGGCACGTATGCATTGGCGGTTATGTTTAAGGATTATCCGGAGGAGATCTTTGTAGCCCGTCAGGATAACCCGATGATCATCGGAGTAGGCGAGGGCGAATCCTTTATCGCGTCGGATGTTCCGCCCCTGCTTCCATATACCCGCAAGGTATACTATATCGGCAACCAGGAATTGGGACGCTTACATAAGGGAGAGGTTACTTTCTATAATATTGATCAGGAAGAGATTCAGAAAGAACTTGTGACGATTGAGTGGGATGCAGAAGCTGCTGAAAAGGGGGGTTATGAGCATTTCATGATTAAGGAGATCCATGAACAGCCGCGTGCGGTTCGGGATACATTAAATTCAGTCATCCGCGATGGTCATATTGACCTGACCGAGGCGGGACTTTCCGATGATGTCATTCGTTCGTTAAAGCGTATTTATATCGTAGCGTGTGGTTCTGCTTACCATGCAGGCGTGGCAGCGCAGTATGTGATCGAGGACTTGGCTGATGTTCCGGTAAGAGTGGAGCTTGCATCTGAATTTCGATACAGAAAAATGCCAACAAATAAAAATTCGTTGGTTATTGTTATCAGCCAGTCAGGGGAAACAGCAGATACTTTAGCAGCTTTGCGTTTGGCAAAGGAAAAAGGTATAACGACTCTGGCAATCGTAAATGTTGTTGGCAGCAGTATTGCTCGTGAGGCAGATAAAGTATTCTATACTCTTGCTGGCCCGGAAATATCAGTGGCAACGACAAAGGCTTACAGTGCCCAGCTTGTAGCAATGTATTGTCTTGCTGTTCAATTTGCCAGAGTTAAAAATACCATTACAGAAGAGCAGTATGGCAATTACATTACTGAGTTATTGACGATTCCGGATAAGATTCAGAAAATCTTGCAGGATAAAGAAAGACTTCAATGGTTTGCTGCGAAATATGCGAATGCTCATGATGTGTTTTTTGTGGGCAGAGGAATTGATTATGCAATTTCTCTGGAAGGCAGTTTAAAGCTGAAAGAAATTTCTTACATTCATTCTGAAGCATATGCAGCCGGGGAATTAAAGCATGGTACGATCAGTTTGATCGAGCCAGGAACATTAGTAATTGGTGTATTGACACAGAGTGATCTTTACGAGAAAACCATCAGTAATATGTTGGAGTGCAAGAGTCGTGGTGCGTATTTGATGGGATTGACAACATATGGAAAATATGAGATTGAAGATCAGGTAAATTTTGCAGTTTACGTTCCGAAGATAGATGAACACTTTGTGGGAAGTTTGGCAGTTGTTCCGTTGCAGTTAATGGGATATTATGTCAGCGTGGCTAAAGGGTTAGATGTAGACAAGCCTAGAAATCTGGCAAAAAGTGTTACTGTAGAATAACGCTGAAGCATGGCACTATTAGTCTCATTGAGGACGGCACTCTTGTGATCGGCGTGCTCACCCAGTCTGAGCTTTACGAGAAAACCATTTCCAATATGGTAGAGTGCAAAAGCCGCGGAGCTTATCTCATGGGGCTGACTACCTATGGAAATTATAATATTGAAGATACGGCTTCCTTTACCGTTTATGTTCCAAAGACAGAGGAGTGCTTTGCCACAAGCCTTGCGGTAATTCCGTTACAGCTTATGGGATATTACGTCAGCGTGGCAAAGGGACTTGACGTGGATAAGCCGAGAAATCTGGCAAAGAGCGTTACGGTAGAGTAAATTTGCAGCAGTCTTATGAGTGCGGTGAGCAGAAACAGCAGATGTTTTTCGGGGGAAAAACAACAGGATGAGGTTATAAAAATGGGAAAATATTTTGGTACAGATGGCTTCCGCGGAGAGGCAAATGAAAACCTGACAGCAGATCATGCATATAAAGTAGGCCGTTTTCTCGGCTGGTATTACGGAGAACTGAAACGCCGGAACGGTGATGACACTCCGGCGCGTATCATAATAGGAAAGGATACCCGCCGTTCCAGCTATATGTTTGAGTATACACTGGTTGGCGGACTGGTGGCTTCCGGTGCGGATGCATATCTTCTCCATGTCACGACCACACCTTCTGTGGCGTATGTGGCAAGAGTGGATGAATTTGACTGCGGTATTATGATTTCCGCAAGCCATAATCCATATTTCGACAATGGAATCAAGCTGATCAACGGAAACGGGGAGAAGATGGATGAGGAGACCACTTCCCTTGTGGAAGCTTATCTGGATGGCAATCTGGAAGTTTTCGGGCAGAAATGGGAGGAGATCCCTTTTGCAAAGAAGGAAAAAATCGGCTGTACAGTAGACTATGTTTCCGGAAGAAACCGTTACATAGGGTATCTGATCTCTCTGGGCGTCTATTCCTTCCGCGGCGTGAAGGTGGCGCTGGACTGTGCCAACGGAAGCTCCTGGAACATTGCCAAGGCTGTTTTTGACGCTCTCGGCGCCAAAACATACGTGATCAACGCCCAGCCGGATGGCACCAACATCAACAACAATGCTGGTTCTACCCATATCGGGGGACTGCAGAAATACGTGGTGGAGAACGGAATGGACGTTGGTTTTGCCTATGACGGCGATGCAGACCGCTGTCTCTGCGTGGACGAGAAGGGTAACGTGATCACCGGCGACCACATTCTCTACATCTACGGAAAATACATGAAAGAGCGCGGCAAGCTGCTGACCAACACTGTTGTCACCACCGTCATGTCCAACTTCGGTTTGTACAAGGCCTTTGATGAGCTTGGAATCGACTACGCGAAAACAGCCGTTGGAGACAAATATGTATATGAGTACATGCAGCAGAACGGCTGCCGCATCGGCGGAGAGCAGTCAGGACATATCATCTTCTCTAAGTATGCATCAACAGGTGATGGTATCCTTACCAGCCTTAAGATGATGGAGGTCATGATGGCGAGAAAACAGAAGATGAGCCAGCTCTGTGAGGGGCTTAATATCTATCCACAGGTGCTTCAAAATGTGCGCGTAGCTGACAAGGCGGAGGCACTTGCAAACCCTGATGTTCAGGCAGCCATCGAACAGGTTACTGCAGAGCTTGGCGATACAGGACGTATACTTGTGCGTGAGTCGGGTACAGAGCCTGTTATCCGTGTCATGGTTGAGGCTGAGAGCGAGGAAATCTGTCAGAAATATGTGGATATGGTTGTGGGAGTAATTGAAGAGAAAGGGTATGTGACTGGTTAAAAGCTAGATACCGTGGAAGCTGCCGCCCGGCACACGCCGAGCGGCGGTGGTGTATATAAGATAAGCTATAAATTAAATATAATAATTGGTTTTAGAGTGATAATGATTATAGTCGGTTAAAAAAGTTGAG
>ENA-ORNZ01002038-ORNZ01002038.1-human-gut-metagenome-genome-assembly--contig:-NODE-2038-length-14676-cov-3.264346_pt1 | contig 14676 bp, 15 predicted proteins | sample MGYA00242124_ERZ509040 | MGnify/ENA primary metagenome ERZ509040 (study PRJEB26280, sample SAMEA2338733) | human gut metagenome | biome: human gut; feature: human-associated habitat; material: faeces... | reverse complement strand
GTACTGGGAAGGACCTTATGCCAGCATGTATGTGCCGGAGGAGAAAAAAACGGCCGCAGTTTTTCCGTTTTCAGAAGAAGGAATCAGCCAGGCGGTTGCCTGGCTGAATGAAGCTGCGGTTAATTTTTAGCAAAATACCACATATTTTTAATCTGACCGGAAATCTCCTGGAAAGTGTAAGTCTGGGAAGTGCGTACTTTGCTGGCAGGATCGTGTACCGTAAAAGCACCGTCCTGATAACCGGTCAGCACAATGAAATGTCCGGTCGTGGTAAAAATACCAGGTCCCATGCTGCAGATGATCGGACAGCCGACCGAAAGTACATTGATCATGGCATTTTCATCCAGCCCGAGAATGCTTCCGCTGATCCCAAAATGCTCTACACCATTGGTCATCAATTCCCATTTAGTGTCCAGATTTTCATCCAGATAGCCATTGGAACTTGCATAATCTGCAACGACGGCAGGCGTAATGGAAGCATCCTGCAAAAGACCGCTGATCACCATGGAAAGGGCGGTCGGACCGCATCCGCTGACTGCAATGATCGTTTCCGAACCGTAAGGGGCATAGCCCCAGCGTTCATCCCACTGGATCAGGGCAGGGATCTCACCGGTTACAAAGTCATCTCCGATGCTTTTGGCAGCGGCATTTTTATGTTTTTTCGGATAATCCAGCACAAAATCCAGCATTTCGCTGTTTTTGGAAAGTGCTTTCAGCAGCGATTTCGGATAACGGGAAGGATCTTTTAAGATCTTTTTTAATTTGGGCAGATCCGCAGACTGCTGCTGCAGCAGACCAAGATAATCATCCGCAGAAACAGGGGTTGTCTCAGATACATCCGTTGTCTGGGACTGCTTTTTTTTCTTTTTCTGTGCTTTTTCGGTTGCTGCTGCGGTTTCCGTGTTCAGATCGTTTCGGCTGGCTGTTTCCAGAGCAGCAGAAGATGCTGCCTCAGAGAAACGTTCCGATACGTTACCGGAAGTGGCAGTCTGTTTCTGCTGATGAACGTAAGTCAGAAGGCCAAGCCCGGTAAACATCAGGATTACACCAACGCCAAGAAGAATACTGAGGCGTATGATGTGAAGCTGCCGTTCTCTCTGCTGTTGTCGCAGCTGACGGTATTTTTCTCTGTCTTGTGTATCCATAAATTGATCTCCTCTTTGTAAACAGTATATCGCTTTTTGGACAGAAAATCTTCAACACAATGTAAACAATTTACGAAAAAAGCAGAAATATCAGGAAATCATACCTTCTTTTTCCAGAATTTCCAGAATCTCTTCTGCAATCTCTGCGGATGTTTTCTGATCCGTTGCCACACGGTAATTAGCGGCTGCTTCATAAGCAGGTCTGCGTTTTTCAATCAGGGCTTCGATGTCTGCTGTGTTTTTGCGGCCTTTTAAAAGCGGGCGGTTTTCATCGTCTGCCACTCTTTCAAGGATGGTTTCCGGAAGAGCAGTGAGCAGGACGATGATGCCGCTTTTTTTCATTTCACGAACATTTTCTTCCCGCATGGCGGCACCGCCGCCGCAGGAAACGAGAAAACCGCCAAGAGCGGAAGTTTCTTTCAGAAGATCTGTCTCAAGCTGACGGAAATAAGCTTCTCCGTGTTCAGAAAAGATAGCAGGGATGGACATACCTTCCCGTTTTTCAATTTCCTCATCCATCTCAAGAACCGGCCGGTGAAGCATCCTGGAAAGTTCAGCTGCGATCGTGGACTTTCCGCTTCCCATAAAACCGATCAGAAATAAATTTCCGGTAAAAGATTCTGCCTGTGTTTTTGTATTTGCTGCTGTCATATAAACTCCTTTGTACTGTACAAAATCAATTCTGACGTCTGCAGTTTCAGTTGGATGTACGCTAGGGTGCACGGAGATTCTGTCAGGTAAATGTCAGCAGAGTTGACCAGAATTGCATGCCAGATCTCATGTGCGTTCGACTTAAAAAGAAGCAGGCAACAAACAGGTGTGTTTGAGTCAAATTTATGGGGAGAGGATAATATGACACTACGAGAAGAAGCAGATAAAATCATAAAAGAAGCGATCACAAAAGTACTGCCGGATGAGGCAGTGAAACAGGCACTGAAAAACAGAAAACCGGTAAAAGGAAAACTTTACCTTGTGGCGGTTGGAAAAGCAGCCTGGCAGATGGCAAATGCAGCCGCAAACATCCTGAATGGACAGATTGAGAAAGGGATTGTGATCACGAAATACGGACATATTCAGGGAGACATTCCGGGGATCGAATGTTTTGAAGCAGGACATCCGGTTCCGGATACAAATACCTTTGCGGCCACACAGAAAGTGATCGAGCTGACAGAAGAATTGCAGGCAGACGATCAGGGACTATTTCTGCTTTCCGGAGGCGGCTCCGCCCTTTTTGAAAAACCATTGATAAGTACAGAAGAATTATCGGATATAACAAAGCAGCTGCTTGCATGCGGGGCAGATATTGTAGAAATGAACACCATACGGAAAAGACTGTCCGCAGTCAAAGGCGGAAAATTTGCCGGACTCTGTGAACCGGCAGCCATATTTGCGATTGTACTGAGCGATATCGTCGGAGATCCGCTTGATATGATCGCATCCGGACCGGCATATGCAGACTCTTCGACCGCATCCGATGCAATCGCAATCGCTGAAAAATATCACTTAAAACTCAGCGAGAAGGCAAGAACATTACTGGAGATGGAAACACCAAAAGCAGTAACAAATGTGGAAACCAGGATCACCGGAAGCATCAGAAATCTGTGCCTGGCAGCAAAAGAAGCCTGCGAAAAACTTGGCTACGAAAGCATGATCCTCACAGATGCCCTGCAGTGTGAGGCAAAAGAAGCAGGAGCATTTTTAGCAGCGATCGCAAAAACACATCAAAATACAGACAAAAGCCTTGCTTTTATCGCGGGAGGCGAGACGATCGTCCACGTGACAGGAAAAGGACTCGGCGGACGCAACCAGGAGCTGGCACTTGCGGCGGCAGAAGGACTGGCTGCATGCAGAAATACTGCCATTTTCAGCGTCGGAAGCGACGGAACCGACGGACCGACCGATGCAGCCGGTGGCTATTGCGATGAAAATACAAAAGAAAAACTGCGGAGAGCAGGAATGAACATTTATGAAGTGCTGAAAGAGAATGATGCTTATCATGCACTTCAAAAGACGGGAGGGCTGATCATCACCGGGGCAACCGGGACAAATGTAAACGATGTGGCAGTGGTGCTGATACGGGTATCGTAAAAAATAGTGTGTAAAATAATACAGCCATGATGAATCCGAACAGGAAATGCAGCGTGTCAGGAGATTGTTTTCGAATCATCATGGCGTCATATTTTACATATAAGTTTTCTTAATGCCCATCTTTTTGCCCTTCGGATAAGAAGCATCCCTCGCTCTAAAGAGCTCGGTCAATTCTTATTTTGCTACTTATTGCCAATCCATTGTTTTGCGATTTCGACATTTACTTGCAGTGCCGAAGCAATTTGCTCAACCGGAACGTGAAGTTCTGCAAAAGCAATAGCAGCATCCTTTTTTGCAGTATCAATGCCGCTATTAAATCCGTTATTAAATCCATCGCTGAATCCAGCAGCCACACCAGCTTCATACTCGGTTTTTCGTAATTTGCGTTCTTCCTCTTCTTTGTCGTATTCGAATATACTCATCGAGATCACCTCCGATTTATTTGCACGAAGAAATTCAGAAAGATATGCTTGAAAATAATATTAACGCATAACTCTCATTATTTTAATATATTTTTAAAATACAATTAAAGTCAACATAAACAATAAGAATCTGGACAAATCTTCCAAATGGTACATTGTATCCGGCTCCGCTTCGTGGTAGACTGTTTTCATAGTGATTTTTATGAAAAAAGGGAAGGAGTGTTTTTATGGGAAGTAAGATAAAAGCAATACAGATTCTTCAGGCAGCAGGCTATATCCTTCTGGGACTGTTTCTGGTGCTGAAGCCTGATACCAGTGTGCGGGCGATCTGTTATGGCTGCGGCGTGATTGCAGCGGCATACGGACTTCTGCATGTGCTCCAGTGCCGGAAAGGTAAGGCAAAGGGCGAACTGATCCTCGGTGTGATCTTTATTGCACTTGGCGTGTTCTGTCTGATCACGCCGCAGACGGTGGTATCGTTTTTGCCGTTTTTGCTTGGCGTGGTACTGATGCTGGACGGTATCAGCAAAATCCAGAGAGCACTGGATCTGCGTGTGTTGGATGCAATCGGCTGGGGCAAGCTTCTGACGATCGGGATTCTTTTGATGATCGTTGGTGTGGCTTTGCTTTTCAACCCATTCGGGGCTGTGAAGATGACGATGGTATTCTTCGGAGCCTGCCTGCTGATCGACGGGGCACTGGATTTGTTATTTTTGCTTATCGTTTTGTAAGATGTCAGGGTAAAAAGGTTCAAAAGTCGGTTTTTTCTTGTAAGAAAAGACATTTAACTTTGACATTTTTGAAATTCCAGGAGTGTGATCTATGAAACCGGAACTTGACAATCAGTCTGTTCACCGCTATATGCGGGTATATAATTATTACAAACAGCTTATTCTGTCGCAACAGCTTGCACCTGGAAGCAGGCTGCCGTCGATCCGGCGGTGTGCGGCAGAATTGCAGATGAGCCGGACAACGGTGGAGACGGCATACATGGTGCTTGCGGCAGATGGCTATATTATTTCCAGGCCGCAGAGCGGATTTTATGTGACGGACATCGGCAGGACGCGAAAAACGGCAGAATTTCAGAAAAGTGCCGATCAAAAAGAAAAGAAGCCGGTGCTTTACAATTTTGCGTCTGCAAGTGTTGACAGAGAAACCTTCCGGTTTGAACTGTGGAGGCGGTATATCAAAAGTGCACTGCGTCAGGATGAGCGTCTGCTCTCTTATGGAGAACCGCAGGGAGAATACGATCTGCGGGAGGTTCTGTGCAGATATTTGCAAAACAACCGAAATGTGGTTTGTACGCCGGAACATATTGTGATCGGAGCGGGTGTTCAGAGCCTGCTTCATATTCTGTGTCCGTTGATTGAGGGACGTAAAAAAATTGCGTTTTATAATCCGGGATTTCGGCAGGGGCGTGCCGTTTTTGAGGATCATGGTTTTGAACTGTGCGATCGAAAACAGGAGCAGCCGGATGTCTGCTATGTGTCACCTTCGCAGGCGACTGCCTGGGGCGATGTTCTTTCGGTCGGAGAGCGGATGAAGATACTGCGTGAAGCATCTGAAAAAAATATTTTGCTGATCGAGGATGACTACAACAGTGAATTCTGTTATTATCATCATCCATCGCCGTCCATTCAGGGTCTGGCGGGCGGAAACGGAGTCATTTATCTCGGAACATTTTCCAGGCTTTTGCTGCCGTCGATCCGCTTAAGTTTTATGGTGCTTCCGCCGGATCTTCTGGAAAAATATCAGAGACGCAGAGATTTTTATAATCAGACGGCATCCAAAACGGAACAGATCGCATTGTGTCAGTTTATCCGGGATGGTCATCTGGAAAGTCAGATTCGCAAATCCAGGAAACACTATTTGGCGAAAACAAAAATTTTGTGCAGTGAAGCGAAAAGGATTTTTGTAGAAGAGGCAAAAGTTACGGCCGGGGAGACTGGATTTGTAAGCCTTCTGGAAATTTTCGGAGCAGGAAATCTGCGGGAAGTTCTGTACAGAGCAGAAGAAAAAGGTTTTGCTTTTTTATCTGCGGATGAAAGTGAGCAAGGGATCCGTCTTGCTCTTTCCTGTGCAGCAGTTCCGGTGGAGAAGTTTTCAGAGGCGTTACAGCTGCTGAAGCAGTGTTTCTGAATTTTGCAATGAGATTTAAAAATGCTTTCGATGGAAATACCGTTTCGCATGCAGATGTGGTGATGCGAAAACATTATGAAAGGAAAAGAAAATGGCGAGACAAAAGAATAAAATATTGATGTTTTTGTTTTCTCTGATCCCGGGAGCAGGACAGATGTATATGGGATTTATGAAGCAGGGATTGTCTTTAATGACAATCTTTGCAACGTTATGTGCAGTGGGTATCTGGCTGGATATCAAGCCGCTGCTTTTCTTTGCACCGATCATTCTGCTGTACAGCTTTTTCGATGCAACCAACAAGAATTCGATGGACGCAGAAGCGTTTAAAAAATTGGAGGATCATTATCTCTGGGGCGATGACTGGATGGACTGGAGCGAAGGCTTAAAGGACAGCATCAGCAGACGGGATGGTAAAAAGGCCATGGGAACGGTTCTGTATATCGTGGCGGCGTGCATGATCTGGAGTGTTGTCAAATATTTTGCGGACATCATCTACGGGCCGACCAGTCTGCCGGGTGCTGTGATCGCAAAGATTCCGGTTGCTGTTGTTGCTGTATTTGTTTTATGGGCAGGCCGCAAACTGATGAAGAGTGCTTCTGATGAAGAAAAAAGATTCTATCGTGGAATGCCGTATCCGTATGCACAGAGCATGGGGATCCATATGAACGGTGAGCGTATGCCAAATCCATGGGAGCGTGTGTGGAGTGATCCGCAGAGAATGCAGCATCCGGAGCAGGAGCCGGTCAGAGAAACGGTTGTGGAAGAAGCTGCAGCTGCACAGGAAACCGCAGAAAAAGCAAAAGTAGAACTTCGCAAAGAAAACGAAACAAAAGAGGTTGTGAAACCACAGGAAGAAAAAGCGGAGACTGCACAGGAAAATGAGACACAGACAGGCACAGAGGAAACCGATGTGGTCGAAGAAGTGGCAGAAGCTGAAAAAGAAAGAGAAATCAAAGAAACGCTTGAAACCATGGAAGCGGAAGCAGCTGTGGAAAAATCCTGAAGCATGTTTTTGTGTTTCTGGCAGCAGAGATGAGCAAGTAGCGGAGCGGATTGTGAATGTCCGCTTTACCTGAATAGTTACAAAAATCCCTTCATAAGATACAGTAAACGGACGGACTTATGGAGGGATTTTTCTGTCATTTCTGCTCTTTTTGTCGATGTATATGATACCGTTTGTTCTGCTTTACGTTGTCGGTTATGCCTTTCTGAAAAAGAGAGATGCATACGGTGATTTTGTGCGTGGTGCCGGGGAAGGAATCCACACGGCATTTGCGATCCTGCCGACACTTGTCGGGCTGATGACAGCCGTAGGGATCCTGCGGGCATCGGGTTTCCTTAAATGGCTCTCGGATATCCTTGGCAGGCTTTTTGCCGGAATCGGATTTCCGGTGCAGCTTGTGCCGCTTGCAGTGGTGCGTCTGTTTTCCGCCAGTGCGGCGACCGGATTTCTTCTGGATATTTTTAAAGAATTCGGGCCGGATTCCAAGATCGGAATCATCGCATCACTGATGCTCAGCTGCACGGAAACGGTATTTTATACGATGAGCGTTTATTTTATGGCAGCAAAAGTGACAAAAACACGGTATACGCTGGCAGGTGCACTGCTTTCTGTTTTTACCGGGATTGCCGCCAGCTTTTTCCTTGGAAATTTTCTACAGCTTTAAGGACCATTCCTGGCAGTTCCAGACGGTTGTCACGATATCCTGATAGAATTCCGGCTCATGGCAGATCAGCAGAATACTTCCCTTATATTCCTGAAGAGCTTTTTTCAGTTCTGCTTTTGCGTCAACATCGAGGTGGTTGGTCGGCTCGTCCAGCAGCAGAATATTGCTCTCACGGTTCAAGATCTTGCAGAGACGTACTTTTGCCTGCTCGCCGCCGCTCAGTACACGCACCTGACTCTCGATGTGTTTGGTGGTCAGACCGCATTTTGCCAGCATGGAACGGATCTCGTACTGTGTCATTGCCGGAAATTCGCTCCAGATCTCTTCGATACAGGTCGAAGTGTTCTGCGTATCGGACTCCTGCTCAAAATAACCGATATGCTGATAATCGCCAAGATGCACTTCGCCGGAATACGGTTTGATCAGCTGCAGAATGCTTTTCAGAAGCGTGGTCTTACCGATACCGTTTGCACCGGTCAGGGCAATGCGTTCGCCGCGTTCCATGCGGATATTTAACGGTTTTGTCAGCGGTTCGTCGTAACCGATCACCAGATCGTTTGTCTCGAAGATCATCTTTCCGGAAGTACGGGCCGTTTTAAAGTGAAACTCCGGCTTTGGTTTTTCACGATCCAGTTCGATGATGTCCATTTTGTCCAGTTTTTTCTGGCGTGCCATCGCCATATTCCTTGTAGCGACGCGGGCTTTGTTGCGGGCAACGAAATCCTTGAGGTCGCTGATCTCCTGCTGCTGGCGGTTGTAGGCAGCCTCAAGCTGGGCTTTCTTCATGGCGTAGACTTCCTGGAATTTATCGTAATCGCCCGGATAGCGGTCGAGTCTGCAGTTTTCCATATGATAGATCAGGTTGATGACGCTGTTCAGGAACGGAATATCATGGGAGATCAGAATAAAGGCATTTTCATAATCCTGGAGATAGCGTTTCAGCCATTCAATGTGCTGCTCATCCAGATAGTTGGTCGGCTCGTCCAGAAGCAGGATGTCTGGTTTTTCCAGCAGAAGCTTTGCCATCAGTACACGGGTACGCTGTCCGCCGGAGAGGTCGGTTACATCACGGTCAAGCCCAAGCTCTTCCAGACCGAGTGCACGGGCGATCTCGTCTACTTTTGTGTCGATCATATAGAAATCGTGCTGCTCTAAAAGCTCCTGATATGTGCCGGTCTCGGCGAGCAGACGTTCCATTTCTTCCGGTGTGGCATCGCCCATCTGTTCATACATACGGTTCATTTCCGCTTCCATTGCAAATAAAAACTGAAAAGCAGAACGCAGGACATCACCGATCGTCATGCCCTTTTCCAGGACAGAATGCTGATCCAGATAGCCGACACGGACATTTTTTGCCCATTCGACCGTTCCCTCATCCGGTGTCAGTTTTCCGGTGATGATATTCATAAACGTGGACTTGCCTTCTCCGTTTGCACCGATCAGGCCGATATGTTCGCCTTTGAGGAGACGAAAAGAAACATTGTCGAAAATCGCACGGTCACCAAAACCATGCGTCAGATTTTTTACATTTAAGATCATAATTACTCCTGTCAAATTTTGTGAAGTTATGAAAGTTATGAGATGCCATATGAATTGTTTCGTACTTCGTACTTTCACAATTCTTTCTACGCTCCGCTTCGGTCGGGGCGGGTTTCAAGGTCTTTCATCCACTTATGAGCAAGCTCATGTGGATTTAGATCTTTTGATCCTGGCATCTTATTATCTTACCATAAAAGAAAGGGGTTGCACAATCGAAAAAAAAGGAATATCCTTACTGCGATTCTTGTGATAAAATAACGGGTACAAAAAGATTTTTGAAAATATATAAGGAGGAGCATATGACAAAAAAACAGCTTGCACTGGAAGTGATCGAGCGTTTAAAGAAGGAATATCCTCTGGCAGACTGTACGCTTGATTATGATGCGGCATGGAAACTGCTGGTCAGTGTCCGGCTTGCGGCACAGTGTACGGATGCCAGGGTAAATGTTGTGGTTCAGGATCTCTATGCGAAATATCCGGATGTAGATGCTCTTGCGGAAGCGACACCGGAAGAGATCGAGGCGATCGTAAGGCCATGCGGTCTTGGAAAAAGCAAGGCACGTGATATCAGTGCATGCATGAAAATGCTGCGTGATGAGTACGACGGCAAAGTGCCGTGTGATTTTGATGCGATTTTAAAGCTTCCGGGCGTGGGAAGAAAGAGTGCAAACCTGATCATGGGCGATGTTTTCAAAAAGCCTGCGATCGTCACGGATACGCACTGCATTCGTCTGACAAACCGTATCGGTCTGGTAGATGGGATCAAAGATCCGAAAAAAGTCGAAATGGCACTTTGGAAGATTATTCCACCGGAAGAAGGTAGTGATTTCTGCCACAGACTCGTTTATCATGGCAGAGAGGTCTGTACAGCGAGAACAAAGCCTTACTGTGACAGATGCTGCCTGGCGGATATCTGTGCAAAAAATGGAATTTAAAAAATGGAGGTAATAAGGAAATGAGAAACGCGGCAACAGATCTGACAGAAGGTACACCTTGGAAGATTATCATGCGATTTTCGATTCCATTGTTTTTTACGTTTTTACTGCAGCAGTTTTATAACATGGTAGATACGATCGTTGTAGGCCAGTTCCTTGGAAAAGATGCACTGGCGGGCGTTGGTTCTACCGGGGCGATCAATTTTATGATCATCGGATTCTGTATGGGACTTGCCAATGGTTTTGTCATTCCGGTCGCACAGCGTTACGGGGCAAAAGATTATAAAGATATGAGAAGGTTTGTGGCAAACAGCATCTGGCTGACTGTTTTTTTTGCGGCGATCATGAGCATCACAGTCTGTATTTTATGCCGCAGCGTGCTGATCGCCATGAAGACACCGGCAGATATCCTGGATCTTGCATATGATTATATTTTTATCATTTTTGCAGGGATACCGATCACACTTGCCTACAATCTCCTGACCGGGATCATCCGTTCTCTTGGGGATTCCAAATCGCCGCTGATCTTTCTGCTGATGGCAGCAGTGGCAAATATCGGATTTGATATCCTGTCAGTAACGGTTTTGAAACTCGGCGTTCGTGGACCGGCTTTTGCGACACTGCTTGCACAGGCATTTTCCGTGGTACTGTCTCTGTGGTGTATAAAGACAAAGTTCCCGATCCTGAAAATGGAGCCGGGAGAATGGAAATTGCATGGCAAACACATCGGTATCCTCTGCAAAATGGGTATTCCGATGGGACTTCAGTATTCGATCACAGCGATTGGCAGTGTCGTGCTTCAGACCGGTATCAATACACTTGGTTCGGCAGCCGTTGCCTCGGTTTCGGCGGCATCGAAGCTTTCGATGTTCCTGGCGTGTCCGTTTGATGCGATCGGTTCGGCCATGGCAACTTACACCGGACAGAATGTCGGGGCAGGCAAGATCGAGCGTATCGGCCAGGGATTAAAGGCATCCGTTCTGATCGGTATCACATACTCGATCCTGATTTTCCTGGTCATGCTTTTTTCTGCAAAATACTGGATGCTTCTGTTCATAAATGCATCCGAAACGGAGATCATACATAATGCAGTGCTGTTTATTCTTGCAAACAGCGGATTTTACATTGCACTTGTTTTTGTCAATGCGGTTCGCTTTACCATTCAGGGAGCGGGATTCAGCGGTCTGGCAATCCTTGCAGGTGTCATGGAAATGATCGCAAGAGCCATTATCGGCGTGATCATGGTTCCGTATCTGGGATTCGCAAGCGTATGTTTTGCCAGTCCTCTGGCATGGATCATGGCAGACTGTTTCCTGATTCCGGCGTACTGTCATGTGATCCGAAAGCTGAAACAGAGAAGGGCACAGGGTGTGCCAAATATGTAGATTTTGTTAAGAAGTGTTAAGAAAAGTTGACATTAACCGCATCTTCATTGTACAATGAAAAAGGGAGTGGACTTGAAACACACTGAAAATCAGAGAGAAAAGGGGGATTTTTTATGTATAATAAAAAGAAAATTGCGACATTATTGGTAATCGGAATGGCCGCAATGTTTATGATGAACGGCTGCCAGAAAAAGGCATCTGAGACGGAGACGACGAAACAGACGACAGCTCAGAGCGAAAGTACTGCACAGACCGAAGCAGCCACAACATATACCTCAGAGAGCAATTCATTTTCTTTTGATCTTCCGGATTCTGCATGGGTGGCGACAAAGGAAGGCATTGAGAATAAATGGGCATTTATGAAGGAAGGCGTCGGCACGATCCGGATCACGCACAAAAAGTCAAAGATCAAGGAGAAGAATCTGCCGCAGTCTCAGGAAGATGCGATTGCTCTTTTAAACGATATCCAGGAGAATGCATTTTCTCAGGTAGAATATAAAAAAGACAGCACCAATGGTACAGAGCTTTATTATTATGCTGCATCCACGCAGGACGCAGATCTTGGTTACGTTTATCTGATCAAGTATCTGATCAATACGGACACCGAGAGTTATACGATCACGGCAAAACTGACATCCAGTGACAGTACGGTGCAGCAGGCAGTGAAAAGTGCCGTTACCAGCTTCAAAGTTTTAAATGATGACAGTAAAAAGACAGATTCTGGTGCAAACTCCGGATCTTCGGCAGACGGCAGTACATCTTCGGATAATGCCGGTAACAGTTCTGATCCGGAAAATACAGGTGATACTGCTTCAGACAATACTTCCGGTGAAAGTACAGGCGATTCTTCCGGTGCATCGACCGATGAGGAATACCGCTATTTCTTTGATGCAAACGGAAATACGATCTACGCTTATCCGTCTGAGGACGGCAGCTGGCGTGATGATAACGGAACTTCTTATATTTTCCTGGAAAACGGCGTAGAAGATTCCAACGGCACACAGTATTATTATGATCCGCCTCAGGGAACAACAGGTTCCGGATCAGAGTCGGATTCTTTGACAGGTTCCGGCAATTCTTCAGATAATGGCATGGTCATTGGTTTCTATGATATCAATGGAAACTATCAGACAGCGACACAGGATGCAAACGGAAACTGGATCGGCAGTGATGGAAAAACCTACACTTTCGATGAAAAAGGGGCAACAGACAGCGACGGCAATTTCAGCAAATGGTAAAACAGGATATAAAGGAGTGTAAATATTATTATGAAAAATAAGGCATTACATTTTATGGCAGCAGCAGTCCTCTCATCGGCTCTTCTGATGACAGGATGCGGCAGCCACAGTGGGGATACGAACAGCAGCACAAAACAGACCCAGGATCAGACACAGCGGGGAGCAGGTCAGGATTCTGCCCAGACTTCAGCCGCAGAGGATCAGAATCAGGCATCGGATGACCAGAATCAGAGCCAGGATACGCAGACACCGGAAATACATCCGGATCTGGAGACAAGAGTGGAAACAGAGGTAGTGCAGCAGCCGGAAACACAGGCACCGGATACCGAGAATAACATCGATAATCCGGCAGCCGATAATGGTGAAGGCGATAGCAATGGCTTCTATGATGATGGCGGAACCTGGATCACCGTTCACAAAAACAGCCAGGGACAGTGGGTTGATGAAAGCGGTATGACCTACCAGTTTGGCGATGATGGCGTAACCGATCAGAATGGCGTTTTCTATCCATATTAAACCGGTTTTTGATTGACATTATATCTGCGAAAGCGTAGAATATGGAAGTCAAAGAAGGTAACAACCAGAATGGAGGAGTATAGATGAAAATGAGATCAAAAATCGTAACTTGTCTGGTACTCGCTCTGTCCATTTCCTGTCTGGCTACCGGCTGTAAAAAGAAAGCACAGGAAACTGAGACGAGCAGCGAAACGATTCGTGTTACAGAGAAACAGACAGAGAGCGAAACAGCAAAGAAAGCTACAAATACATCCACAACATTTAAATCAAAAGATGGCAGTATTTCTATCAAACTTCCGGATGACACCTGGACAATGAAAAGAGAAGGCACAAAAGAATGGACCTTTGAGTCACCGAACCAGGGAACGATCACAATCGTACATTATTCCGGAGATGAGACGAACGGACTTGTTTTCCCGTCCTCTGAAGAAGAAGTACTGAATAATCTGGAGAAAGCCGGAAAATCCAAAACCGATTATGCAGTTGTAGAATACAAGAAAAATACCATGGGTTCTTACGAGGCATATCACACAACCATCAAATGTAAGAGTACAAACAGTAAGTATGCGTACTCGGTAGCGTATAACCTGGTAGGAGATGAGGATATTTATTCGGTCAATGGTCAGGTTATGCAGGATGATGCAACGGCAATGGAAGCGATCCGTACTTCTGTGGAGAGTCTGAAACTGCTGAAAACATCGAGCACAACAACATCTGAGACTAAAAAGAATAATACAACATCTTCCGAGTCGAACAGTACAACACAGTCCGAGTCCGGAAGCACAGCTTCTACCGATGGCAATTCTGATTCCAATCAGAACGGTCAGTATGTTTATGACAGCAACGGCAACGCAGTTTATATCTATCAGGACAGCGACGGAAACTGGGTAGACAGCAGCGGAGCGATTTATTATTTTAATGCAAACGGTATCACAAACAGCAACGGTGCAAGCTTTACCTACAATCCGCAGGGTGGAAACAGCGACAATAATAACAACAACGGCGGAAATAACAATAACGGCGGTGATAACAACAATAACAACGGCGGAGCTACTCAGACCAGCAGTTTCTATGACAATCAGGGAAATCTGATCACAGTTTATAAAAACAGCAACGGAAACTGGGTAGATGGAAACGGCATTGTTTACACCTTTGGTCAGTATGGTGTAACCGATAATTACGGCAATTATTATCCATATGACAACAGCGGAAATAATAACGGCAACAACGGAAATAATGGCAACAATGGAAATAATAGCAACAATGGAAACAATGGCAATACCGGTGGAAACACAGGAGGTAATACCGGCGGCAGCACCAACGGTTTTTATGATGACCAGGGCAATTATATTTCCGTGACACAGGATGCAAACGGAAACTGGGTAGACAGCGGCGGAATGCAGTATACATTCGGTAACGATGGCGTAACCGATGCAAACGGAAACTTCTATCCATACTAAAAACAGAAAAGTGCAGAGACGCACATCATGTAATCATGCAGAATATACAAAGGACAGCAGAGAAAATCTGTTGTCCTTTTTACGTTAAGTGCGCCTAGCGGCGCACGTTTCTAACGGGTTAAAGTCCCGAATCCGCCCGGTA
>ENA-ORNZ01002034-ORNZ01002034.1-human-gut-metagenome-genome-assembly--contig:-NODE-2034-length-14695-cov-21.145902_pt1 | contig 14695 bp, 16 predicted proteins | sample MGYA00242124_ERZ509040 | MGnify/ENA primary metagenome ERZ509040 (study PRJEB26280, sample SAMEA2338733) | human gut metagenome | biome: human gut; feature: human-associated habitat; material: faeces... | reverse complement strand
ATCCCCTCAAGATTGAGGGGCAGGGGAGTTGAATAGGCAAAGCCTATTTTTTATTACATAGAAATCCTTCTTATGGAAAAACCGGTTGACATCTATTTGAGGTGATGATACTATGTAATAACTTGCCTAAAATGAGGAGGAATATTATGAGCAATTCAATCAGTCAGGATTTTAAATTATATTCATTACTAAAATTTGCTTTGCCATCTATGGTTATGATGGTATTTATGTCATTATATACGATCATAGACGGTATTTTTGTATCGAGATTTGTTGGCAGCGAAGCTTTATCAGCCATCAATATTGTATTTCCTGTTTTAAATGTGCTAATTGCTGTAGGTATTATGTTAGCCTCCGGAGGAAGCGCTGTAATTGCAAAGAAATTCGGAGAAAATAAATCCGAAGAAGCCAGAAGAAATTTTTCTATGATTGTTTTCATCGGAGTCCTGTTTGGAATAGCAGCATTAATATTAGGAAATTTAGCAATTACGCTGATTGTACATATGCTGGGTTCTACACCGTTAATTGAGGAAGAATGTGTGACATATCTTAGCATTTCCCTGTATTTTTCGCCCGCATGTATGCTGCAAATGTTGTTTCAAACGTTCTTTGTTACAGCGGGGAAACCACATATGGGGCTTGCGGTAACGATTTGCGGAGGCATTACGAATGCAGTTTTAGACTATGTATTTATGGGACCATTGCACATGGGGATTGCAGGCGCTGCGTTAGCAACTGGTTTGGGACAAATGATACCTGCAGTAATCGGTCTCTTCTATTTCTTTTTTATGAAAAATGATCTTCATTTTGTGAAACCTGCATTTGATATGAAGGTGTTAAAAGACAGTTGTCTTAATGGATCTTCGGAAATGGTCACAAATCTGTCGAACGCAGTGGTTACGTATCTATTTAATATTATTATGCTGGACTTGATGGGAGAGAAAGGGGTTGCCGCTATTACGATTGTATTATACGGACAATTTCTGTTTAATGCTCTATACATGGGGTTCTCCATGGGAGTTGCTCCGGTGTTCAGCTTTAACTATGGAAGGAAAAATACAAAGTTATTAAAGAGAATCTATAAAATCTGTGTGTTATTTATTGTGATTTCATCTATCATTATTACAGTAATGGCATTAGCAGGTTCCGATTTCATTGTTGCAATTTTTACACCTCGTCATACGGAAACATTTGCAATTGCAGTAGGAGGCTTCTTCCTCTTTTCCTTTAATTACCTTTTTGCAGGGATCAATATATTTGCCTCTTCCATGTTTACTGCGTTTTCTGATGGGAAAATTTCAGCAATCATTTCATTTTTGCGTACCTTCGGTTTTTTAGTCGCATGTATTTTGTTGCTTCCGAAAGCTTTGGGTGACAGTGGTGTGTGGCTGGCAGTTCCGGTAGCAGAATGTCTGACCGTGTTTATATCTGTCTGGTTCTTCTGGAAGAAGAGAAAGGTTTATCAATATATGGGAAAATAAGGGAGATAATTAAGAAGCGGTTTTGGAAAATTTGATACGACTCATATTAATGTTAAAATAGGGCAGTGTCGGCTTAAATAAATTAAGCCGGCGCTGCCTTAAAAGCATTCTGTCTTTAGAAACAAATAAGTTTTTTGATTTTTTAATAATCTTTTCCAATATCCTCAGGAGTAAGTGTAACATATTCATGTTTACCATCTTTTGTTTTATGTCCTACTAATAAGAACATCACGAGACCAACTACACAGTAAGCAACTAAAGATATGTAACCGCCTAAGTTCAGTTCCATACAAGAGCCGATGATGATCCATACGGAAATGATCATACCTGCGATAAACAGGAGATTTCCACCAGGTGCTTTATATGGACGTTTCCATTCCGGGTGTTTCTTACGCAATACCATAGCGTCCAAACAGCAAGCAAAATATACAAGACCGGCAGCAACACAGGAGACAGCGTAAATGTACTGAACCCAGTTGTCTCCACTGAAGATACAGAAGAAAATAGTAAAGATCAATACAACTGTGTTAGCAGCTACAGGCTGACCTTTGGAATTTAATTTTGTAAATACCTTAGGCAATTGGTTTAACTGGCTGGCACCGTAAAGAACGCGTGCGGATGAGGTCCAGAATCCCATTAAAGTTGTCAGTGCATGGAGAATTCCGGCTACAATCGCTATGATCGCAATAATCTGAGGCATTGAATACATTTTAATAAACTCAGGTTCCGGCATACCCATTTCCTGAATCATTGTCCATGAACCCATACCACCGATAGCCATTACAACGATGAAGTATAAGATTGCAGGAACAAATAACGCCGATAAAATAACTTTCCACATTTTGGAAACAGGGAAGTTTGTTTCTTCTATCATCGTAGGCGTCATTTCGAATCCGATAAATTTCAGTGAAAAGACAGCCATTGCAATGAAGACACCATGAAATCCCTTCGGGAATAATCCGCCGTCAGCTACGATATTTGATGCTGACCAGTGTCCGCTGAAAAACAGAGAACAGCTTACGATCAAAGATCCGATAATCATAGTAAAGAAGAAAATATTCGCAAGCTTTCCTGTGATTCCGATATTAAAGTTAGATACAATGTACCAAAGAACAACAATGGCGATCGCAACATATACAGAACTTCCTTCAGGGATTGGCACGAAGTAGCTAATTGCAGTAATAAAAATAAATGCCATCATCGGTGGTTCTACTACTTGAACGAGAAACATCATCCATTGGGCGGCCCATCCGGCTTTATGCCCGAAAGCATTTGTTGTCCAGATATCTACTGCAGAGGCAAACGGAAGCATTGCAGTCAATTCTGAGAATGTAAGTCCAATCGGGATTAAAAGTATAGCAAGCAATGGGAAAATGATAGCAGCGCCTGCACCTGTTACAGAAAACCAGTAAGGCGCTTCTGCAAGCCATCCGCCAATAACAGCTCCGGATGCAAGAGCAACCATAGATACAAAACTTAGATTACGTTTTAATTTAGGTTCTGACATAGTACCCCCTCCTTTTTATAAGTATATTATGACAATGCTTCAATTAATTCATCGGTGTTGATAACATGACAATAAATATTATTCAGGATTTCTAATTCATTGTCCTGGATCTGTTGAGTAGAAGCCATACATGCATCTTCGATCAGCCATACTTTAAAGCTCTCATCGGCAAGACTGCGTACAGTTCCGGATACACACTGATCTGTCAGTACACCGGTAACTACAACCGTGTCAATTCCCATGTTATTAAGCCATAGTCTGAGACTGGTTCCGGCTAAAACACTGTCGGTAGTTTTCGTTACAACAATTTCATCATCCATCGGTTTTAATTCCGGTACAATTTCAGCTGATGGTGTTCCGGGAGGAAGAAGAAGCTCATTGTAGCCGGTTGCTTTCTGGTCCAAAGAACGATCACTTCCATCCTTTTTCTGGCACTGGATTTTTGCAAAGCATACATTCATATTCCGCTCACGAAATGCCTGCAGTAATCTCTGATTGTTAGGAACGACAACAGAATCAATCTTGGAGAAGAATGGTTCCCATCTTTCTGCTTCTGCCAGTTCTTCCGGTGTTGGATTTTCCAGAGCTGGTCTGGTAATGAAAACATGCTGCATATCAACAACTAATAGCGCTGTTTTCTCAGGATCAATTTCGATTGCTCCCATGTCGTTGTCATTTTCGTAATAAAATGACACATAGCGATTGTTTACTCTCATAAAAAATACCTCCTTTTGTGATAATACTTAAGATATGAATTGTTTGTATTATAAATACCTTCATAGAGAATGTCTATAGATAATAGGAGAGCTGATAACCATGACAAATTACATGACAAAAAAATAACGGAGTATGTTAATTTTGTGAAGTTCTTTGCTAAAATTGCTTTCATTTACTTTGCTTTGTGACAAACATTTATGTTACTATTATGATAAAGTGGATAAGGTAGGTGACTGTATGTTCAAAGTGATCATTGCGGATGATGAGGTTATAGAGATTGAATATTTACATAAAATGTTTCAAAAACACTCAGAAGAATTTCAAATTACAGGAATAGCTTCTAATGGTGAAGATGTCTTAAGATTAGCAGAAGAAACAAAGCCGGATGCGGTTATTTTAGATATCTGTATGCCCGGAAAGAGTGGGCTTGAAGCGGCAGAGGAGGTCAAAAAAAGATTTCCTGATATTATAGATACGATCAAAAACTGTTTGAAAAAGAAGACCGAGAGGAAAAAATAGGAAATCAGAATTTAGATTGTGTCTTTACATATATTGAAGCACATTATAAAGAAGCAATTTCGTTAAAAGTATTAGCAGATATTGCACATTTTAGTCCGACTTATCTTTCCCGCATGTTTCATCAGGAGACAGGATGTACACTTTGTAGCTATATTAATAAAAAGAGAATTGAAAACGCGAAAAGATTGCTTTTACAGTCAGAACAAAGCATACAGGAAATTGCAATAGATTGCGGATTTATTAATATTTCTCATTTTAACAGAGTGTTTAAGAAATTTGCAAAAAGCAAGAAAATGCCGTCACAATAAAGGTGGAGGACGATGGAGTAGGAATTACGGAAGAGATACTTGCAAATATTAAAGAGAAGCTCAAGATGAAAGAGCGGGAGACGGTGGTAGAGCATATTGGTATTTATAATTGCTATCATCGCTTGCAACTTTTTTTCGAAGAGAAGATGCAATTTCATATTCATAGTGCGGTGGGAAAAGGAACGAGTGTAGAGATTGTGATTCGATGATAAAAAATTAACAGGGGACGTAGCAAAGTTAAACTTTGCTACGTCCCCTGTTAATTAAATACCAAGCATATCAGACAAGATTTTGTCAATGCTTACTAATTTTACGCTTAAGGTGAAGATTTCAACTGCTGTTTTTAATTCTTCGACGGTAGGGTAAGATGGCGCAATACGGATGTTGCTGTCGTGCGGGTCTTTGCCGTATGGGAAGGTTGCGCCCGCATCTGTCATAATAAGACCGGCTTCTTTGGCTTTTTCAACGATTGCTTTTGCGCATCCATCTAAAGAGTCAAAGGAGATGAAGTATCCTCCGCGTGGAGCAAGCCAGCTTCCGATTTCAAGTCCGCCCAGTTCTTTTTCCAATGTATTTAAGACAATATCAAACTTTGGACGAAGGATGTCGGCGTGTCTCTTCATGTGTTCTACCATGCCATGAATTGTTTTAAAATATCGAGCATGTCTTAATTGATTTAATTTGTCATGTCCGATTGTCTGGATACGCATCTGCTTACGGATATCAGCAAGGTTGGCATCAGAAGCAGCGATTGCACCGATACCGGAGCCTGGGAAGCTGATTTTGGAAGTAGAAGAGAATTTGTAAACCATATCAGGATGGCCTTCTTTTTTACATTCCATAAGAATCTCAAGGAGATAATCCTGTTTATCTTCATATAAATGGTGAATGCCATATGCGTTATCCCAGAAAATACGGAAATCTTCGGCAGCAGGATCTAATTTGGCAAAGCGGTGAACCGTTTCGTCAGAGTAAGTGATGCCTTGCGGATTTGAGTATTTCGGAACGCACCAGATTCCTTTTACAGCAGGGTCGTTATGAACATACTGCTCTACCAGATCCATGTCAGGTCCTGTTGCTGTCATTGGAATGTTGATCATCTCAATTCCAAAATATTCTGTGATGGCAAAATGTCTGTCATAACCCGGAACCGGACATAAAAATTTTACTTTATCTAATTTACACCACGGAGTACTTCCCATAACACCATGAGTCATAGAACGAGCAATCGTATCGTACATGATATTTAAACTGGAATTTCCGAAGATCACGATATTGTCTTTTGGAACCTCCATCATATCAGCAAGAAGCTGCTTTGCTTCTTTGATTCCGTCCAGTACACCATAGTTACGGCAGTCAACACCTTCCTCACATACAAGGTCAGAGTCGCTTTTTAAGACATCCATCATTTCCATGGATAAATTCAACTGTTCGGTAGACGGTTTTCCTCTGGACATATCAAGTTTTAACCCTTTTGCCTTTACTGCATGAAACTGCGCGTCAAGATCGGATTTTATTTCTAAAAGTTCTTCTTTTGTTAGTTCTTTATATGGTGTCAATGTTATGCCCTCCGTTTACTATAATATTCGACTTTTACTATTTTATCATATTTTGAAATTTCGTCAATGGATTCTTGCAAATTCATAAGTAAACATTGAACATTTTACGATTCTAACAAATAAAATTGAAATATTAAAAACATTTTCATTCAAAATTCGTTATAAAACAGACAATCTGGAGGAAAAACTACTTGTTTCTGAGCATCAAGATCTGATCCATCAGGCGGAAAGCTACCTCATCCTTGCTCATAAGCTCCAGTTCTGTAACGGAATCCGGAGTGATCATAGTTACAATATTCGTATCTCCTTCAAATCCGGCACCCTTTTCTTTGAGATTGTTGGCAACAATCATGTCTAAATGCTTTTTCTCAAGTTTCTTTCTGGAATTTTCCAGCATATTCTGAGTTTCCATAGAAAATCCGCAAAGAAATTGATGATTCAGCTTATGAGTGCCCAGATATTGTAAAATGTCGTCCGTTCTCTCCAGAGAAATAGAGAGGTCGTCGTCAGATTTTTTCATTTTCTCATCAGAAACAGAAGCAGGACGGTAATCAGCGACCGCCGCCGCTTTGATGATAATGTCCATATTCTGGCTTCTTGCTATGACAGCTTCGTACATGTCTCTGGCTGAAATGACCGGAACAGTATTTACAAATATGGGCGGGGTGATAGCGGTCTTTCCGGTGACAAGTGTTACGTTAGCGCCTCTTAGCATGCAGGCTCTTGCAAGACTGTATCCCATTTTCCCGGAAGAGTGGTTGGTAATATATCTGACAGGATCAATGGCTTCCTGTGTAGGACCGGCAGTAATTAAAACGTTAAGTCCGGTCATATCCTTTGGACAAGCGCAGCATTTGTAAATATATTGAAGTAAGACTTCCGGCTCCGGCATTTTTCCGGCTCCTGTATCTCCGCAGGCAAGGCGTCCGCTGTCCGGGGTAATGACCTCCATACCATACTGCTCAAGCAAAGTAAGATTATACTGAGTAATCGGATTTTCGTACATTGCGGTATTCATGGCAGGGGCGATGAGTTTAGGTGCTTTGCAGGCAAGGAACGTAGTTGTCAGCATATCATCGGCGAGTCCGTGGGAAATCTTAGCGATCACATTGGCGGTTGCCGGAGCGATGATAAATGCGTCTGCCTGTTTTGCAAGAGAGACATGCTCTACTTGAAATTCAAACCCTCTGTCAAAGGTATCGGAAATACATTTGTGTCCGGTGAGTGTCTCAAAAGTGATTGGATTGATAAAATTTTTGGCATTTTCAGTCATAAGAACGTGAACCTGCGCTCCTGATTTTACAAGAAGGCTTGCAAGAGATGCACTTTTGTATGCGGCAATGCCTCCGGTAACACCGAGGAGAATTGTTTTTCCTTTTAACATATGAAGAAATCCTTTCTTTATTATATAATTGAAAATTAATAGATTCGATTTTTGTTATTCTCTTAAACTATAGCTTGTTTCTATTTATCTTGCAAGGAGGAAAGCCTGTAAATACAGGGATTGTATGTAAAATAGTACTTGTTATGGGGAAAGTGCAATGCTATAATACCTTCGTAATTGTATTGTATCCTGCAAGGCAGGAATGATAACAAGGAGGAATTGAATAATGAAAACAAAGAAACATGACACCCGTTGGATGGTCAGTGTTGCACTTATGGGGGCGATTATCATCGTATTGGCAAATACACCGCTTGGTATGATTCAGCTTCCGATCATTAAGGCGACAACTGTACATATTCCCGTCATTATCGGAGCAATCTTACTTGGTCCGTCAGCCGGAGCAATCTTAGGAGCAGTATTTGGCATCTGTTCGTTGATCAGTAATACAATGGCGCCTACGTTATTGTCGTTTGCATTTTCACCATTTATGAGTACAACAGGTATTCCCGGTGCGATCAAAGCAATTTGGGTATCGGTAGGCTGCAGAGTTTTAATTGGTGTTGCGGCAGGATGGCTGTGGATGCTATTTGAAAAGCTGAAGATGAATCAGGTAATCGCACTGCCAATTGTAGGGTTTGTAGGTTCAATGGTAAATACGATCGCAGTGATGGGAAGTATTTATGTATTGTTTGCAAAAGAATATGCGCAGGCAAGAGAAGTCGGGATTACCGCAGTCTGGGGACTGATTATGGGAACGATCACAGCGTCTGGAATTCCGGAGGCAATTGCAGCGGCCGTTTTAGTCCTTGCACTTGGAAAAGTGTTGCTTTCTGTGTTCAAAAAGATGTAAAAATAGAAAAAATGAAATAAAAAATAAGAAAACATAAAATATACATTGACAAAACTCCTATATGTGTGGTATAAATATCTAGTGCGACAAGCGCATATAGGGGATTGGTCAAGTGGTATGATAGGGGTCTCCAAAACCTTTGGCGGGGGTTCGATTCCCTCATCCCCTGGTAAAAAAAGTCTGAAACAATTTTGTTTCAGACTTTTTCTTTTACTGTTTTTGATTTTAAATAAAAGAATTAAAATTCCAATGGGCAGGAATCTCGTTCGGCGCTTCTCCAAAAACGCCTTCATAAAGAGCGCTGTATAAGGAGCCGATACTGTCTTCTCCCTCGCGGATATCGTCTAACACATAATCCGGTTCGCGCATGAGAAGATCATATCCTTTTTTGTACTGTCCGGTTTTCGAAAGAGCAGTCAGATAACAGAAGTGGATACGACGTTCCGTCTGTATCTGTTCCGGCAGGTGATTGTAGCAGTCAAGAAGTTCGGAAAATGCCTCTTCCAAAAGCAGAATTCGAAAGGCTTCTTTTACATAAGACAGATCAAAATTGCAAAGCGCAAGTCCTTTTTGGATGTACGAAATACGCTGGTCTCTATCGGCAAATGTAAGTACAGCTAATCCGTGGTATGCCCATGCCGAAGGCTGAAGTGCAATGGAACGTTCAAGCATCTTTCTGGCTTTTTTGTGTTTGCCATGGAACCAGTGCATCAGACCTAAGTGATAGTACGCATACCAATTTTCAGAGTCCGTCGTTTTGACGGCTTTTTTTAATTGCTCGTAATAAACCGCAGCACATTGAAAATCACCGGGAATCTGATCAGGATCTGCAGTGACAAAGCTTCCCTTTGTTAACAGGTGTGTCCATTCATTTTCCGGACAGCTTCCGAAATCCAGATGGTCAGACAGTGCTTTTTTCTTGGGAGAAACAGTTGCTTCCAGATTACGCATTGCGCCGTGTGGACTACCGGAAGAGACAACAGCTGCTTTCTGGTGTGCAAAAGAAGCGGAAGTCTGAAGCAGACGTTCTAATTCTTCGCTTGAAACATGCTGTTCGATGTATTGGCAGTTATCCTGAGAAGAAGTGGTCTGAGGCAGTTGGACAGGTCCGTATTGTTCCAGCCATTCCCACGCAGTGTGAGGAGCCATTGGAAGACATCCGTACTGTGTTTTGCCAAGCCCTGCCTGTATTTCAATATAGGGACCGGCATCTTCTGTGAGAAAATGCTGCCATCGGTCAGAACCTTCATTGTGTCCCCAGGAAAACAGTTTTCTCGCACGAAGTCTTCGCGTGGAAGTCTGAAGAAGTCCATAGCCGTCTTTATTTACATTTGCAATATATTTGGGACATTCATATGGAATGTCGAAGAAATAGTCGATCTGATCGGGAATAGATTCATAATGGAAAATATTATTTCCATCGACTTCAGGTACATTTACCTTGTAGACCTCCCAGTTTTTGCAAGTGTAGGCGGTGGCAGCAGGCACGATAATCTGTCCGGATGGATATTCAGGAACCGCCATGTTGCTCCACCAATACATAGGGATCACTTGATCGGTATGGTTGACAATGCGCATCCGGCAGTTCAAAGACCGGCTCTTTTCTTCCAGCCAGAAATCCATTTGATATTCTGCTTCGCGGATTCGTTCGTATTCGTACATTCGAAGAAACGGGACACCGGAATCGGTAGTACCGGAAGCAGTAAAAAGCGGATCATTGGAAAGTGGTGAATGCCCGATGATACCCATATTCCATTCTACACCGCCGCTGAACCAGGCATTTCTTGTAGACAGATTGCTAAAGCGAATCACATCATTTGTATAGAGGAGATTTTTCCCGGTTGCTTTATCTGTCAAAGACCAGAGACGTCCACCAAAATCCGGTAAAAATACAGCCTTTATATAATCATTTTCAAGAACCGCAGTATGGACATCCGTCGATTTTAATGTACGGCTATAGGTATTGTATTGCCGATAGGGATAAGCAGAAGGAAGAGTTCCGTATCCTTCGTAGATCTCTTCCGCTTCGCCGAGATGGAACGTAAGCTGATTCTGAAGAATTTTCATTCCGCCAAGATCCGGAAGGGAAGAAGCAGAACCGGCTTCCCCACATAAAATTGCCATTTTTTCAAAGGTCAATGTTGGTTTCATAAGTAGCCTCCTTTGTTGAAGATGTTCTTGCTTTATTGTAAAACAAGACCGGAGAAAAGTCATCAGATATGCGCAGAAAACTAGAAACTATGTGATGAAATAAATGGGAAAACGAGCTATAATATATGGAAACGAGAGAAGTATGAGGGGAATGTTATGAAGATATTTGGATTGAAAGTAGATAGTGATGCGTTCAAGAAACAGTTCAAAGTGCAATAGAAGAAACTTTAAAGTGCAAAATTTGCACTTTGAATTGCCCTTTGGATGAATTGGCGATTTTGAAGCTATAAAGTAAAAGGATATACAAAAGATGGAAGAATTATTTGTTGGAAATTCAATAATATTATTATTTTGGGTATATATTTCATTCATTATTGAAGTCGAAGAAAAAAGCAAAAAAGTAATGTTAATGTATTTGATTACTTATATAACAAATGTATTGAATATTGTTCCGACAATCCAATCATATGGGATACTGTTATTAGCTCTATTCTTAGAAATGGAATTTTGGGAAGATAAATTTAAAAAGCAAATAATTAATAATTTCTTTGAAAAGATTATAGATTTTGCGTATATTATGATTTCACAATATTCTATTACATCTTTTACAGCGGCATTAATTTTAAATAGTAATTATATAGTAGGGCGATATCAAAACTGTCACAAAGCAATATTACAAATTGGTAGCATGATGTTGTTTTATTGGGGCTGTAAAGGCGCAGCAAGTGAAAGCTATAGAACATGTTCGTTTGACAAAATTAAAGAAAAAATAGATAAAATTAAAAAGTATCGAGTTTTTTTAGAAAGAGAAGAAGAAATTTGTAATCCATATTGTGTGTTAGCTATAGAAGATGGAAGCTTTTATTCTCGAGGAAATAGATATACATTTTTTAATATGTATTATCTTCGTAATGTATATTTCTTGAAAAAGATGGTGAAGATTACAGAGTATCTAAGTCATTTGGAGAAATGTTACAGAACGAAGATTTCTACAATATTTTAGAAGAACTTATTGATTTTTGCATTTCTAGGTACAAAGAAAATTTCAGTACAAGATATCAAGATACAGATTTGGTCCTTTATCAGAAGTATACATATGAAGATGCTTGTCGTCTGTTAAATTGGGAAAGAAACGAAGTGCCATTGAATATCGGTGGTTACAAGTATGACAAGAAAACAAAGACATTCCCAGTATTTATAAATTACGACAAACAGGATAATATTAGCGATACAACAAAATATGAAGACCATTTTACAAGTTACAATCGTTTGATTGCGATTTCAAAGAGTGGACGTAGTATTGAATCGGAAGATGTGCAGAATTTCCTGAATGCAAAGGAACGTGGAATTGATGTACAGCTTTTTGTAAGAAAAAACAAAGATGATAAAATATCAAAGCCATCATTGAAGATAGAGAAACACCTGCTGTTGAGAAAATCATCGATGGGTATAGCGGATTCTTGTTTTATGACAAGGAAGGAAAACCGCTTGTGGCAATGCATTGGCAACACCGATTCAACCATATGGTCAAAAGGTACAACGATATTTACAGAATCCAAATGCCAAACATCACGCCTCACGTATGCAGACATACCTACTGTAGCAATCAAGCCAAAGCGGGCATGAACCCAAAGACGCTGCAGTACCTTATGGGACATTCAGATATTTCGGTAACCATGAATGTGTACACACACATCAATTTTGATGATGCTGAAGAAGAACTTAGAAGAATGGAAGAATTCAGAAAAGCACAGGCAGAAATCGATAAACATAATCCACCTAAACCTGCATCACAGGTATTATTCAAAGTAATCTAAAATAGTCATTGAACGCTCTGGCTGGGGCTGGGGCGTTTTTTTAATGGTAGAAATTTTATTAAGATGTCGCTATAATAGAGAATAAGTATAATTGACTTAAGATAAGCTGTGGAGGATATGCATTGAAGTACGAATATAAAATCTATAAGATGTTTAAACATGGCTGCAAGTTTTATGATTGTGCTATTATGTGTCAGGATGTTCATGAATTAAGGGATCATTTTGATTTTAAAGTTCCTGAAATTGTAAATATGGCATTTTCTTGTGAAGTTTTCTTGAAAACGATGATTGTAATTGAAGGAAAAGAAGTACGAGGACATAAGCTAAAAGAACTGTGGAATGAAATAAATTCATGCCATGCACAAAAGATAATGGACGAATTAATGCTTGTTACCGAACTTGAACAGGATGATATTTTGACAAGTATTGAAAATATATCAAATGCTTTTGCTGAATGGAGATACCTTTATGAGGTTAAAGGACGTAGTATCTATATCGGATTTTTAAATGATTTTGCATGGGTTTTGAGAGAACAGGTGTGTAACATTTTATATAAAAGAACCTATAAGGAATATAAAGGTATGTAGAGAATTTGATAATTAAATTGACAGGAGAAATGAAGCGATGAAATATTCAGAAGAAACTTTACAATTTTGGACAACGCCACTCTCAAAAACGGAGGAGGAACGTGTAGATAATACAATTAATATGATAAAAGGTGCAATAAAGGGATATGATAAGTTAAATTCTTTAAGTATCGAGGTGTTCGCGCAGGGATCATATGCAAATAATACGAATGTTAGACAGAATAGTGATGTGGATATTTGTGTAATGTTAACTTCAACAGTTTTCTGTAATTATGTTGAAGGGAAACAGGATGTTGATTATGGATATACAAAGGGAACAATTTCATATCAAGAGTTTAAAGCACATGTTATTGAAGCATTGAAAATAAAATTTGGAAGTTCTGCTGTTTCAGTGGGAAACAAATGTATAAATATTCGAGCAAATAGTTACCATGTAAACGCAGATGTTGTACCTTCATTTCAATATAGGGATTTTAGAATAATTAACAGTATTGATTCGAAAAGATATGTAGAGGGAATAAAATATTTTGCAACTGATGGAAAAGAAATTATAAATTATCCTAAAAATCATGTTGATAATGGAAAACAGAAAAATATAGCAACTAATTATAAATATAAAAAGTTGGTAAGAATAATGAAACATATAAGGAATAACATGGTGTCTGATGGAAAAGCTGATGAAAAATTAATCTCATCGTTTCTAGTTGAATGTCTTGTTTGGAATGTGCCAAATGATCAAATAATGAAATATAGCACATGGGAAAATACGCTTAGAAATGCAATTGCATTTCTGTGGAAAGCTATTGACGAAAACAAACAAGGAGACTGGGGAGAAGTAAGCGAAAGATTATATCTGTTCCACAGTGGAAGAAAATGGACAGTAGGAGATGCAAAAAAATTCCTGTATGATATGTATGAATATCTTGGGTACTAAATGATAGTGAGGATGATGTATGGATGATAATATTAAAAAGTTTGTTAATATCAGTCTGTGGGTGGTAGCAATTCTATTAGTTCTCCGCAGTCTTATTTCATGGACAGAAATAAAAAGTATGTGGGAGTCAAGACTCGTGATAGAATTCTGTTATACTTACCTAGGATACATAGGAGAAGTAATAGGGGCAACAGCCATTATAATGTCCATTTTTAATAAATATGCCTGGAAATGGAAAGTATTACGTTGGACACATGATCTTCCAGTGCTTGAATATAAGTATGATGGGAAGTTTGTATCCGATTACGATAAAAAAACTCGTAACGCAAGTATTGAGATTAAACAAACTTTTTTGAAAATAAACATACAAATGAAAACAAAAGAGAGTAGTAGCGGAAGTATTATAGCATCATTAAAAGATTTGCATGGTATAAAGTATTTGATTTATACATATCAAAATAATCCTCATGCAGAAATTCAAGACCGTAGTCCGATTCACTACGGAACGGCTATGCTAGATGTGAGTAATCCTAAAAAACTAGAAGGTAATTATTTTACGGGAAGAAATTCCAGGGGTTCAATGGTGTTTGAAAGCCACAGGTAGACAACTTACTAAAAGGTAATGATAAAATTCATTAGTAGTCAACTTCCCCAAATTACTACTAACCTGACTACTAAGAGGTGGTAATAACTTGCTAAAATTTGTTATATTCTGCCTCTACGACACACTGATAAAAGATATGAAAAATAGCCAAGAAACCCCGCAAATCCGGGCATTTCACGGCATTTTAAGGAGATTGAAATCTATGATTAAAGTATTATTTGTATGCCACGGCACTCTTTGAAGAACTCCTTAAAAAGTCAGTAAAATCAATACTTGG
>ENA-ORNZ01002033-ORNZ01002033.1-human-gut-metagenome-genome-assembly--contig:-NODE-2033-length-14700-cov-2.969136_pt1 | contig 14700 bp, 8 predicted proteins | sample MGYA00242124_ERZ509040 | MGnify/ENA primary metagenome ERZ509040 (study PRJEB26280, sample SAMEA2338733) | human gut metagenome | biome: human gut; feature: human-associated habitat; material: faeces... | reverse complement strand
TTCCGCTCCGCCCGCCCATAATCCGAAAACGGAACGCCGCAAAGCCTGCACGCGTATCCGTCCAGGGTCATGAAGTCAATAAGCGGATTTTCATAATGAAGCGTAAGGAACTTTTTCAGTTCCGAATTGTAACAGAGAAAAAGAACCCTTTCTCCGTCCGCGGCATGACGCACGGCTTTTTCAACGGCTATCATGGTTTTCCCCGTTCCGGCGGCGCCGTTTATGACCGCACTTCTCTGCTCCGTGAGGAAATTCAGAATTCCGCTCTGTTCGCCCAGCATTCTGTGGAACACGGCGTGTTTCAGGTCAATGTCGAATCCGGGCGGAGGAAATATGTTGAATTCCGGGCAGAGAATCTCACGGACCAGGGCACGGAAATCCACGTCCGAAACATCGGTGACTATACCGGCAGGGACCTCCAGTGCAAACAGGCGGTCAATATACGGTGTGGGATTGGCAAGTGCTTCACTGCCCAGCGTAATTTCCCTGTCCGCTTCCGGCGGCATGTCAATCGCATCAATCCGGGCATCAGAAAGGGATGGGAACCATACCCCGTGCAGAAATTTGATTTTTTCCGTCAGAAAGCCGAGACGGCTATTTCCGATCAGTTCCATCAGTTTCCATTTATTTGCCGACGCCTGCCGGAACGGACCTCCCGAACGCATCGGTGCTCCGTTTCCGTACATCCATCGGCCGTCACGGAAGGAAACCGCCCCCGCTTTCGCTTCCAGGCACAGGATTCCCCTCTCCCTGTCGAAAATGATAAAATCCGTCTCGCTTTCATTCAGAATCCCGTCCTTCACTTCCGTAAGTCGGAAGGAATGGAAAACCATGCAGGAATCCGGCAGTTTCCTTAACGCCTCGAACATCACGTCTTCAAGACTTCCTGTCTGAAACGGGTTCGGTATTTCCGGAATCATTACGGCCATCTTATTTCATCCCCCTGATTTTCCCCTGATTGTTTTCATTAGGTCCGTCCGGTCCGTAAATGCACTTCATTCCGCTGGCCGCTGCGATTTCCATGGCTTTTTCCTGACCGGAAGCAAAATACATGATTTCCGAATCCTGCCAGTAATAATCACATTCCCAGGTACCGGAGTTCCCGGGCACGCTGAATTTCACGTCCCGAAGCGGCATCTGTTTCCCGGCAAGCACGCCGCTGCTTTCAAGCCATTCGGCGAAATTCCGTTCTCCGTCGGTTTCCGAAAACTGTGCAATGTCGGAAACCACCGTTTTCCAGCTTTCACCGCGCATGTCCGTTCCCGCAGTGATGAACACGCATTCATCCTTCCGTTCGTTTTCCACCGTCTTCCCTTCTGGGGCTCCAGTCACGTGTTTCCACCCGTCATTTCCGTATAACTGTTCATGGAAAAAACCGAGTCTTTTATTGCCGTATGTTCCGGCAACCACTCCGCGATCCAGAAAAACGTTGAATTCCTCACAGCAGGTTTCCGGGAGAAGGCAACAGGAATAACATGCCGCAAGGTTCAGAGAATCCCTTCCCTGGCCGTTGCTGAGGGAACATACCGGGTCATTGGAACAGATGACGGCCGATTCGATTGCCTTTCTGTATATGTGCGGGAACGTGTCGCATTTTCCCTGACGCACAAGTCCGCCGAGGGTGCCCTCCGAATCTCCGCTTGCCGTGTAAATCAGGATTCCGGCCATTTCCTTTCCGTCCGCGGCTTCACCGCAGTAGATTCTTTCCTTCAGTGAGGACACGTTGTATCCGCATTCAAAACTCAATTGCTTAATCAGCAGATGCGAAACGGTATGAAGAAGCAGGAATTTCCCGGAAATATCCCGTTTGTGCTGGCTGCCGATGAATGATTTGTCATAGTTTTCCTGTAGCATTTTCACGCGCTTTTCCAGTGCTGCGTTTCCGCTTCTCCACTTGTTGATTGCATCCTCGTCAAATTCGATGAAAATACCCTCACCGTACACGTTGTAGCCCGGATACCAGTCATCTTCCGCTTTTTTCACGGAAACAAACTTGGAATTTGACTCTCCATCCGCTATCATGGATGCAGAAAAAGGGCTGATTCTTGAAAACCCGAGCATCACCTGCACTTCGCGGATTTTTTCAATCAAAGAAATGCTTTTTACAAACGGAATGCCGTACGTTTTTATGTCGGTTCCGACACGCTTGAAATCATCGTAGTCCGTTCCCGTGACAGAGGCGCGCCCGGAAAGGGCTTCGAATTCCGCGGCCCTGTATTCGATGCTGCCCGTATCGTAATTAATCTCGTCGTCTGCAGACATCCGCCTGCCAAGAATTTCACGCACCTGTTCCCGTCTGCATCCGATGTTATCCGCAATCTTTTCCGCATATTCATCAATCTTGTTCTGTATGAAAACACTCGTCTGTTCTTCCGGCAGGTTCATGCTGTTCTTCATGTCCATGGCCGCCTTGATTGTGTTCCTGAACTCTTCATACAAGGCGCTGTCTTCGATGCGGCTGTTGATGATATCCGAAAACGGCGGAATGACGAGGGAACTTGCCGTTACCGGGAAATACACGGAAGAACTTCCCCTCTGCAGTACCTTCGGATAGCACGGGCACGCATCCGTCTGGTTTTTCCACGGATGTCTTCCTTCGCACGTGAAATCATATTTGTTTTCCGTTTTCTCATCCAGCAGTCCGAATAATCCGTCATTGAAAGCATCCTTCAACGTGGCCGATGCATTGCAGGTGGTGCATTTCAGACTGAGACCTTCCAGTCCTTCCGATGCGACTGGGCTTGTCGTGAACGTAAGCTGCGGGTTCGCACAAACCGGTTTCGGGCTTCCGAAACTCTTGGCGTGCGTCCATTTCACCCACGGAAAATCATTGATGTGTCCCCGCTCGCATACCGTCACGATTCTTGCCACGACGAGTTCAACGCGATCCTTCGGACAGTAAAGCCTGCGGCTCATGTTCCGGTTGTTTGTTTTTTCCTGCTCCTTCGCCTTTTTGTCAAATTCGGCAATCCATTTCGAAAGGGGCTGGAAGCGGCGGCATTTCGGGCAGAAGTACCATTCCGGGAACCTGGCATATGCGATTCCGTCCCGGTTTTTGCCGCCTGCCGGCATTCCGAAATACCGTACCCCCAGTGATTTTTCCAGACGTTCATCGTGAATGCGCACGATCTGATCGTTCCAGTATTCCGGTGCCGCCGTCATGAGTGTCTGGGAAGGGAAATCAACCATTGCACCGACACCGTACTGCAACACAGCCTGGGATGCACGCACAGCATGGGATGTTGCGTTCAGTCTGATTTTTTCAATGTTTTTACCTGTCATCCTGATCGTCCTCCTTCCATTCGATGATGGAGCCCGGCACCATCACGTCAACGTTTCTCATGGATGTCATGGTTTCGAATGCCGGATCCTCCCGGAAGGTTCCGAATACTTTCATCAGGCGTTCCCCCGAAGCATCCGGATTTTTCACCATGAACTTTCTGCCATAGCAGAAAATCTTCCCCGCATCTCTCGCCAGATCGTCCCATTTTTCCAGAATGTCCTCCATTTCCCTTTTAAGGTCGGCGGAGTCGTCCTTCATGTGAGGATTGATGCGGCGGTTGACATCAACGCAACGGTTTACCATGTATCCGACGATGTCATCAACCGTATTTTTGTTGTCTTCCACACGGAACTTTATTGCATCGGTTTCACCGGACAGCCCGCCTGCCGAAAGCCTTATGTAGGCAATCAGGACCGCGTGAAGCGCCCTTTTCCGTGCCGGCGCCGAAAACGGGGTGGCACCCGTCGGTTCCACATGACGGTAGAAGGATTCGTGATACGGTCTGAACTGCTCGTAATGGGACCTGTCGCGACTTTTTCCTCCGTCATACATGGCAAACGCCACGCCCGGATATTCACGACCGACACGGCTGGATGCCTGAATGTATTCACTGGTGAGTTTCGGCTGTCCCACCAGAAGCATCACGTTCAGCCTCGCCACGTCAATTCCGACGGAGATCATGTTCGTTGCCAGTAAGACATTGCACGGATACGGCGGCAGGTGGTTCTTCATGTTTTCCGTTGAATACTTATTCTTTTCCAGTTTGTCCAGTGTCTGGTTCAGCTGGGTGGTGGAAACACGGCTGGTCAGTTCGTCCGCGGTTCCGATTTTTCTCACTTCCGCGTTTGATTTCAAACGGTAACACATTCGCTTCATGAAGTCTTTGACATCATCATCCACCATGGTGGCCGCCTTGCCAAGATCCTTCAGACTGTTGAAATAAGCGGTGAGCGTCCACAGTTTGTCCCTTACCTCGTCACTGGCATTCATGTCCTTCGCTTTCTGCAGCATCGCGGCCATGGAGCGGATTTCCATCATTGCCTTGGTCTTGCCCGATGGCATAAGTCCCACGTATTTTCTTCCGAAATTTTCCTTACCGTAATCAATCTTCTTTTCCCTTGCGAAGAAAGAGTCCTCCGCATCCAATGCCGGATGGGGGAATTGGCTGACATCCCGGTCGTAAAGAGCGGCGCACTGTTCCACCGCCCGGCGTATCGTCGCCGTTGACGCCACGATTTTCGTCACGTTTCCTTTTCTGCGGCAAAGGGCATCCACAGCGCTCTCGTACAGACCGACCATGGTTCCGAGCGGACCGGAAATCAGATGAAGCTCATCCTGTATGATAAGCTCCGGTGCCCGGTTCCTGGAATTAAGCGCAAAGAAATTTTCGATCCGGTTCTCCCACGGAAGCATCGCGAATTTATCCACCGTTCCGAAAAGGAGCGTCGGCGGTTCGTTGTACAGTTCCTCGTCCACCACCTGAACTGGAAGACGGTTCCCGAACGGGCATGCCTGCCTCGTGCAATAAAGGGCAAAGTGATTCCCTCCGTGCATCTTGTAGCCGAAAGCTCCGCGGATCTTTTTATTCCCGTCTCTTTCCGGCGTCATGCGGGTTCCGCACCACGGGCACTTCAGGACCTGGAACTTATTGTATGTGTCCTTGGCATATTCCAGATTGTAGGAGGTTGCCTTGCGAAGTTTTTCCAAATTCTTTTTTGCCCCGTCATCAGTGTTCGGCGTGTGCTCCCCTCCGATCCACAGTCCTATGGTGATAGGAACCGTTCCGAGCGCGTAATGCCCGTACACGGAGTTTCTTGATTCGCAGTCCTTACGGATCAGTTCGCAGGCACATATAAGCGTCGAGGCTCTCGTAAACTGCTGCGCCGCAAGCAGTCTGAGCGTATACCGCATGATGACGGTTGTTCCTCCGTCCTGTCCTGGATACCGGAAACGTCGGTAAAAAATGGTCATTGCGGTCAGGCCCAGGTATGCTTCCGTTTTTCCGCCTCCGGTCGGAAACCAGATCAGATCCACCAGGGAACGGTCGGCGCTGGCGTCATCAGTCACCGAGGTCATGTCCAGAAGCATGAACGCAAGCTGGAACGGTCTCCAGGCATACCGATCCTTTGAAAAGATTTCATCTGCCGTTCTGTAATCCATGTTCCTCAAAACATCCGACAGGACTTTTTCATCCGGATACGATGCCGGATATTCCCTTTGGACCGCAAGCTGAACACGTTGCATGAACATGGCACGATTTGCAAGCTGAAACGCATCCCAAGCCATGTCGTCTTTTTCAAGAATGCGGATTCCGTTCCGCATGCGTTCACACGCTTCCCGACAACCTTTCAGGTTCCTGTCCGCAGCCTTTGCAAAACGCGGTTCCAGTGCATGCGAACGAGCAACCAGATCATCGATCCATGCGGAATATGCATCGACCAGAGTTTTCAGATCATGGATTTTCACACCCTTTTCCGTGGTGTCCAGATCGGAAAGATATTTCATGGACAGTGTCCGGCCGTTGACCCCGCAATCATCCGGAAGCGCGAAATCCATGGATGGAACTTCAAACTCCGGGAAGAAGTCATTGCATATGAATCCCGTTCCGCTATCATCGATTTTCCAGTTGACTGCCGTTCCGAGTCCGGTTCCGTATACATGCTTGTTTCTGTACTGGAGTTCCAGGGATTGTTCTTCCGCATCAAGAAGATCGAAATTTGTGGTTCCAGAATACTGCACAAACGAAAAACCATTATTTTCCGAATCCACCCGAAGCTCCGGTTGGAAAATACAGTTGCTGCTCTGCGGCCGTTCCGTTTTGGCATTGACCACCATGATCGTCAGGGCCGTGGTTCCGTTTTCCATTTTCCTCCTGAGAGCCGTGATTTCCACAAGACCGTGATCCGGAATGTGCGATTCATTTACGTAATCCCCTTCACCGAACACAATCTCGTAATTATTCATTTCACGCGGTTCCCTGACGTAACCGTTCTGAAGCTGGTCGGCGAGTTTATACAGATGATCTATGAGCTGATCCTCATCCGTATCCAGCAGATCCCGTTCTCTCAGCTGACGGACCGTTTTCCGGTTAATTCCGTTAATCAGTCTCAGGGTCTTTTCTTCCTTATCATATCTGACGTAGCGGTCAAATTCTTCCGGGGCGGTCCATTCTCCCGCTTTTGCGGGCGTAAACGGAATCCTGCAGTCCTCCATGCGAGCATCCCTGTACGTGCCGTACTTTAAGGATATCCTGACACGGTCGGTATTTCCCCGGACAAAAAACGTGATTCCGAAAGAGGACGGCATGTTCTGGGCCGCCAGACTGACTTCCTCATCCAGATTGTCTTCCGAATCCGGGTCATCATCGATCTCGTCTTCTGTTTTTTTATCCTTTTCCGCTACCGTGATGTCCTTACCGATATAATCGGACGCATCAAAGTCAACTGTTTCAGCCTGTTCCGCGTCTTTCTTTTCGTCTTCCGGGACGGCGCGGTCCACGTCGTTCCCGTCCGCCTGCATTTTGTTTTCCTTCGGAAAAAGAATTCCGATGGAATACCTTTTTTCCGGAACGGTCGTGATCAGTTCATGTTCCGCATCCGGGACGGATACTTCCGATCCGGGACCGAGAAGTTCCGCTTTTACCAGGGCGATGAATTCGTCCCTGGCCTTAATCATTTCAGACTTAAATCCCATGTTTACAATCCCCCGTCAAGATCCAATGGCCGGTTTGTCATGTAAGCCGGCACCGATCTGTTATCCTTTATTATCGTTTCTATTCTGAGAACCGCCGCAAGGGTTCCAAGGCGTTCACGAATCTCAGGCGGAATTATTCCCTCGGGCGCCTTCTGCCCTTCCAGGAATTTAATGATGGCTGCGCCCAGTTCCTTCAGAATGTCTTTCCGCAATCTTCTGATTCTTTTACATGCTTCAAAATACTCGGCCGCATGGTCGAACATATCCAAATCATTCGTCAAATAAGCAATCTGCTCCAGTGATTCCACTGACTGCGGAGCCACGGTGTGCGCATCCTCATCGATCCAGTTCATTACGGTGTTTTTCTGAACCCGTACACCGTTTCCTTTCATTTCTTCCGCAATTTTCTTTGGCGAATGACCGGTCCTTTCCATATGTTCCAGCAGATCATTTTTCCATCTGCGGGACATTTCATAATCCCTCATGTTTCCTTCGCTGATCCGATTACCGTCAATCAGTTCCTTTAAAATGTAATCGACGATATCCCGAGTGTCTTCATCACGGTTAAGGAATATCATCCGATCCCCGGTTTTCAGATCATCCGCCTTTTTCTTTTCGGCTTCTCCCTTTTCATCGTTCAGTACGTATGCTTCATAATGTTTGGAAAGCATGGCTCCTTCCCCGTCCTCAAACCGAACAAGCACGGAAATATCCACGGGTGGAACCGTGTTGTTCTCTCCTTCCTGGCGCAAGGCTGCATCGAACTTTTTCGTGACGATTTCTTCCGTGTAGGATGCAATTTTCTCATCCACATTCTCGATTTCATTCACATCCGTGACGGAAACATTTTCTTCGATTTCATCATTACCGTCATCAGCCGTGCACTGACGTTCATTAAACAGCCGCTCCGTCACGCGGCTCCGTTTCTCCCTTGCGTGGAACATGACGGCTTCCGCCTCGTACAGAAGCACCGTAATTTCCGCAGATGACATACAGCGGAAAATGTCAAAATGTTTTCCGTTCAGATTCCCGACAACCAGAATGCGGTCATATGCATGGGTTCCGTCAAAACGGGCCATCGTCACGATTTCAATACCGGATGTTTCCGGGTCAAGTTCGGGCAGTACATAATTCCATATGATGTCGGCATAATACGCCTTCGGAACCACCACGGCAATCCAGTGTCCGTGATTTTCTTGAATATATTCCTTCAGGAAACGGCGTTTCGGTGAATCGTCGTATCCCGCATAGTATGCGGTCTCCAGTGAGTCCGCAATTTTCCCCGCGGCTTGTGTCAGGTTGGCCGGCAATGCCTTCAGTTTTTCTTCCAGTTCTTCCAGGCGGACATGCGGCTGCCCCACTTCCCGGCGGATTTTTTCTTCCTTAACGGCATCCTCCATTTCCCTGACGGAAAACGGTGCCGTCATGAACAGGTTCATGAGAGAATATGCATTGGGAATTATGTACGCTCTTTCATCCTCGTCCAGTTCATCCATTCTGACATATCCGACGGCTTTTTTGAAATCCCGGTATGCCTTCCAGTCCGTTTCACCGTGCAGAATCATCTTATGAATTTCACGATCCATCACCGCATCCGCCTGACGTTGCAGTTCGACGGTCAAATCATTTCCGTTTACCGGAGGCAGGGTATGCTCCAGAAGGAAATCCTTCGTGCAGGCAAACACTCCCGCTTCTCCGTATTCCTTTATCAGTTCTTCCGCACAGGACAGATCCATGCCGCCGGACACGACCGAAAAACCGACGGATTCCCTGGTCATGACCTGCCCAAGTTCCGTGATTCCTCTTTCGATCAGACTGTTCCCGCATACAAACATTCCGAGATATTCGTTTCCGTCCGATTCCCATGTCATGTCCAGACCGACGGATATTTTTGACGCGAATTTTATCATCGCTTCGTTCTTCCCGGCATTGCCGCCGTACGGATACTCGTTTCCTTCCGTAAAATACGATGCGGTCACCAGATCCTGAAGACGTATTTTCAGATTTCCCGCCTGCAGAACCAGACCGTCCATGCAGCGGTTTGCCCGCTGACGGTCCATGACGATGATAACGGAAGCATCCGTCACAGAAGGGATGTCCTTTTTATCGCATTCAAGCAGCGTCGCCAGGAATTCTTCCCGGACACGGTTCCCGCGTCGGATTCCGCGCCCGTCATAACGCTCCGACTGACCGTAATACGGCGTGATGCGCGCCCAGCTTTTTCTTCCTATCCTTGCCGTACCGCCTCCGTAACAGATATTTACCCGTTCCACACCGTCCTCATCCGTATTCAGACCGATAAATTCCGCTCTTTTACGATCATAAAGAACTTTATCCCCTGGTCTGAGGTTCCTGATGATGGATTCAACATCCTTTTCATTCCCGGCTATTACGGTCAGGGCCGCCCATGCAACCGCAATTGCGTCAAAACACGGTGAAGCCAGATGCAACACGATGCTTCCGTTGTTTTCCGCCCTTCCGGCTTCATCAACCAGAAAATCCATGAACGACTGCAGGAGCAGTTCTCCGGAAATGAGCTGATCCTCAAAATAAACGTCGCATTTTTTCATGATCTTTTTCAGATACTCAACTTCCACCGGACTCCCTCCTTTCGCGTTACATTTCAGCCGAAAATTTTTTCTTTTCCGCCCTCAGTTTATAGCCGTCACTGTCAAATTCCACGCATTTTGCACGCTCCAGCCTGTGCAGGTAATTATAGGCGGTGACGTTGGACTGTCCGAGCGCCGTTCCGATGTCCTCCGCACGAAAACCGTTGCTTAGTCCGATTTCCGAAACAAGCCGACAGCATTTTTCAACCGTCTTCGACTTCTCATTCTTCAGCAATTTCCGAATATCGTTCTGCACCTTGAGCAGTGCCCCGGGAATTTTATAATGCTCCCTTTCCTCTTCCGAAAATTCCGCTTCCATCCGTGTCACACAGTCTTTTATGAACAGCGCCATCTCCTCAATGAGAGGTATCGAAACGGAATTGCCGAACTGCTTGAATTTCTGCTGATTCGACATTTTTTCCGGGAATGAAAAAGTCTCCTTCCCGTTCCCGTCAAGAAACGCATAGCCGATAAATCCCTGAAGGCGTCCCCATTCTTCCGGGGTCATGGTTCTGATGCATTTTCCGTTTATGGGGGTCTTCTTTCCCTTCACATCCGTTCCGGCAATATCGCGGCCGTTGACCGGATCATAAATCAGATTTCTTTCCTTGCCGGAACCTCCGGTTGCAAGAATGGTATGCGCAAGCGGTCTGGTAATGGAAGTATCATTGACAACCCGATAACCGAATCCGTTTCCGTTGCTTTTCTGTCTGGCCCGATGCTTTTCCAGCGTTTCCAGAAGACCAGATGAAAGGAAAAATCTCTCCGAAACCTCGGTATCCAGAATATCCAAAACCGAATGGAATATTTCTTTCCGTCCTTCGGTCGGAGTTTCCTTCGGCAAAACATCCAAATGTTTTCCGAAATAATCCCTGCTGAATGCCACCATGTACACTCTCGGCCGGTTCTGCGGAAGCCCGAAATTCTTCGTGTTCCTTATGAAAGACTTTTTATCAAATGTCAGTTCGCCCTTTTCATCCCTTTCCACACCGATGACATGGTAGTTCAGCTCATTTTCCAGGGTATTTAAGATGATCCTGAAAGTCTCTCCTTTGTTATGACTTACCAGGTTTTCCACGTTTTCCAGAAACACGACCTTCGGCATCGTACGGTCGATGATTTCCGCTATGTCGAAAAATATGGTTCCCTTCGTGACATCACGGAATCCTTTTCGGAGACCGACTTTGCTGAATGCCTGGCACGGAAACCCCGCAAGCAGCACGTCATACTCCGTCCGCGTCACCAGTTCCTTAAATGCTTCATCCGTCACATCGTGTCTGGGATCATCACCGAACAGATGCTGGTACGTTCTGCACGCATATTCATCTTTTTCCGCAGAAAGCACGTTTTCGAAGTCTCCGGCCAGTTCAAATCCCCTCCTGATTCCTCCGATTCCGCAGCACAAATCAATTATTTTCATGATCCCTTTCCCTCATTCTCCTCTTTTTTCAGGCTTCTTAATCCAAACCGATTTAACGGTTCCGTCCGGCCTGTTTTTGTCATCTGAAAAATATTATATTTTCTTTAAGTATATCACAGAATCCGTTTAAAACCGTCATGTATTTCGCAATCTTTGCTAAAATTTTCCATATTTTGCATTTTTATACAAAACATCCGTTTCGCGCCGTACTGACGGATGAATGTGACGAGATTTTTTCACGCGGATTTTCAATATAATTATGGGAAGAAAACATGAATTATCAGTTTTGGGCAAAAAAAGAAGGACAAGGATTTCTCCCTGTCCCGAATATTCTTTGTTTTATACGGATAAGTCCAGCGGTAAATCGCTGATGTCCTTCAACCTCTTTCCTTCTATCAACGCGTTCAGCATCTCAATGGAATCCTCAGCCCCGGTATCCTTTACGGCCTTCACCAGTTCATACAGAGCAAAATGGTACATGCAGTCAATGTCACCGGTTCCCAATGCCAATGAAGCAAGTCTGCTCGGCAGCGGCTCCCCGGTTACCACCACGATATGAGGCAGATGTCCCTTTCTGTTTCGGATCAGATTCAAAGCTTCCGTTCTGCTGTTCTGGGCACGGTCGCTTCGCATCGTCCATTTGGCGGAAATGGAGGCATGCAGAATCGGCAGCCCTCCGTTTTTTGCCCGGATATCCGTCTGCAGGGCAACCGAATCATCCACGATCACGACCTGACTGTTCAGTTCTTCGTCCGTAAGCGGTTCACGGTAAACAACCACATCCGGCGCAACCATGTAATCGTTTCCCATGCTTGCGGCCAGTTTGGAATCAACAGCCAAAAGCTGTGCCAGATAATCCAAATGCTCATACTGGCAGAAACTGCTTGTTTTTATCGCATTTCGGTTTCCGAGTTTCACGATGTGCCATTTTCCCGGACGGACGTTCTGAAGTTTCGGGAAAGTCGCTGCCAGGAATTCCATGTTTATCTGCTCAAACTTGGCTCCCGAAGTCTGTCCCAGGGCTTTTTCATGTACCTCAGCCATCAGCTGATCCGCGATTCCTTTTGCAATCTCCTTCGACAGTCTGGATGAGGAATCCGCATTGCTCGGAATCCCGTTTTTGTCAACCGTCAGCACGCCGCCGTCAAGCAGCATCCGATGATAATGTTTTCTTTCCTCAGTCAGTAACGCTTCCACCTTCCAATACCCTCCTTATCTCTTCTCCGACCGCCCGAGCCACCGGCGGCGGGAATGCATTTCCGATCATGCGGCATGCATGTGTCTTTTTGCTTCCGAAATCCCAGGTATCCGGAAAACCCTGGATTCTCGCAATCATCCGAGGAGTGAGTCTCGGCATCCCCTCAAAATCCTTTGCGGGTGCCTCATTTGCCACTCCGAGTCCGTCAACACCAAGTGCTTCCCATGCCTTTCTTGCCCTGACAGGCCCCAGATCCGGACCTCCGTGCTTCTTGGAACCGCCTACAATTGTCGGGGCAATGCTGTTTGCTTCCTTTGCCCATTTTGCGGCACCCTGCCAGCCGTTTGCTTTCATAAGATCCAACAGTGTTTCTCCGACCGTTTTGGCATTCTCCGGATGTTCCTCCGGGTAATGGAATTCCCCGTTTTCATTGTTTCTGATTCCGACAATGATAACTCTCGGACGGAGCTGCGGCACACCGTAATCACTGGCATTCAGTAATTTTATCTGTACTCTGTATCCCAGATCCGCAATACGCTGCAGGATGGATGTTCTGTATTCGGTAAACTTCGGATCAAGCAGTCCGCGGACATTTTCAAGCATGACGGCACGCGGCTGGATTTCACCGATCAGTCGAATTGCTTCCGGGAACAGGTCACGCTCATCTTCGCTTCCCAGCTGTTTCCCTGCCTGGGAAAAAGGCGGACACGGAACGCCACCGGCCAACAGATCTATTTTCCCCTGATACGGTATTCCGGAAAACTCACGGACATCCTTACAGATTACATTCCATTCCGGACGGTTTCGCTTCAAGGCGGCACAATAGTCCGCTTCATATTCCACCAATGCCACATGAACGAACCCGGCCATTGCAAGCCCCAGCGCCTGTCCTCCAGCACCGGCACATATTTCCAAACTTGTAAGCATATATCAGTAACCTCATCCTTATGTATTTCTCTTTACGTGAGTTACAATTATATCATACGGCAATGCTTTTATCCAGTCGTTTCGGCTCATATTCGCAGCCGTATTGGTGAATCCGCATTATAATTGAAAAAATCAGCACGCCGAAGAATTCCCGGTATGCTGATTCTGTTTGTCTTCATTCATTATTCCTGCTTTGTGAACCGAATCACGTCATTCGGCGTACAATCCAGATAGGTGCAGATGCGTTCCAATGTAATCAACGTAATGTTCATGTTTTTCTTCAAACGATCAATCGTGTGATTGTCGAGGATCTTATCCTGCAGCATCATATATTGTGTTATTCCACGCTTACGCATTGTGTCCCACAACGGGTTGTAATCAACCATGATAAGTCCTCCTCCTGCGAACAATCATAGCTGATTTTTGTGCAAATCAATATTGTGCATATATCCACAATGTGCTATGCTGTTCAGACAGGAGGTATAAATATATGCAGGAATTTGATTTTACAAACAGGGATGGAGTCAACGAGTTATCCGAGATGACCTAGCATCTTTCACATGATGAAGCCGCCGCTGCCATTGCGGCAATTCATGCAACAAGAGATGAAAAGAAAAATACTGAGGCGGAAGACTTCAAAAACTGGTTTGATACGGCCTTTCTTCCGATTCTAAAGGATTTTGCCGCCCTTACCGGCTCAAAATTGACAATACAGCAGGATTCATTTCATGACATTACCGCCACTTTGGCCAGCCGATGCGGTTTTGATATCACTGCAACTCAAAAAAGAATGCATATGGTTGTAGCGGCTGCCGATCATATTTCAGTGAATATGTGGTCTGACTCTGATCAGGTAGAATTCACGCTTATCTTTGGTCTGCCAGAAATTGAAAAATAAAAAAGCGGTTTCTTTCTTAATTATACATTCTACTATACACAATAGAGCTAATGTAAGAATGCAAAATTTCTGCATTAGCTCTGTTTCTATGATATAATGTTTGAAACAAATATGTCGAAATTTGAAATACGTTAAATCAGACTTGTATGGATAGCTCAAGAATGATTGAACATATTGCAATATTTGTAATATAACTTCACTTTAAGATCATTATGACATATTGCAAAAACTTCCCTAATGTGAGGAAGCAATTTTTTCTTTGGGAGAATTTATAATGATTGATTACACTAAATGGGATGAATACTATGATGGTGGATTTGCCGACGAAGAACCCATAAATAATTTTAATGAAGAGTATGATGAACGATCAGAATTAGAAAAATTGGAATATGGCGGGCAAAAAACCAATGTAACAGCAAAACAAATCATGCAGGAAACAGGTACTACGGCCATATCCGAAAAGTTTTTATATCGAAATGGAGTCGTCATTATTTTACTTGATTATTCAAAAGGTATTTTCGATAAATGGAAAAATGGAAGGATATTGCATTGTCTCGGAGATCGAACGTATACCACCCAACAAAATACAAATGGCCTATCTATAATTGACAGGACGCTTTTTAATGCAGATTCTATTGATAAGATTATAGTTCGTGCGTTTTGGAAAGATGA
>ENA-ORNZ01002023-ORNZ01002023.1-human-gut-metagenome-genome-assembly--contig:-NODE-2023-length-14778-cov-4.274740_pt1 | contig 14778 bp, 10 predicted proteins | sample MGYA00242124_ERZ509040 | MGnify/ENA primary metagenome ERZ509040 (study PRJEB26280, sample SAMEA2338733) | human gut metagenome | biome: human gut; feature: human-associated habitat; material: faeces... | reverse complement strand
ATATACCGCAAAGTGGGGCTTGCAGATTGCGGAAATGATTTTTCAGACACGCTCCAGCATGTTTTATTTTCTATTTATTTTATTATCCTGACTTTCAGAACGCCCTCGATCTCGTCTAATTTGTCGATGATCTCCTGTGTTGCCGGCGTCTCCAGATCGATCAGGGTATATGCATAATCCCCTTTGCTCTTGTTAGTCATATCAGAGATATTCATACCTGCTCCACCCAGGACTGTTGCGAACTGGCTGATCATGTTTACTACATTTTTATGGTTGATGGCGATTCTTCCGGCTACACCACAGATACCCATATCACAGTTTGGATAGTTGACAGAATTATGGATATTACCATTTTCCAGATAATCTCTCAGTTCTTTGACTGCCATGCATGCACAGTTGTCTTCGGATTCAGCTGTGGATGCTCCCAGATGTGGTGTTACCAGTGTATTTTTTGCGCCTGCAACGGTGGGGTTTGCAAAATCTGTGACATACTTTTTCACTTTTCCTGTTTCCAGCGCGTCTATCAGAGCAGTTTCATCCACCAGAAGGTCTCTGGAGAAGTTTAACAGAACCACACCGTCTTTCATCATTGCGATGCTTTCTTTGCTGATCATGCCCTTTGTGCTGTCAAGAAGCGGCACATGAAGGGTAATGTAATCACACTCTTTGAAAATATCTTCCACATTGGCGATATGTTTGATCTCTCTGGAAAGCTTCCATGCGGTATCTACAGAAATATATGGATCATATCCGTATACTTCCATACCAAGATAAATCGCAGTGTTGGCAACCATGGCTCCGATGGCTCCCAGACCGATGACACCGAGTTTCTTTCCTTTGATCTCGCAGCCGGCAAACTGTTTTTTCTGTTTTTCTGCCAGTTTTCCAACATTTTCGTTATCTTTTTCCTGTTTTACCCATTCCACACCGCCTACGATATCACGGGATGCAAGGAGCATGCCGGCGATTACCATTTCTTTGACACCGTTTGCATTGGCGCCCGGTGTATTGAATACGACGATACCCTGCTCTGCACAATCCTGTAACGGAATGTTGTTGACACCGGCTCCGGCACGGGCAATAGCCTGAATGTTTTCCGGTAATTTCATCTCATGCATCGAAGCACTTCTTACCAGAATCGCATCGGCTTTTTCTATTTCTTCTGTTTTTGTGTAATCATTTGTAAATCCATCCAGTCCCACCTTGGAGATTGGATTCAGGCATTGATACTGAAACATCTTACAGATTCTCCTTCTCGAATTTTTTCATGAACTCTACTAATTTTTCCACGCCTTCGATCGGCATTGCGTTGTAGATACTTGCCCGCATACCACCGACAGTTCTGTGTCCTTTCAGATTCTCCAGACCTGCTTCTTTCGCTTCTTTTACAAACTTTGCATCCAGATCCGGGTCTCCTGTTACGAAAGGAACGTTCATCAGAGAACGGGAAGCTTTTTCTACGGTTCCCTTGAACAGTTTACTTTCATCCAGATAATCATACAGGATCTTGGCTTTCTTTTCATTGCGCTCTTTCATTGCTTCCAGACCGCCCTGTTTTTTCAGCCATTTGAATACTTTACCACAGATGTAGATGCAGTAACAGTTTGGTGTATTATAAAGAGAATTTGCATCAGCATGTGTCTTATATTTCATCATGGTCGGAGTTCCCGGCAATACATCGTCTGTAATCAGGTCATCTCTTACGATTGCGATGACCATACCGGCCGGTCCGATATTTTTCTGTACACCACCGTAGATGATTGCATATTTGCTTACATCTACCGGTTCAGACAGGAAACAGGAGGAAACATCTGCCACCAGATCTTTTCCCTTGGTATTTGGCAGTTTTTTGAATTTTGTTCCATAGATCGTGTTATTCTCACAGATGTATACATAATCTGCATCTTCGCTGATCGGAAGATCGGAACAGTCCGGGATATAAGAGAATGTCTTGTCTTCGGAAGTGGCAATCTTGTTTGCTTTTCCGTACTTCTGTGCTTCCTGCCATGCTTTCTTTGCCCACTGACCGGTTACGATATAATCGGCAACCTTGTTTTTCATCAGGTTCATCGGGATCATGGCAAACTGCAGAGATGCTCCGCCCTGAAGGAATAACACTTTATAGTTATCCGGGATGTGCATCAGGTCTCTCAGATCTTTTTCTGCTTCCTGAATAATCTGATCAAAAGCTTTGGAACGGTGACTCATCTCCATCACAGACATTCCTGTACCCTTATAATCTAACATCTCTGCCTGTGCTTCTTTCAGCACTTCTTCCGGCAGTACAGCAGGACCTGCTGAAAAATTGTAAACTCTACTCACCTTAGTTTCCTCCTCTTTCTCACATTTTCATAACTGTTCAGCACCTTCGCATATGTCAGCTAAACAGCTATCCTTTTTCTTCTTTCCCGTTATCACTTTAGTGTGCTAACATATGAAACACTATACACCTCTGATAAATTATTGTCAATATCAAAATTCTGTTAAATATGTTTTTATAGCAATAAAGCAAACCAGATATATATTTTAATGTATCAGGTTTGCTTTATTTATTAATTCCTATTTTTCTTTCTTCGCAAGATCCTCAGCATCAAAGACTTCCTCGATCGGAGCTCCTGCAGGAACCATCGGGAATACTTTGTCATCACAATCGATCTGGCAGTCCAGCACAACAGTTGTGTTCAGTGCGATTGCTTTTTCGATCGCCGGACCCACTTCTTCTTTTTTGGTCACACGGATGCCAACTGCACCCATGGATTCTGCAAATTTTACAAAATCTACTTTGTCATCCAGTATAGTGCTTGAATAACGGTGATCGTAGAACAGAGTCTGCCACTGACGCACCATGCCCAGTACGTGATTGTTAATAACGATCTCAATAAGCGGCAGGTTATTTCTTGCTGCCGTAGCAACTTCGTTCATGTTCATACGGAAGCATCCGTCACCTGCGATATTGACTACCACTTTGTCCGGACGACCGAATTTTGCACCGATTGCTGCTCCAAGACCATAACCCATGGTTCCCAGTCCGCCGGAAGTGATCAGAGTACGCGGTTCTTTGTATTTGTAATACTGGGCAGCCCACATCTGGTGCTGTCCCACATCGGTAACGACGATCGCATCACCTTTTGTCACACGATACAGTTCTTCGATGACATACGGTCCGGTCAGACCTTCCTGGTTATATTTCAGCGGATATTTTGCTTTCATATCTTCCACTTCTTTCACCCAGGCATCGTGATTCTTCGGATGGATCTTTTTGTTTAATTCTTTTAATACTTCTTTGACATCGCCGATGATACTGCAGTCTACTTTAATGTTTTTGTTGATCTCTGCGGCATCCACATCGATCTGGATGATCTTTGCATTCTGTGCAAATTTTGCAGTGTTACCGGTTACTCGGTCAGAAAAACGTGCTCCCACAGTGATCAGGAGATCACACTTTGTCACACCCAGGTTGGATGTTTTGGTTCCGTGCATACCAAGCATACCGGTATACAGTTCGTCTTCTCCGGAAAATGCGCCTTTTCCCATCAGAGAATCCGTTACCGGCGAATTGATGGTGTGTGCAAATTTGCGCAGTTCTTCTGCTGCTCCGGAAGTGATCGCACCACCGCCCACGAAAATGAATGGTTTTTCTGCCTCGCTGATCAGTTTTGCTGCCTGATCCAGGTCAGATTCCAGCATCTCGGCAGTATACGGAGCGATCGGTGTCGGCTCCTGATAAGTATATTCTGTAACAGCTGCTGTCACATCTTTTGTCACATCTACAAGTACCGGACCCGGTCTTCCGCTCTGTGCAATGGTAAATGCACGTCGGATCGCAGGTGCAAGGTCATGGATATCTTTTACGATCATGCTGTATTTGGTGATCGGCATAACAACGCCGGCGATATCAACCTCCTGGAAGCTGTCACGTCCGAGAAGTCCTGTTGCCACGTTAGCTGTGATCGCTACCATCGGGATAGAATCCATATGGGCTGTCGCGATACCGGTTACCAGATTGGTTGCTCCCGGACCGGAGGTTGCCATACATACACCTACTCTTCCGGTAGCACGGGCATATCCGTCAGCAGCATGGGAAGCACCCTGCTCATGAGATGTGAGTACATGGTGGATCTCATCGCTGTGTTTGTATAAAGCATCATAGACATTCAGAATCGTTCCTCCCGGATATCCGAATACGGTATCTACGCCCTGTTCTTTCAGGCATTCAATAATAATTTCTGATCCTGTAAGCTGCATCAGTCTTTCCTCCTAAATTATTTCTTCGGTACTTCGAGAATGGCACCACGGTTACCGCTGGTTACCATAGCTGCATAACGTGCCAGATATCCGGCCGTTACTTTCGGCTCACGCGGCTGCCAGTTTGCTTTTCTCTTTGCCAGTTCCTCGTCAGATACCAGCAGTTCCAGACTGGTTTCCGGAATATTAATACGGATCATGTCGCCTTCTTCTACCAGTGCGATTGGTCCGCCTACGGCTGCTTCCGGTGATACGTGTCCGATAGAAGCTCCTCTGGATGCTCCGGAGAATCGTCCGTCTGTGATCAGTGCTACGGAAGATCCCAGTCCCATACCTGCGATTGCGGAAGTCGGGTTCAGCATTTCTCTCATGCCTGGACCACCTTTTGGTCCTTCGTAACGGATCACAACAACATCACCCGCAACAATTTTTCCGCCTTTGATGGCTGCAATAGCATCTTCTTCGCATTCAAATACACGAGCCGGTCCTTCGTGTACCATCATTTCTTCGCAGACAGCACTGCGTTTTACAACACCACCGTCCGGTGCCAGATTACCTGTCAGAACAGCAAGTCCTCCGGTCTTGCTGTATGGATTGTCTAACGGACGGATAACTTCCGGATTCCGGTTAACGCAGTTTGCAATATTTTCTCCTACTGTTTTTCCGGTTACTGTCATGCAGTCCAGATTCAGTAGATTTTTCTTTGATAATTCATTCATGACAGCATACACACCGCCTGCTTCGTTCAGGTCTTCCATGTAAGTCGGTCCTGCCGGTGCCAGATGACACAGGTTTGGTGTTTTAGCACTTACTTCATTTGCCAGAGTGATATCGAAGTCAAATCCGATTTCATGTGCGATTGCCGGCAGATGCAGCATACTGTTAGTAGAACATCCCAGTGCCATATCTACAGTCAGTGCATTCATGACTGCTTCTTTTGTCATGATATCTCTCGGACGGATATTCTTTCTGTACATTTCCATAACCTGCATGCCGGCATGTTTTGCCAGTTTGATACGTTCGGAATATACAGCCGGGATGGTTCCGTTTCCACGAAGTCCCATACCCAATACCTCGGTCAGACAGTTCATACTGTTAGCTGTATACATACCGGAACAGGAACCGCAGGTCGGGCATACTTTATTTTCAAATTCTTCCACATCGTCCTCTGTCATAGTTCCGGCTGCGTAGGATCCTACTGCCTCGAACATACTGGACAGGCTTCGTTTCTGACCGTGTACATGACCTGCAAGCATCGGACCACCGCTGACAAATACGGTCGGTACGTTCAGTCTGGCTGCTGCCATCAGAAGTCCCGGTACATTTTTATCACAGTTTGGCACCATAACCAGTGCATCGAACTGATGGGCCATCGCCATCGCTTCTGTGGAATCAGCGATCAGGTCACGGGTTACCAGGGAATATTTCATTCCGATATGTCCCATGGCGATACCGTCACAGACCGCAATCGCCGGAAACATGATCGGCGTACCGCCTGCCATGGCAACTCCCTGTTTTACTGCATTAACGATTTTATCCAGATTCATATGACCGGGAACGATCTCGTTATAAGAGCTTACGATACCGACTAACGGTCTCTCCATCTCTTCTTTTGTCATTCCCAGTGCGTTAAACAGGGACCGGTGAGGTGCCTGCTGCATTCCAGTTTTTACTGCATCACTTCTCATATTCGTTACGCTTCCTTTCTGTTTTCCCATTCAGTTTTAGTGAATCCGTTCTGCGATCAGGTCACCCATCTGTACGGTTCCTACCTGTGTGCATCCTTCAGACATAATATCTCCGGTACGGTATCCTTCTTTTAAGACTGCCTGAACAGCTGTTTCCACTGCATCTGCTTCTTTGTCCAGATTCAGGGAATAACGAAGTAACATTGCTGCGGACAGAATAGTTGCGATCGGGTTTGCAATTCCCTTTCCTGCGATGTCCGGTGCAGAACCGTGGCTTGGCTCATACAGTCCAAAGCTTGTCTCGTTCAGACTTGCGGAGGAAAGCATACCGATGGATCCGGTTACCATACTTGCCTCGTCAGAAAGGATGTCTCCGAACATATTCTCTGTCAGAATGACATCAAACTGACCCGGGTTATGTACCAGCTGCATCGCACAGTTGTCTACAAGCATATGTTCCAGGGTTACTTCCGGATAGTCTTTTGCTACTTCCTCTACGATTTTTCTCCACAGACGGGAGGAATCCAGTACGTTTGCTTTGTCTACGCTTGTTACTTTCTTTCTTCTCTTCATCGCGATCTCAAATGCTTTGACAGCGATTCTTCTGATTTCTTTTTCATTATAAGACAGGGTATCCACAGCTGTCATCACGCCATCCTGTTCTTCGGTCTTTCTTTCTCCGAAGTAAAGACCTCCGGTCAGTTCTCTGACGATGATCATGTCAAATCCGTCACCGATCCGATCTTCTTTTAACGGGCATGCAGCTTTCAGTTCATCATACAGGTATGCCGGACGAAGGTTTGCGAACAGGTTCAGAGCTTTACGGATCGCCAGAAGCCCTGCTTCCGGGCGTTTGGATGGCTCTAACTGATACCACGGGGATGTTTTTGCGTCTCCTCCGATGGATCCCATCAGAACAGCATCGCTGGATTTTGCTTCTGCGACAGCTTCATCAGTCAGCGGGACACCGTGTACGTCGATGGATGCACCACCCAGGAGTACGTTGGTGTATGTGAATGTGTGCCCGTATACCTGACATACTTTATCTAATATTTTTTTTGCTTCATTCACAATTTCAGGACCGATTCCGTCTCCGTGAATTAATGCAATTTTGTAGTCCATAATCGTTTCATCCTTTCTTTCTTTATCTCTTTAATCTGTTACAGACTATCATAATCTATTTTCATGGTATTTTCAAGGGAAAGTTGAGGGGGGTATTGGGAACGGACGCCGGAAAGGAGCAGGGACAGGGTGTGGCGGCAGCGTGCAGAGCGGTTTTCAGCTAGTCTCTAAGAAGAACTAAATGCCGGTTCGCGGAGAGCCGCTCACCGTCAAGTTCTTCTAAGAGCCGGATCTGAAAACACACTCTAACCGCACGCAAAATGCCACCACACCCTGTCCCTGCTCCTTTCCGGCTGACATTGGCAAATACTCTATTTCCTGATCATTAAAGCTTTTCAATATTCTATAAAAATATTGATTTTGCCTCCTTGGTCATATAAAAAGAAAAAACGACCAGCCAAGTTCTCTGTTGAAAACCTGATTGGTCGTTTTGTTTATCTTGCTTATGTCATTTTATGCAGTTGCGTCAGATGCTTTTTCTACTTCTGCGATAGCTGCTTTTTTCATTGGGATTCGGCAGTTTTTGTTGTTTCCGAATTCTACGATTACATCTTCATCGGTGATATCGATGATAACTCCATAGAAACCACCAGTGGTAACTATTGCATCGCCTACTTCCATATCATTCAGCATGGCTGTGACCCGTTTTTGTTCTTTTTTCTGCGGACGGATCATTAAAAAATACATCAGAGCGAACATAATAACCAGCATAACGATCATATAGATAGTGCTTGCTGCTCCTGCTGCCTGTGTTGAAGTCATTACTACTCCCATTGCACATTCCTCCTGCTTTTTCTTTTCCGTTTACGGACGTTATTACTACTATACACAAAAACAGGGGTTCCATCAAGCTGTTTTTGATATTTTTATTGTTTTTTTACTTTTTGTCGTTTTCCAGGAAACCTTCCAGCTTCTGTTTTTTATATTCTTTGTATCTGCCTTCTTCGATGGCCTGACGAATCTCGCTCATCATTGTGTTGTAGAAATACAGATTATGCAGAACGCAGAGACGCATACCCAGCATCTCTTTCGCTTTTAACAGATGACGGATATAGCCGCGGCTGTAATTTCGGCAGGCCGGACACTGACATCCTTCTTCGATCGGACGCTGATCCAGTTCATATTTGGCATTGAACAGGTTTCTCTTTCCCTGGTTTGTGTATACATGTCCGTGACGGCCGTTTCGGCTCGGGTATACACAGTCGAAAAAGTCCACACCACGATCTACTGCTTCCAGAATGTTGGCCGGGGTTCCGACACCCATCAGATACGTTGGCTTTTCCAGTGGCAGATGAGGTACGGTCACATCCAGGATATGGTACATTTCTTCATGGCTTTCTCCTACAGCCAGTCCACCTACCGCATACCCATCCAGGTTCATCTCACTGATCGCTTTTGCGTGATCGATACGGATATCATCAAAGATAGCTCCCTGATTGATACCGAACAGCAGCTGATTTTTATTGATCGTATCTTCCAGGCTGTTCAGTCTGGCCATCTCGGCTTTACATCTTGCCAGCCAACGGGTGGTTCTTGCCACGGAATCCTCCACATAGCTTCGTTCTGCCACGCTGGACGGGCACTCATCAAAAGCCATCGCAATGGTGGAAGCAAGGTTGGACTGGATCTGCATACTCTCTTCCGGTCCCATGAAGATCTTGTGACCATCGATGTGGGAACGGAAAGTTACGCCTTCTTCCTTGATCTTTCTTAAACCTGCCAGGGAAAACACCTGAAATCCGCCGGAATCCGTAAGAATCGGACGATCCCAGTTCATGAATTTATGGAGGCCTCCCATCTGTTTTACAATTTTATCACCCGGACGCACATGGAGATGGTAGGTATTGGACAGTTCTACCTGTGTGCCGATTTCTTTTAAATCTGTAGTCGCCACTGCTCCTTTGATGGCTGCGGCAGTACCTACGTTCATAAATACCGGAGTCTGGATGGTTCCGTGAACGGTCTGGAATTCTGCACGTTTTGCATTTCCATCTCTGGCTATGATCTTATACATATTTTTATCACCTTTCTCTTTTCTTTTACCGGATGTTCCGGTATATGGTCCATATGTTCAGTTTTTCTGATCCTCTGATTTTAAAACATCATTGCTTTTTTTCTTCAATAATGCCCATGTTCTTTCATACAGTACCGCTTATTATATCTGTTTCCGCCTTTTTTTTCAATAAATATTTCACAATTATTTTCTCTTTTTTTAAAGATTATCTCTTTTTTCTACATTGCCATATTCCAATAAATGTCATATAATAAGTCAGTCCGGATTTTCGGACATGTTCCTATTTAAATATGTAACTGTTTATATGACAGTTTTCATATCTGACAGGATGTAGGATTCGTAGAAAGTAATCCCTTTGTGGCATTCCATCTGTTTTCTTTCCATGAATAACGGAATGCACGCAGACACCTATGTAACTGTTGAAACTCAGGAACGGTTACTCATATACATGTAACTGTTCAGTACCTTCACAGTTACGAGCCAAAATGCATTTAAACGATAAAAACACGCTTTGCGAGTTTTTATCGTTATCGCGGCACTCCTCAAGGTTCCGTGCAAGCACGGACTTTGACTCGTTGCTCGCGTAAATCACCTTCGGTGATGGCATTTTGGCTTGTATGTCTCGGGATTTTGACATATTCATGTCAAAACACCTCGCGGGACAGTGGCTACTGAATAGTTACATATACATACAGAAAAGGAGGTGGCAGTTATTACTGCTACAACAAACAACACACCAAATTATACCCTGGGAATCGATATCGGTTCCACAACGGTTAAAATTGCCATTCTGGATGAGTCTCATCAGATTCTGTTTGCTGACTATGAACGGCATTTTGCCAATATTCAGGAAACTCTGGCTTCCCTTCTGTCAAAAGCCATTGATAAACTGGGAGAGATGACCGTACATCCGGTTATCACCGGTTCCGGCGGACTGGCTCTTGCCAATCATCTGGAAGTTCCTTTTGTACAGGAAGTAATTGCAGTTTCTTCCTCGTTGCAGGAACTTGCACCAAAAACAGATGTAGCCATCGAGCTTGGCGGCGAGGACGCCAAAATCATTTACTTTGAGGGCGGCAACATCGAACAGCGTATGAACGGTATCTGTGCCGGTGGTACCGGATCTTTCATCGACCAGATGGCTTCCCTGTTACAGACCGATGCTACCGGACTGAACGAATATGCAAAAAACTATCAGGCTCTGTATCCGATCGCAGCCCGCTGCGGCGTATTTGCAAAATCAGACATTCAGCCGCTGATCAACGACGGTGCTACCAAAGAAGACCTGTCTGCTTCTATTTTCCAGGCAGTTGTCAACCAGACCATCAGTGGACTGGCCTGCGGAAAACCGATCCGCGGTCATATCGCATTTCTTGGCGGTCCGCTGCATTTCCTGTCCGAATTAAAACAGGCCTTTATCCGTACTCTGAAACTTGATGAAGAGCATACCATCGTTCCGGAAAATTCTCATCTGTTTGCAGCAATCGGTTCCGCACTGAATGCCAAAGAAGAGGTTTCCGTATCTCTGTCTGCTCTGAAAGAACGGATGGCACAGTCTATCAAACTGGATTTTGAAGTTGCACGTATGGAACCGCTGTTCGCTTCCCAGGAAGACTATGATGCGTTTAACGAACGCCAGAGTCAGTACAACGTAGCCACCGGTGATCTGGCTTCCTATGAAGGCAACTGTTTCCTTGGTATCGATGCAGGATCCACCACAACAAAAGCCGCTCTGGTCGGTGAAGATGGTTCCCTGCTGTATTCGTTCTATGACAACAACAACGGGAATCCACTGGCAACCACCATCCGTGCCGTGCAGGAAATCTATTCCCAGATGCCGGACACTGCCCGGATCGCCTACTCCTGCTCCACCGGTTACGGTGAAGCACTGATCAAAGCTGCTCTGATGCTTGATGAGGGCGAGGTTGAAACTGTATCTCACTATTATGCAGCCGCTTTCTTTGATCCGAAGGTCGACTGTATCCTCGATATCGGCGGTCAGGATATGAAATGTATCAAGATCAAGAATCACACCGTAGACAGCGTACAGTTAAATGAAGCCTGTTCCTCCGGATGCGGTTCCTTCATCGAGACCTTTGCAAAATCCCTGAACTACAGTGTACAGGATTTTGCCAAAGCAGCTTTATTCGCAGAGAATCCGATCGACCTCGGTACCAGATGTACCGTATTCATGAACTCCAAAGTAAAACAGGCTCAGAAAGAAGGCGCTTCCGTTGCAGATATCTCCGCCGGTCTCGCTTACTCTGTTATCAAGAATGCGTTATATAAAGTAATCAAAGTTTCTGATGCTTCTGAGCTTGGTAAAAATATTGTCGTACAGGGTGGTACATTCTATAACGATGCGGTACTGCGAAGCTTTGAAAAAATCGCCAACTGTGAAGCGATCCGCCCGGACATTGCAGGTATCATGGGTGCTTTCGGTGCCGCTCTGATCGCAAGAGAACGTTTCGAAGATGGCAAAGATACAACCATGCTCTCCATCGACAAAATCAATGATCTGAAATACACCACCAGCATGGCAAACTGTAAGGGATGTACCAACAGCTGCCGTCTGACTATCAACCGTTTCTCCGGTGGTCGTCAGTATATCAGCGGTAACCGCTGTGAGCGTGGTATCGGAAAACAGAAAAATAAAGAAAATATCCCGAACCTGTTTGATTACAAATACAAAAAAATCTTCGGTTACACACCGCTTGATGCCGATCAGGCTGTCCGCGGTAAAGTAGGTATCCCGAGAGTCCTGAATATGTTTGAGAACTATCCGTTCTGGTTCACCTTCTTTACAAAGCTGAAATATCAGGTGGTACTCTCTCCTACTTCCAACCGTAAGATCTACGAACTTGGTATCGAATCCATCCCAAGTGAATCTGAATGTTATCCGGCAAAGCTGGCACATGGTCACGTGACCTGGCTGCTTCGTCAGGGTGTGAAGTTTATCTTCTATCCATGTATTCCATATGAACGTACCGAGTTCCCGGAAGCAATTAACCATTACAACTGCCCGATTGTAACCTCTTATGCAGAAAACATCAAAAATAATGTAGATGAATTAAATGATCCATCCATCACCTTCCGCAACCCGTTCCTGGCTCTGACGAATGAAGAGACAGCCACAAAGCGCCTGGTGGAGGAATTCTCCGATCTTCCAAAAGAAGAAGTTCTGGAAGCGGCACATGCTGCGTGGGCAGAACTGGAACATATGAGAAACGATATCCGCAGAAAGGGAGAAGAAACCCTTCGCTATATGGAAGAAACCGGAAGACGCGGCATCGTTCTGGCAGGTCGTCCGTACCACATTGATCCGGAGATCCATCATGGTATCCCGGATATGATTAATTCCTACGGAATCGCCGTACTGACCGAAGACTCTGTGTCTCATCTGGCACCACTGGAGCGTCCGCTTCGTGTCAATGACCAGTGGATGTATCATACCCGATTATATGCTGCTGCAAACTTTGTCAAAGAACGTGACGATCTGGATCTGATCCAGTTAAACTCCTTCGGCTGTGGTCTGGATGCCGTAACCACTGACGAGGTACAAGAAATTCTCTCCAACAGCGGAAAAATCTATACCTGCCTGAAGATTGACGAAGTAAACAACTTAGGTGCTGCCAGAATCCGTGTCCGCTCTCTGTTGGCTGCCATTCGAACCAGACAGAAACAGCAAAAGAAACGGGAGATTCAGCCTTCTTCTATCAAGCGGGTACCATTTACCGAAGAGATGCGAAAAGACTACACTATCCTCTGCCCACAGATGTCTCCAATGCATTTTAATATCCTGGAGGCAGGTTTCAATGCCAGCGGCTATCATCTGGAAGTCCTTCCGAATGATAACAAAGAGGCCGTCGATGTAGGACTAAAATATGTAAATAACGATGCCTGCTACCCGTCCCTGATGGTTGTCGGACAGATCATGCAGGCACTGTTATCCGGCAAATACGACTTGCACAAAGTAGCGATCATCATGTCACAGACCGGTGGTGGATGCCGTGCTTCGAACTATATCGGATTCATCCGCCGTGCATTGAATAAAGCGGACATGGGACATATCCCGGTAATCTCCATCAACCTGAGCGGTCTGGAGAGCAACCCCGGCTTCAAGATTACTCCCGGCCTGGCACGCAGACTGGCTTACGGATGTATCTTCGGTGATATCCTGATGAAATGTGTATACCGCATGCGTCCTTATGAAATCAAAAAAGGATCCACCGACCGCTTACATAGAAAATGGGAAAAAATCTGTATCGATTTTGTATCCGGCAAACATCTGAGTCATACCCGGTTCAAACAGATCTGCCGTACGATCATCCACGATTTTGACCGTCTGCCGATCGATGAGAACTTAAAGAAACCGAAAGTCGGTATCGTAGGTGAGATCCTGGTAAAATTCCTTCCTGCTGCCAACAATCATCTGGCTGAGCTTCTGGAACAGGAAGGTGCCGAAGCTGTCGTTCCGGATCTGACTGACTTCATGTGCTACTGCTTCTACAACCAGAACTTCAAACATGAGAAACTGGGCTTTAAGAAGACTTCCGCTATCACCGGAAATGCCGGTATCGCTGCTATCAACTGGCTGCGCAGTGCTGCTACCGAAGAATTCAAGAAGAGCCGTCACTTTGATCCGCCGGCAAATATCTCGGATCTCGCCCGCATGGCTTCACCGATCGTATCCATGGGTAACCAGACCGGTGAAGGATGGTTTCTGACCGGTGAGATGATGGAACTGATCCACGGTGGTACACAGAATATTGTGTGTACGCAGCCATTCGGTTGCCTGCCGAACCATATCGTTGGCAAGGGTGTTATCAAAGCGATCCGCCGAAGCCATCCGGAGGCAAATATCGTAGCCATCGACTATGATCCGGGCGCTTCTGAAGTAAACCAGCTGAACCGTATCAAACTGATGCTGTCTACGGCTGTAAAGAATATGAAGTAAAAGCAGAACAATGGATCTGCGAAAATCATTACTTTACATACAGATCATTTTTGCAATGAAAATGGCTGAGGATTCGTCATAGAACGTTTCCTCAGCCATTTTCATTTTCTTTTTAAAATCCTTCTTTTCTCCGCTGTTTTCTTAACCTATATCGTTTTTCTCCGCCTTCCCATTCTGCCCTGTCATTTTCCGACTCGACGATCAGTCCCGGGACCGGAATCGGGTGATGGTGTTCATCAACGGCTACCATTACCACATATGCACGGTTGATCACCTTCCGGATACCGTGACGACTTTCTACATATGTGTCCACACGTACTTCCATCGAAGTTCTTCCCACATACGTAATCTTTCCCCGAAGAACTACTACATCATTTACAGTAGCTCCCTCTTTGAAATTCAGGTTATCGATCGCCGCTGTCGTGATGTCCGCCTCGCAGTGACGCATCGCCACGATACTGGCAATTTCATCAATCCAGCCCATCAGCTGTCCTCCGAACAGATTTCCATAACAGTTCAGATAATTGGGGCGCATCAGATACGTCTGCTCCGTCTGAGAATCCACTACCCTTTTACATGGTCTCTGTGTTTCTTCCATTGTAATATCCTTCTTTCTTCCATTACACAAATCATTGCTGTTCTATTCTTCATTAATTGCAGGTAACTATTCAGTACCTTCATAGTTACCTGCAAAAACGCATTTAAAATCACCTTCGGTGATGGCATTTTTGCTTGTATGTCTCGGGATTTTG
>ENA-ORNZ01002020-ORNZ01002020.1-human-gut-metagenome-genome-assembly--contig:-NODE-2020-length-14797-cov-4.811016_pt1 | contig 14797 bp, 11 predicted proteins | sample MGYA00242124_ERZ509040 | MGnify/ENA primary metagenome ERZ509040 (study PRJEB26280, sample SAMEA2338733) | human gut metagenome | biome: human gut; feature: human-associated habitat; material: faeces... | reverse complement strand
AGTACCTGGACATCAACACCCTCAAGGGCGACCCCAACGACGAGGACGACGAGTAGCGAGGGTTAAGGGAGGGCCGGAAGAGTCGGCGGCACGTTACGGCTCCAAAAGCCCTGCCATAAAGATAGGCAGATACAGCACGTCACCATCGCGGTGAAGATTACATTCCGCAAGTACCAGGGCGCGATCGATTCCGTAGCCCTTCGTTGCCAGTGCGTTATCGAGCGCCGCGTGGGACTTAAAGCTCTTGCCCGATTTGACCTCGATGGCGAGCACTTCCCCATCGAGCGTCTCTTCCACAAAATCGAGCTCACCGACCTTTTTGGACGTAAAGTAGCGCAATCTAAATCCATGAGCTTTGAGCTCTTGGGCAACGAAGCCCTCAAACGCCGCCCCCATGTTCATGCCAAAGGCGTCTTCCGCCTCTCCATCAAAAACGCCTTGAGCGACCCTTTTGGAATACGACGACATGAGCATTCCGGTGTCCAGGTAAAACAGCTTAAATAGATTTCGCTGTTCCCCCAATAAAAGGGGTGCCACGGGCGCCGTTACGTTATACACGGGAAGCGCGACACCCGCCTCCGACAACCAGAGAAAATGATCAGTCACCTGCGAAAAACGTTTGACACCGTTAATCGACGACAGCTTGAATCGCTTGTTTTTGGAGCCGGCCTCGCTGGGAATCAAATCATAGATATCGCGAATAACCAAGCGTAGCTCGGGCGGAGCGTACTTTGCGATGTCATCGCGATACAGGGCGTGAAGATCGCGGTGGATGTTTCGAACCTCGTCGACATTGCGCGTCGCCAAGAAGGAATTGACCGCGTCGGGCATGCCTCCCACCACCACATACTGATGGAACAGATAGAGCAAGCGGTCATACAGGTAGCCGGGGAGCTCCTCCTCATCCTTTAGGCAGCCCCTGAGCATGTCAAACACGCTGGCACCAACGCCATTTGCCCAGCAAAACTCCTCAAAGTCGAGCGGGTACATCTGGACCTGCTCGACATACCCCACCGGCAGGGAATCGATGCCCTCGAGCTCAACGCCAAGGAGCGATCCGGTAAGGATGTATCGAAAGTCGCCGCGCTGAACCAGGTATTTGATAAACGTCACCACGTTGGGGCATCGCCGCACCTCGTCGATAACCACGACGGTCTTGTTCGCAACCATCGGCTGCGTCGCAGCGATAGACATGCGCATAAGCAGGTCATCCGCACTTTTCGCCGCCAAAAACGAATCGCGCACGGACGCGTCGGCGATAAGGTCGAACGTCACGACATTTTCGAACGATTCGTTTGCAAAGACGTTGACTAGATATGACTTTCCTACCTGTCGGGCGCCCTTGACCAAAAGAGCCTTGTTAGGCGACGAGGCAAGCCAAGATTCAAACTGTGCTTTCGCTTTTCTCTGCAGCATAAGCGCATCCCTTATTACGTGCTGTTTTAGCACTAGGATACACTTTTCCGTAGTTGTTAGGAGCTTATTTCGACACTTTTTCGAGGTTTTAAAGTGTGTATTACGACACTTTTCCGTACTTTTACACGGGATATTTCGACACTTTTTCGAATTTAAGCCTAACAGCAGCCGGCAAAATCAAACGCCGCTTGCACGTCATTTCGCAGGCGGCGCTTGATTTCTGTCCACGCGCGCTGATAGACTCCATCATGCCCGTAAGGAGCGGGCGCGTTTTATCCAGAGTCGGGGTAGAGAGTTGGCTCCACGATCCCGACGCCAACCGGCCAAGAGGCACGGTGGCCCTGCCAACATCGATGAAAGGAGTCCGCATGGACAATTTCCCTGTGCGCAGCGAGCGCAATTTCCACAACCTGGCAGCCAAGCCAAAACGAATGCATCTTCTGGACAAGCCGAACGGCTATGCCTCGGCCATGGTCAAGGGCAGTCTCTCCCACCAGATGCGCTTTACCGTGCAGGTGCTCGAAGAAGAGCTCTGCACCGCCAGCAACCCGCATGTGTTGCAGATCAAGCTGCTCGGAGATAACTCGCGTGAGTCATCTAGCTGGAAGCTGTTTGCCGACGGCGTGTGCGTTGCGGACGGATCCGGCGCCTTTGCCCGCGAGTGCTTCTGCGAGGGAGCCGAGGTATTCCTGGATCTGTGCCGAGATGCCGTACGCGCGGCCAAGCTGCGCCAGTGGAGCCAGAGGGAGTACGAGCTGTTGAGTGCCGCGCGCGAGATTGCGGGGGTGTAGGCAAACGCACCCGCCACGCGAGACCGCGACAGCGTTGTTGGCAGGATTGTCCCTGCCTGACTCCTTGATTCCACTCCTGACCATATTGCCGTTCACCCGTTCGCCTCAACAGTCGCCAGCAATGCAACGCTATAATTCTGTAAACGCATTTGTATTGCATTTCGAGCGATGGGAGCGCAGATGCCCGATAGCTACAAGCAGCTCATCAAGAGCAACCCCGACGAGACCGAGATCAGAAGCTTCCTGGTGGACGGCGACCAGGTCTCCGCGACCCTTCGCATCCCCGATACCCTGCGCGACGCTGCGAAGGAAGAGGCGGCCCTCCGGGGCATGAGCTTCTCCGCCTTCGTGCGCACGTGCATGATTGAAGAGCTCGCGAAGAAGGGGGCGTGAGCATGATCCGGGTCAAGACTCTCACCGTCCAGCTCATAGACGCGCAGCCGGACCGCATCCGCATCTGCCGCATCGACGGCGAGTCGCTTGTGACCGTCGTCGTTCCGAGGGAAGACCTCGCCGAGGCGAAGTCGCTGCCGAACATCCCGCAGCGCGGCGTCTACTACCTGCTCGACGAGGACCACGGCAACGTGAGCCGCGTCTACGCGGGGCAGACGACCCAGGGCATCGCCCGGCTCGACGCGCACAAGGCGAAAAAGGAGTTCTGGAACAAGGCCGTTATGTTCCTCGATGACGACCAAAACATCAGCAGGGATGCACTGGACGTTCTCGAGGCGAAGGCCATCGACTACGTGCGTACCCACGGCTCGTACGAGACCGACAACTCGGCGACTCCCAAGCCCTACATCGACCCGTACAAGGAAGAGGCCGTCGAACGCCTGCACGATAGGATCCTCTTCAGGATGGCAGCTCTGGGGTACGACCTCGACAGGGTCGACCAGGGTCCGGCCGGTGCGCCGGCGGTCTTCCACACGAAGAAGAGCGGCATACGCGGGACGGGGCGCTACGACAAGGCCACCGGGCACTTCACCGTGCTCGCTGGCTCGAAAGTGAACCTCTCGAGACCCGTTCTGAAAAACGCGACCGTCGCGGCCGCGCGCAGGGAGATCTTCGGCGATTCGGGCGGTATCGCAGAGCTCGCCGAAGATCTCGAGTTCCCGACGCCCAGCGCCGCGGCGGTGTTCGTGCTCGGCGGCAGCCAGAACGGCTGGACCGAATGGGTAAGCGACGACGGAGAAACGCTCAACCAAGTCTATAGAAGCGAGGAAAACTAGATGAACAAGCAGCAATTGGCATCAAAGATATGGGAATCCGCCAACAAGATGCGCTCGAAAATCGAGGCAAATGAATACAAGGATTACATCCTGGGCTTCATCTTCTACAAGTTCCTCTCCGAGACCGAAGTCACCCGCCTGAAGGCACGTGATTTCGCCGAGGAGGATTTGCCGAGCCTCGTGGAAGACGACGAAGAAACGGTCGAGTTTGTCAAGGGCGAGTGCGGCTACTTCATCGCCTACGAGAACCTCTTCTCCACCTGGGTCGCCAAAGGCGGCGACTTCGAGATTTCGAACGTTCGCGACGCCCTCTCTGCCTTTAGCCGCAACATCGATCCCGCCCGCAAGCGTGTCTTCGACGGCATCTTCGACACGCTGCAGACCGGTCTCTCCAAACTCGGCACCGACGCACGGAGCCAGTCCAAGGCCGCTCGCGACCTCATCTACCTCATCAAGGACATCCCGATGGACGGTCGCCAGGACTACGACGTGCTCGGCTTCATCTACGAGTACCTCATCAGCAACTTCGCCGCCAACGCCGGTAAGAAAGCCGGCGAGTTCTACACGCCGCACGAAGTGTCTATGCTCATGAGCGAGATAGTCTCGTGGCACCTAGCTAGACGCGAAAACATCACCATCTACGACCCCACGAGCGGATCTGGCTCGTTGCTCATCAATATCGGCAAGGCGGTGGCGCGACGCAACGGCGACCCCAACTCCATCAAGTATTATGCGCAGGAACTTAAGGAGAACACGTACAACCTCACGCGCATGAATCTGGTCATGCGCGGAATACTCCCCGACAACATCGTGGCGCGCAATGGCGATACGCTCGAAGACGATTGGCCCTGGTTCGATACGGTCGAGAACAAGGATGAGACCTACAATCCACTGTTCGTCGATGCCGTGGTGTCAAATCCCCCCTACTCCCAAAACTGGGATCCGGAAGACAAAGAACTCGATCCGCGCTTCAAGTTCGGCGTTGCTCCCAAATCCAAAGCCGACTATGCCTTCCTCTTGCATGATTTGTACCACTTGCGCCCCGACGGCATCATGTGCATCGTTCTGCCCCATGGCGTGCTGTTCCGCGGCGGCGAGGAGGGCGCCATCCGCAAGAACCTGGTGGAGAACCGCCATATTCAGGCAATTATCGGGCTTCCCGCCAACATTTTCTTCGGCACCGGCATCCCGACCATCGTCATGGTACTCCGCAAGCAGCGCGAGAGCAGCGACGTGCTGGTCGTGGACGCGTCGAAGCACTTTGTGAAGGAAGGCAAAAACAACAAACTGCGCGCGAGCGATATACGCCGCATCGTGGACGCAGTCACGGCTGGAGCGACCATCGACAAGTTCAGTCGCCTGGTGACCATCGACGAGATACGCGCCAACGATTACAACCTCAACATTCCGCGCTATGTTGATTCGTCCGAAGCCGCTGAAAGCTGGGACGTGTACGCCACTATGTTCGGCGGAGTTCCGAAGGCCGAGATCGACGCTCTCGACCGCTACTGGAAGGAATGGCCGAGTCTGAAGGGCCAACTGTACGGTGGGGACGGTGGGTCGTGCCTTACTTCCGTGACGGACGACGTGGCGGCAACGGTGAAGGCCAACGCTGACGTCGTCTCATTTCTGGACGGCTATCGGGATGCACTGTCGCATCTGCCTGCTGAGCTGCAGAAGAGGTTGGTGGACGGTGCGTCGCAGGTCGACGCCGTGGCCGAAGAAGAGCATATTGCGGCGCAACTTCACGATGCCCTTTCCGGTATCGCGCTTGTTGACGAATACGATGCCTATCAGGCTCTTGATGATGCATGGACGGGCATTTCCGGTGACCTCGAGGTTATTCAAGCCGAGGGCAGGGAAGCCGTGCGTAAAGTCGATCCAAATATGGTGATTAAGAAGAAGAATGGCAAAGATGTTGAGGTGCAGGATGGCTGGACAGGCCGCATTTTGCCGTTTGCGCTTGTCCAAAAGCAGCTGCTCGCTGATGATGTCAAGGAAATTACCGCGCGCGAATCCCGTTTGAATGAAATATCTCAAGAGCTTGACGAGATTCTTGAGAATCTTGATGAGGAGGAGAAAGGCTCGAGCGATGTTTTTGACGATGACGGCATGCTTGTGGCGGCATCCCTCAAGAAAGCCGTGAAGAGCATCGGCGAGCATCCGAATGGCGACTTTGAGATGGCGCTTGTTCGTGCTCAGACTCTGCTCGATGAGGAGAAAGACCTCAAAAAGGCAAGCAAAAAGGCGCTTGTCGCGCTCGAAGAGACGGCAAAAAAGGTTATTGAGGGCTTGACTGATGTCCAGTGTGACGAATTGCTGGCTGCGAAATGGATTGAGCCGCTGCAGTCTGATTTGCTCGAACTGCCCAATGCCGTTATAGGCGACTTCATTGCGAAGATTGTGGCGTTGAATGCAAAGTACGCGACAACCTATTCGGACGTGTGCAATCAGATTAATGAGGCGGAAAACGAGTTGGCAGCGATGTTGGGCCAGCTCACGGGCAATGAATTCGATATGGCAGGCATTGCTGAACTGCAGAAACTGTTGGGAGGTGAATAGCGTGACGGAAAAGACTAATGTACCCAAAATTCGTTTTGCCGGTTTTACGGACCCTTGGGAACAGCGTAAGCTTGGCGATGTGGCCGCAGTCTATGATGGAGTTCATCAAACTCCTGACTATCAGGACGAAGGTGTTATGTTCTTATCAGTCGAGAATATAGAGACACTTACATCGCAGAAATTCATCTCACGGGAAGCTTTTGCCAGAGATTATCCGGTGTATCCAAAGCGCGGCGATGTCCTGATGACCCGCATTGGCGATATCGGTACATCTAACGTTGTGGAAACCGACGACAAGCTGGCGTTTTACGTTAGCCTCGCATTGCTCAAGCCGCTTAATGTTGATTCCTACTACCTCGACAAAAGTCTACAGTCTCCAAGCGCCAAAATGGAGCTGTATAGGAGAACGCTTCACATCGCATTTCCTAAGAAGATCAATAAGAACCAAATTGCCGAAGTGATGTTGCCGATACCGAGGAGCCGTCAGGAACAGGAGCAAATCGGTGCTCTTTTCCGCGACCTCGACACCCTCATCACCCTTCATCAGCGTAAGCATGAGAAGCTCGTTCAGCTGAAGAAATCGATGCTTGATAAGATGTTCCCCAAGCCGGGTGAAACTGAGCCCGAAATTCGCTTCGCCGGTTTTACGGACCCTTGGGAACAGCGTAAGCTGGGTGAGATTGCGCCCGTAACAATGGGACAATCCCCAAATGGAGCTTGCTACACGGACAATCCAAACGATGCAGTTCTCGTTCAGGGGAACGCCGATTTAAAAGATGGCTGGGTTTCTCCTCGCGTTTGGACAACGGAGATCACAAGGACAGCCAAATCTGGAGATCTAATCATGAGCGTTCGCGCTCCCGTCGGCGCAATGGGAAAAACCGCTTATGACGTGGTCCTTGGCCGCGGTGTCGCTGGAATTGCCGGCAATGAGTTTCTGTTTCAGACCCTATCTAAGAAAGAAGCTGAGGAATATTGGTCGACCGTTTCCGCTGGTTCGACTTTTGATTCTATCAATGGAGATGAACTCAGGAATACGCTGGTCGATTGTCCTCGCAGCGAGTTGGAGTGTGAGACGATTGGCGACTGCTTGTCTAAGGTTGACTCCCTCATCACCCTTCATCAGCGTAAGCTTGAACTGCTGAGGAATACTAAGAAATCGCTGCTGGAAAGGATGTTCGTCTAATAACTTTCGCGAGTTGCTTCTTGTTTCGAGCTCCAGAACCGCCGATTTCGCCATGTCGAGTCGGCGGTTTTTCGCTCCAGCGAGGAAAATAATGTCGTGCGACTTGCTGTTGGGCTGTCACTGATGAAGGGTGATGAGGGAATCGAGATTGAGAACAACCGATGATATGCGCTTTTGCTCGCTTTCCGACGGGTAAGAGATCTCAACTTCAGCGATGTCGTTGCCATGGACGTGTACGACCGATTTTCCTTGTGTCCGCTTTGCCAAATCGTCATGGGCTTTGCTGTACGTTATGGCAAGCGCGGTGTAGTCCGGATCGAGCTTGCCTGTCGGGGTGACGACGTTCAAATCACCACCCAAAATGATTCCTGACCTGCGCACGGACGATGCGACAGCGATATCTTCTGCCGTCTCACCGGATGCAGGAACGATCACTTCGTTGCCCCTTGAAAGAATCGATCCATCCTGCTCAACGGTAAAAGTGTCTACTTCCTCGATACGCGATTCGTAGTGGGTATACAGGCGTCCATATAAGATTAGTGGGGTGCCGGTACCCCTAATGTCAGCTTTGCTGTATCCATGTCCCTTAGAAAACGTGCATAGCTCTCCCAACTTACGCTGTTCCCAGACGAGAAGATGCGTGAATAGCCGCTTACGACGCTTACGCTGATGAAGGGTGATAAGGTGATCGATCCGGTCAAATTGCTCGCCGATAAGTCTCTGTTCGTCTACCGAAGGCATACTGATCCCGCTCTTCAACAATTTATCGAAGAAGTAATAGAGCCTGACACCGCCTTCTTGTAACATTTCGATTTGCTGAGTAAACAACCGCGTTTTGAACCAATGCCAAAGAAAGCGATTGTCGCAGGTTTCGTCAGCCTGAAAGACTTCATAGAGAGAGCTAACAATTACATTTCTGCTGGTAGATTGATAGCCAATTGAACCAACATTGATTCTGGCGGGGTTGTACGCAAAGCTTTTCGGCTCAACAATCCAATAGCTTGTTTTATCGGCCTCACGCATCGTTCCGCCGTTTTCGAACTGTTCATCCTGAGGGACGAAGCCGCGATCATTAGTCACAGAATAGCTAGGCAGTTCGAGATTCTCCGAGTTCCTGATTCCAGATGCGGTAACAAAATCTGCAAACTTACGCTGTTCCCAAGATGGAGTCGTCCAATTTGAATAACCGCTTGGGAACAGCGTAAGTTAGGCGAGGCCGCCACTATTGTGGGCGGCGGCACGCCGAGCACAAATAACGATGCGTACTGGGATGGCGATATAGACTGGTATTCGCCCGCCGAATTGGGCGAGCAGGTGTACGCCGACAGAAGTGTTCGAAGGATAACCCAGGCTGGTTACGATAGCTGCTCGGCAACATTGCTTCCAGCTGGTAAAACAATTCTCTTTACAAGTCGTGCGGGCATTGGCAATACAGCGATCCTTCGCAGGTCAGCATGTACAAACCAAGGCTTCCAGTCTTTAGTCGTGAACGATGATACCGATGTGTATTTCGTCTACTCCATGACCGATCGAATCAAGAAGTTCGCTGAACAAAAAGCTTCTGGATCAACCTTCCTAGAGATATCTGGAAAGGGTCTGGCGGCCGGAGAATTCGCCTTTCCTTCAAAGGATGAGCAGACTGCAATAGGGTCCATGTTCAAGCAACTTGACCATCTCATCACCCTTCATCAGCGTGAGCCACGGTTTGCTGATACAGGTTAAATTAGAGTCGAAAGAGCCCTCATGACGATGTCAATGTCCTTGTTCTCGAGCTCTTGAATGACGTGCAGATAGGTTTCCTGAGTGGTGGTCATGCTTGCATGGCCGAGCCTTCGAGATACGCTGGCGATAGAGACACCGGCGAACAGCAAAAGTGACGCATGCGTATGCCGCAGCCCATGGACGGATATGGTGGGCACGCCAACATTTTTGCAGTGGCGCGCCAAAACGCTGTTAGCCGTCGAGTTATAGACTTTTCCCTCCACAAATATGGGCTCGGTCGGCGGAAGGTCTTTGAGCAGTCCAGAAAGTTGCATGATGAGTTGCCAGTCGAGTTGAACCTTCCGCATCGATGAGGCGTTTTTCGTGGGGACGAATCCGCCACCGTTCTTGTAATCCCAGGTCTTGTTCACCGAGAGCGTTTGATGGGCGAAGTCAAAGTCTTCGGGAGTAAGCCCAAGGGCCTCGGAGAAGCGCAGGCCCGTTTTAGCGACTATCAGAATAAGCCAATCCCAACTCGGCCCGCCTGATAAATCCAGGTCACCGAGCATGGCATGAAGCTCAAACTGGTTGAGATACTTGATCTTTTTCGCCCGCGGCTGTTTCCCTTTGATGATGGCCTTGCGCGTAGGGTCGCGGGGAATGAGCCCTTCGTCAACTGCATCAAGGATCGCCCCCTTAAGCTGATGGTGGAAGTCCATGGTTGTCTGGCGCTCGTGGTGCTCTGCGTAACCATTGATGAGCTGCTGGTACGAGGTCCGGTCGAGATCTTTTATCTTGAGGTCTGGAATTAGCTTGGCGAGCCAAGACTGCGTGAGCCGATACTTTCCCATGGTGACCTCACGGATGGCCCCTTCTTTGTAGACGCTAATCCATTGCGAGTAGTAGTCACAGAAAAGAGACTCTTCATTGATACCGATTGGCATTTTTGCCCTCTTTCATCATGTGAGTTGGCTCACGCTGATGAAGGGTGATGAGGGCGTCGATCTCACTCAGCGCCACGCCTATGGCAGATTGCTCCGACAAGCTAGGAAATCTAACTTGCGTATCTTGCAGAGCGGCCTTTGAAACGGAAATCACCTTGATCCCCTGCATTAAGGGAAGAAGCTGTCTGTGGTATGCATCGGAATTAAGGTAGTGCCCCAAGTAGCCCGTCCCAAAGGGGAACCGAGGCCGCGCCGGTATCGTATGCAACCCGGAGATAGTTGGCTCTTTGGGTAGTTTCCGCAGTTCAATACACTTGCCAGCCGCTTCGTCCTCTGCCGTGTCAGCGAAGATGACATCGCCTTCGCTAAGTATCGACCCAGCAAATTTGGGAAGCACGGTATCGTCGGTAATGAACGGCAAGTCGCTTTGTTCACCATCCAGGCAATCACCGAACTTGATAAGAATATCTCCGTAGTGAACATTACGAGCAATGCCATTCTCGCCATTCAAGTCGGCACGTGAAAGAGTATTGTTCTTCAAGAAGTCGAAGCAATCTCCCAACTTACGCTGTTCCCAAGTTGAAACGAGGGGACGCGTGGTCGCATGCATCCCCTCAGATAGACAAACTTTCGATTTCGCCTGTTCAAAAAGGCCGCTCATTCGTCGATGTCGAAGCCGCCTTCCAGGATGAACTTCTTCAACAGCGCCGCCGCACGGGTGTTCACCTTGAACAGGGGAAGCGTCTTGCCTTCCTTCTGCTCAAAGAAGGCCTTGGCGCGCGTCTTGTCCACCGAGTCCTTCAAATCGTCGAAGCGCCCGAACTCGTTAATGTTCGATTCCGTCAGGTCAAGCGCGACCATGGTGTCAAGCAGCTCGCCGTCTATGCCGAGCGCCTCGACGATTCGCTCGACTTGAGCGTTTTTCGCCTTGCGGGCATAGGACGTAATGTAATCCCTCAACGTCTTGCCGTCTTCCAGGGCGACGTCCCCTCGCTCGACATCGTGAAGGAACAGCTCGGCGAAGCGCTGGTCATCCTGGCTTAGGGACGCGAACGATCGGTGGAGCTCCTCGCGCGCGGCGGCAAGACCCTCGTCGTCCTGCTCAAGGCATTTCAGCCACTTCTCGAAGTTCGCGTTCATGTAGTCGCTGTCTATGAGCCCCGTGTCGATCTCGGTTATATGACCATCGAGCTCGTAGGGCGCTTCGGGCGAGTCGCCAGGCCCGCCCCCTCCTGCGAACAACTCCTTGTAGCGCTGCACGAGAATGAGATAGGTCCGCTCGTCGATGACCGGTTGCACGAAGAAGGACTTGCCCCTCGGCTCGCCTTCCTCCGGCTCCCCCTCAAACTCGTAGGTGTCCTGCTCCCATGTGAAGCCTTGCACTTCTGCGGCCTCGAGGAACTCGTTGAGCTCAACGAACTCCTTGGCGAACTTGCGCCTGGCTTCCTGTGATGCGGGGAGCTTGGAGAGGTCCCCTACGCCAGCTGCTTCGAAGACCATGAGTATCTCCTGAAGGCGCGCGTCCATCAACGCGATATTCTCCGGTAGTTTCTGGACGAACATGTCGAGCGGGCGGTCTCCCGAATACAGCTTCACTGCCGCTTCGATATATCCCTTCATGGTGTGGGGATGACGGTAATAGCGGATCGTGCCGAAGGGCTTGTCGGGGCCGAACAGGCGATTCGTGCGGCTGAACGCCTGAATGATGCTCTCGTAGTCGATGACCTTGTCGAGGTAGAGCGTGTTGAGCCATTTGGAGTCGAAGCCCGTGAGCATCTGGTCCACCACGATGAGCAGGTCGATACAAGAGTCGCGGTTGGAGTCGACGTTGACGTAGGGCTTCTTGTGAGACAGGCGCGCCGAGATATCCTTCTTCATGGCGGGCCAGGTGGGGATGGTGAACTCCTGGCCATATGCCTTGTTGTAGTCTTCTATGAGCTCGACCAGGGCATCTTCCTTCACCGTAGAGCCGGCTTTGTTGTCAATGCTCGGGTCGAAAAGGGCGGTCACCTTCATCTGCGGGGCGCGTTCCTTGAAGGCTCGGTAATAGTCGATCGCCTCCGGGATGGAGCTCGTCGCCAAGATTGCATGGAACTTGTTGCCGTGGGAGAGCACCGGGAAACGGCGCAGGATGTCCTCTACGACCTTTTCGTGGTGCGGAGTGCCGGGCCAGTATTGGGCGCGGGTGAGGAAATCCTCGATGCCCTTGATGTGGTTGCCGGCGCTGTCGACCATCGGTCCCATGGGGACCTTTGCCGAGTCCATATAGTAGTAGAAGACCTTGCTCTTTCGATCGTCGAAGATGGCTTCGGCTACTGTTGCGGCTTTCGCTTGCTCTAGGGCGACCGCTTCGCGCACGTCGTGGTCGTCGAAAGTCGTCACCATATATGGGTCGAAGCCCAGGACGTTGCCGTCGCGGATGCCGTCTGCGATGCTGTAACGGTGCAGACACTCGCCGAACACCATGGCGGTAGTGGAGCCCTTCTTCTGGTTCTCGTCGAGAATCGGCGTACCTGTGAAGCCGAAGAACAGCGCGTTGGGGAACGCGCGGCGTATGTCCTGGAGCATCTCGCCGAAGGTGGAGCGGTGACACTCGTCGATGACGAACACAATCCGTTTGGAGGCCAGGCGGTTGAGTTCCGCCTGGGTGATTCTGCCCTCGCCGGCCTTCACGTTGCTCATCTTCTGGATAGAGGTCACGATGAGGCGGTTCTTGGGGTCGTCGCTCGCGAGCTTCGACTTCAACACCTGCGTGTTCTCGGTCCCCTGCACGTCGTCGGCGTCGTCTGCGAACGCGCGGTACTCGGAGAGCGACTGCGTACCCAGCTCGATGCGGTCCATGAGAAAGATCACCTTGTCGGCGTCGTGCGAGTCGGCTATGAGCTGGGCAGATTTGAAGCTCGTCATGGTCTTGCCGGAGCCGGTGGTATGCCATATGTAACCGCCGGGGCGCCCCGGGGTGCTGCTCTTGGGTCTCTCGTCCCATTTGCACCTGCGCACCTTGTCGGATATGGCGGAGGCTGCGTAGTACTGGTAGCTGCGCATGACTTTCAGGCAGCCGTCCGAGCTGTCAGCCACGGTGTAGAAGCCAATGAGCTGGTGCGCCATTGGAATGGAAAGCAGCGTGGAGGTGAAGCGTTTCCATTCGTCGGTTCCGGGTTTATCGCCCGCGCAGACGGGCTCGTTGTTGAAGTCCTCCCAGTGGAAGAAGAAGTTCGGGTTGAACGCGCCCGTGCCAGGGTTGGCGAAATAGCGCGCCTCGTCGGGGGTCATCCCCACGAAGATCTGCGTCAGGCGGAAAAGCCCCGTGAACACGCCCTCGTGGGCATATTTCTCAATCTGACCAGTGGCCTGGCTGACGGGGATGCCGCTGCGCTTGAGCTCGATATGGATGACCGGCATGCCGTTGATGAGCAGGCACAGGTCTCCACGGCGGTCGTTCAGGATCTTGTTCTTCGCAGGATAGACCGGCTGCTGAGCTATCTGGTAGCGACTCTGGCCGGCTGCGATCTCCTGACGATCGTAGATCTTCAGGCTCACCTCCTTGCCCAGGTGAAGCGCGTCGTCGGGGTTGTCGCGCGTGACGGCGACGGTCTTTCCGTTGATGAACCCGTTGAGTGCGAGTGGGGTCTTGAGCGTTTCGATTTGTTCGATGACCTGCGCCATCTCGCCCTGGGTGAGCGGGCAGCCGTTCAGACGGTCTATGTCGGCGTTGTTCTGGAACAGAATCTTCGCCCAGTTGTCGATGAGGTCCTGCTCGGTGGGATAGCGAAGCACACCTCCCGCGTCGTCCCAGCCGTGCTGCTTCAGCACGGTTATGACCGCTTCTTCGAACGAAGCCTCTTTATCGAAAACCATAGCAAAACCTATCTGCACAATTGCAAAAAGCGCATTTAACTGTTCCAAACATTATAGGTCACGCGGCAATTTCCCCGGGATGGCTCAAGCCCATTACAGTCTGTAATAGGCCATCGATAAATTTCGATGGCGGGCATTCGGCGCATTGCCTACGATACGGGCAAGCCCCGAGGGGCCGCCGATCAGGTGCCTCCGGATGGCCGTCTGCCCCCTACCTCCCCTCCGCCTTCAGCTTCAGCAGCAGGTCGCTCAGCTCGGGGCACTTGCTAGAGAGGCGCGTCTGGGCTCGCTCGCCCATCCCCCACCGCTGGCGGACTTCCTGGGCGCGCGGGCTCACGTGGTAGTCCCCCTCCATCATCTGCTTGAGCAGCTTGGCGGTCACGCGCGCATCGGCAAGGGCGCTGTGGGCGTGGCCCGTCGACTCGTCAAACTCGATGCCAAACCACGTTGCCGCGTCACTCAAAGAGACGCGCCCGTGGCTGCCCACCTCCATGATCGAGGTGTAAAACATCTGCAGGTCGGCCCAGTCCGTAGGAAATGCGGCAAGGTCGATGTGCTTTGCCTGGCACTCGGTCAAAAGCTGTCGACGATCCGCCCCGCTCCAGCAAACCACCTGGGCGGAGTAGCGACCGATCCAATCGTTGAGCCTTTTGATCACCATGTAGAGCGGATCGGCCATCGCGGTGTCCACGGCCGATATCCCTGTGAGCTCGCGGACGGGGAACGCAACGCCTTCGGTAAATTCTGTCTGCACAAACTGCGAGAACTCGCCCATAACGTTGCCGTGGTAATCGAGCTTGACGGCGCCGACCTCGATAATCTCGTTGCGCAGTCCACGGCGCTGGCGCTGCTTTGGCACCGGCGCAAACTCAAAGTCCAGCACGATCTGGCGCGCAAAGTTCGTCGTATCGATAGCCGAGATACACGGCGTCTTTTCAGCTGACACGGTTATGGCCTCTCTCCGTCAAATGCCGCTCGTTACATAAGCGGCTACATTGCCGTAAGGATAGGCGCTCGTGCGGACATGAAAGCGGGGCGCAATACCATGCGCTGGTCGCACGCCATGCAGACGGCCCCAAGAGAATCGCCCGCTCTATTCAAATGCATGAA
>ENA-ORNZ01002009-ORNZ01002009.1-human-gut-metagenome-genome-assembly--contig:-NODE-2009-length-14883-cov-3.177435_pt1 | contig 14883 bp, 9 predicted proteins | sample MGYA00242124_ERZ509040 | MGnify/ENA primary metagenome ERZ509040 (study PRJEB26280, sample SAMEA2338733) | human gut metagenome | biome: human gut; feature: human-associated habitat; material: faeces... | reverse complement strand
GCTCATGTTTTCGTACGGTCAGCGCAGTAAATGCGCAGACCTACTGAACTGTTACACATTTTCTAAATTAAAGTCTTATGCCTGCTTTTTCTTCGCCGCCTCAACCAACTTCTCCATCTCCCGCATTACCTCTTCAAAATTCAACGCAGAAGTATCCAGTAAAATGGCGTCCTCCGCCTGCTTGAGAGGCGACAATTCCCGGTGCATATCGCGGTAATCGCGCTCGATGATATCCTGCTCGATCGCCTCCAGGGAACAGCTTTCCCCGCGTTCGGTCAGCTCTTTATAACGGCGTCCAGCTCTCACACGGCTGCTCGCGGTCAGATATACTTTCAGGGTCGCATCCGGCAGAACCGCCGTTCCGATATCCCGGCCATCCATCACGACATCCCGGCGTCCGGCTAATTCACGCTGCAGCTCCACCAGTTTTTTGCGGACCGGCGCATAGACAGAGGTATTTGAAGCCATATTTCCAACCGCCTCCGTCCGAAGCTCGCTGCTGACATTCTCCCCATTTAAATAAACCTGCTGGATCCCATTTTCATATTCCAGTGAAATGGAAACCGTCTCACAGGCGCGTCCGATCGCCGCCTCATCATGGCTGTCGATGCCCTGGCGCAGAAAATACAATGCCATCGCCCGGTACATCGCTCCCGTATCAACATAAATATATCCATAATCTTCCGCCAGCTTCTTTGCCACTGTGCTCTTTCCAGCCCCGGCTGGTCCATCAATCGCTATATTAATCGGCATTTCGTTTCCCCTTTTTCATATCGTTATAATTCATGATTTTCCGCTGCGCTCCGTCCCGCCAGCATGCCGGTCGACCACGCAATTTGTAAGTTGTAGCCGCCCGTGACTGCATCGAGATCCAGCACTTCCCCTGCAAAATAAAGCCCTGGAAGCTTCTTCGACTCCATCGTGGATGGATTCACTTCTTTTACCGTCACACCGCCCTGGGTAATGATCGCCTCATTGAAACCTCGCAGCCCGGTCAGCGTCAGGGTAAAATGCTTTGTCACCTCCGCCAGCCGTCTCCGCTCTTCCTTCGTCACGGCGTTGACCTGCTTGTCCGGCTCAATGCCGCTGCGGCGAATTATGACCGGTATCAGTTTTGATGGGTACAGATGGTTCAGCGCATTTTTAAACTGTTTATTCTTCTCCGCCTCAAAATCACGCAGAATCCGCGCATCGAGCTGTTCCATGGAAAGCGCCGGTTTCAGATCGATCATCAGAGTCAGCGGACCCTTTTTCAGTTTTTTCGCCGCATAACTGCTGGCACTCAAGAGTACCGGACCCGAAACGCCGTAATGGGTAAACAGCATCTCACCAAATTCACGGTAAACTTCTTTCTTTCCATTTAAAACAGCAGCTTCCACGTTCCGCAGGGAGAGTCCCTGCAGCTCCTTCACATCTTCCTTCGTCTCAAACGGAACAAGCGCCGGCGAAAGTTCCGTCACCTTGTGCCCTGCTGCCTCCGCGAACCGGTAACCATCGCCGGTTGAGCCGGTCGTCGGGTAGGACAGACCGCCCGTCGCCACGATCACTGCATCCGCAGCTATGTAGGAGTCCTTTTTCCCACGCTCATTACCGCCCTGCGCCAGAATCACACCTTTTAATACACCATCCTCCAGCCACAGTTCCCGAACTCCCTGATTCAATTCTACTTTCACGCGCAGTTCCCGCAGCCGTCTTGCAAACGCCGATGTCACATCCGACGCCCGGTCAGACACCGGAAAGACACGGTTGCCGCGCTCCACCTTAACATGACAGCCGTTCGCCTCCAGAAAATCCTTCACATCCTGGTTACTAAAACCGTAAAATGCACTGTATAAAAAGCGGCCGTTTGTCACAACACTGTCAAACAGACCTTCCATATCACAGTCATTCGTCACATTGCAGCGCCCTTTTCCCGTGATATAGATCTTTTTTCCCAGTTTCTCATTCTTTTCATAGATCGTTGCCGCGCAGCCATTTTCCGCCGCCGCAATCGCAGCCGCCATGCCGGCTGCCCCGCCGCCGATCACGATTATTTTTTTCATATTGCTATCCTTTTCGTTTTTATATCGCCTGGTACTATCAATCCTGTACCAGGTGGATCGCAAATCCGCCGACTTCTTCTTTAAAATAGGCGAAAATACAGCGACCCTGCTCATCAAAGCGCTTCGTCTCTTCCCGAAGCGTCATACCGCGGTTCACAAAGTATCGGATCGCCGCCTCGCAATCATTTACGCCAAAGCCAATATGGCCGTAGGTTCCGTGGCTCTCCACCTTCATATTTTCCGTCAGGTCACCGCTGAACACCGCTTTCTCCGTCTCGCGCGGCATCAGCCCCATCAGGCGCGCCAATGTCTCAGCAACCTCCCAGGCCTCGTCTTCCGATTTTGTATTGATTCCCACGTGTTTTACGTGCATATGAAATAATTCCATCGGGGTTGGATCCCCCGCATGCTCTGCCATAAATGCTAGTGTGCGCTCTTTTGCTGTCTGCTCCATTTTGTCCGCTTCCTTTCTATCGCTACATTTAACGCAAAGTTTACACAAATGTTTGTGTTTTTCAAAATTGCCGTCTTTTTCTTTAAATATTGATTTTACTGTATCTTACAAAGAATTGCAACCGCGCTTCTTCATATTTCCACACATGATTACCAAATCGGCCGTCCGCTTCTTTCTATCACTTACGCAGCTTTTTTACCTCACGGATCTTCTCCTCCATCGCCTCCACAACCGTTTCCAGCACCTTGACGCGCGCGAAATATTTGGAATTTCCTTCTATGATCGTCCACGGGGCATAGGTAGTAGAGGTCCGCACCAGCATCTCATTGACTGCCTGCTCGTATGCGTCCCATTTTTCACGGTTGCGCCAGTCTTCGTCCGTGATTTTCCACTGTTTTGCCGGATCCTCCATGCGCTCCTTAAAGCGGCGTTCCTGCTCATCTTTATCAATATGAATCCAGAATTTCACGATCACCGCGCCAAAATTCGCCATGTGCTCTTCCATCTCGTTGATTTCCTGATATGCCCGTTTCCAGTCCGCCTCACTGCAGAAGCCCTCGATCCGCTCCACCATCACGCGTCCGTACCAGGTGCGGTCGAAGATCGCAATATGCCCCGCTTTCGGCATCTCCCGCCAGAAACGCCACAGATAATGGTGTACCTTCTCCACATCATTCGGTGCCGCCGTCGGATTGACCTTGTAGCCGCGTGGATCCAGGTGGCTTGTCAGGCGCCGGATCGCACCGCCTTTTCCCGCCGCATCCCAGCCTTCAAAGCCGATCACCACCGGAATCCGCAGCCGGTACAGCTCGCCGTGCAGCACCTCCAGCTTTTTCTGCAGCTTATCCAGACGTTCCTTATATTCCTCGCGTGTCAGCGTTTTCGTCAGATCCACGCCGGAAAGCACGCCATTTTTAAACCGCTCATCTGGAAGTTTGACCGGCGGATGCACCGCCCCTTCCTCGCGTTCCATTCGGCGACGGTTCAGCTCATACTCCAGCCGGTCTGTGACGGTGGATAAAATCTTGACTGCCGCATAATTTTTATCAGTCGCTTCCACGATCGTCCACGGCGCGTACCCGGTATCCGTCCGCTGCAGCATTTCCTCATTCATCTCCAGAAATGTATCGTAATCCTTGTTGCGCTTCCAGTCCGCCTCCGTCACACGCCACGCAGTCTCTTTGCTTTCTTCCAGCCGTTTAAAGCGCTTTTTCTGCTCGTCCCTGGAAATATACAGAAACAATTTGATCAGAATCATGCCGGAATCTGCCAGCTGCTTTTCAAATGAAAGGATATCCCGGAACGCCCCGTTTAGCTCCTGCCGCTTTGTCTCTTTGTCAAACCGGTCAACGGTAACCTTATCGTACCAACTCTTGTCAAAGATCATCATTCGTCCATCTTCCGGTGTCTTCGTCCAATACCGCCAGAGAAATGGACGCATCCGTTCCTCTTCCCCCGTCTCCCGGCTCGCATAAACATCAAAACCGCGCGGATCCAGCGGCTGGATCAGGCGGTTGATCTGCGTTCCCTTACCGCCTGCCCCGAAGCCGTCAAATACGATGACAACCGGGATCTTTTCCGCCTTACAGGCGCGCTGCAATTCTCCCAGCTTCACATCCATCTCTTCCCGAAGCTTCTTGTAGTTTTCCTTATCCACTGATTTATTCAAATCTACTTTTTCCAGCATCTTTCCACCTCCACATCAAGCAGTAAAATGACCTTTCACCAATCCCATGGCATCACAATGCTTCGTCTTTACCTTTCCCCGTCATCATCTCATGCTCTTTTTTGATCTCTTCATATAATTGTACCGAATCCCACTTCATATTATACGGTGTCAGGACTGCTTTATAATCAATCCGTCCGACTCCCTTTTTTCGGAGTGCATGGATAAATGCATCGATCTGGGCGGAAGAAAAGCCTGCCATGATCGCCATCTCATCTGAGAAATCCATTTTCCTGGAAGAATCGTTCTCCGGCACTTCTCGCTGCAGCCTCCCGTCTGCCTGTTTCTGAGCGGACTCTTCTTTTTGCGTTTCCTCCCCAGCCTCTATTGCTTGTCCGGCTTCCTTGAGGACATCCTCATTCAGTCCTTTCACACCAGCCAGCACGCCCACCGGCAGCCCGTACTCCTCCTTTGTCACTGCCCTTAAGCGGAATCCCAGCGGCATAAGCGCCTGCTGCACCTTCATTTTTCTTTTGGAATCAGTAAAATTATACAATAATACAGTTGGTTTCATCGTAATTTATCGATTCTCCTTTCTGTTTCTTATTCCCGCCTCATCAATTCTCCGGCTTCTCAATATGATTCTCTATTATATCCTTTTTCTCCCCTTCTGTGCAAGAAAAACAAAAAACAGCGGCATCAGCCACTTGCTTTCGCTCGTCCGCTGTCTGCCGCTGTCTGATTTTTATTTCATTTATGTATGTTTCCGCATCTCAGATCCTCTTCCGGTCTGCTGCCAGATAGTTCCTTAGTGAAGAACACCATTTGCATCCGCTACCATACCGTTCGGAGTTACCATGTTCGTCCAGAGTGCTCCGCTATTCAGGTCAAACAGATACCATGCGCCATCGATGAACTGATAGCCTGTCTTTCTTGCACCGCGAGTGCCGTCGGATACCGGATTCAGATAATACTTGTACGGTCCAATCTGCTGCCATCCGGTCAGCATCTTGCCTCTCGTACCATCGGATACCGGGTTTAAATAGAACCAGTTATTATCAGTATAGATCCAGTCTGTATCCATGAATCCGTTTGCATTCAAATGATACCATTCATTATCAACATATACCCAGTTGTTCTTAACCGGTACACCATTGATGTAGTAAGACCAGCCGTAAATGCTGTTTACCCACTGACCATTCGCATTTGCCGGAGTGGAACCACCAGAAGAATTATCGGTCGGAGGTGTACCTGTATACACATCTGAAGAATTCATATAATATTCATCGGACTCGTCACTCCACTCACCCTTGTCGCTTCCGTCAACCGCGCGTACCTTAAAGGTATAATCGCCGGATTTCGTCATGTATGGGTAGAAATTGTAGCTTGTGCCTGTGGTTGTAACAGTCGTTACGGTAGAACTGTTGCGGTACAGTTTAACTTCATACTTGCTTGCATCCGATACGCTGTCCCAGGTTGCAGTACGATTGCTCCAGCTAAGATCCTCGACCGTATCCAAATCGCCGTCAACAGCTGACATCGTAATCTTAACTTTCCACTCGCTCTTATCGCCAGAGCGCTTCGTAACTTTGTAAGCCGACTTGGTTGCAGAAAGCTTTGTGCCGGATAACTGATAACCGTCCTTTGCCTCGATCGTCAGGTAGATGACCGGCTTATCACCTCTCTCCCACTCGCTGTCGTCATTGTCAAACTCCTGCTCAGTAATCTCAACGTTACCCTTCGTAACTTTCACATCCGGATCCCCGATGCTGTCGCCCGCTTCCGGTTTCGCATTGACACGGAACTTAACTTCCGAGATCTTTTTGTCAGCCGCGTATGCCGGAATACTCATCGCCAGTGCCGCCATGATAGCAAGAGCGGAAACCGCCGCTGCCTTCAGGTTATGTCTCATATCCCATCCTCCTTTTTTTATGTACTCTCGCGTACAAACTCTTGTTTCCATTATAACAAACATATCTGCCTGCGTCAAAATAAACTGTCGGTATTTTCAAAATTTTCCCCTTGTTTTTTTGAAGTAAATGTCTGCTTTCTGTTATTGACAGGATAGCACACTTTTATTACCTGAGAATAACTTTTTGTTTAAGGTTTTCTGACATTTTCGTCAATGGTAGAATTTATATCATAATTGATATTTCCTGTGACATAAAAAAGAATGTACCTTTTTGTGTGATGGGGAATTCCAAGGAATTTTCTATCACACAAAAAATAGACCGGGGCAGATTTCTGCGGTCCGGTCTATTTCTACCTTACTTAAAAGCAGGTGTTCATTTTATTTGAAATACTCCACACCTGAAGCAAACAGCTGCATATCCTGATTTCCATAGATATTCATGCCTGTATCGCTCCAGCAGCGCTCGTTGTGACCCATCTTACCAAGAATACGTCCATCCGGGCTTGTGATACCCTCGATGCACTGGTAGGAACCGTTCGGGTTCCACTCCTCGCTGACGGATAAGTTTCCGTTCGGATCGCTGTACTGGATCGCGATCTGACCATTTGCGCGAAGTTTTGCAAGCCACTCCTCGTTGGCTACGAAACGTCCTTCACCATGGGACATCGGGTTGCAGTATACGCCGCCCAGCTCTGCTTTTCTGAGCCACGGGGACAGGTTAGATACAACCTTTAAGTATGCCATACGGGAAATGTGGCGTCCAATGTTGTTGGTTGTCAGAGTCGGGGAATCTGCTTTCTGCGGCTCAATCTTGCCTCCGGTTAAAAGTCCCAGTTTGATTAATGTCTGGAAGCCATTGCAGATACCCAGTACCAGACCATCCCGGTCATGAAGCAATTTGTCGATCTCCTCCATCATCGCCTCGTTGCGGAATACCGTAGCGAAGAATTTAGCCGAACCATCCGGCTCATCACCTGCGGAGAATCCACCCGGGAACATGATGATCTGGGATTTCTTGATATCCTCTTTGTACTGCTCGATGGAAGAACGGATATCGGATGCATTCTGGTTGCGGAATACACGCACAATCGTCTCCGCTCCGGCTGCCTCAAATGCTTTCGCGCTGTCCAGCTCGCAGTTGGTACCCGGCATTGCCGGAATAAATACAGTTGGTTTTGCCACTTTATGTTTGCATACATATACCTTATCGGTATTGTAAAGTGTCTCTTCTGCTGCCTTCATCGGTGCGCCGGAAGCGGTCGGGAACACTTTCTCCAGGGTTCCGGTCCATGCTTTCAGAGCCTCTTCCATGGAGATCACGGTACTGCCATACTCGAAGGTTCCCTTGTCGGTCACCTCACCGATCACGGTGTACGGAATGGACAGCTCGCCTACCTTGCCGTCCGGAACCTCGCAGACAATATTGCCCCAGCCAGCGGCGAAGAAGTCTCTCGGATCTACATTGTGCTCAATCTTTACGCCCAGGCGGTTACCAAATGCCATCTTGCTGACAGCCTCTGCCACACCAGCACCCTCAACCGCATATGCGGAAATAATCTTTCCAGACTCCATATCGCGGTAGATTTTCTCGTAACCATCCATGATCTGGCTGTAAACCGGCAGGTCATGTGCATCTTTCTCGATAGTAAAGAGAACAATCTTGCTGCCCGCTTTCTTAAATTCCGGAGATACCACGTGTTTGGTATCGGAAATATCAACTGCAAAGGAAACCAGTGTCGGCGGTACATCGATTTCGCCGTGCTCTTCATCATAGAAGCTGCCGGACATACTGTCCTTGCCGCCGATGGACGGAAGTCCAAATCCGAGCTGCGCACTGTAAGCACCGAGCAGAGCTGAGAACGGTGTGCCCCATCTCTTCGGATCTTCCGTCATACGTTTGAAGTACTCCTGGAAGGTAAAGCGGATCTTGTGGAAATCACCGCCGTTTGCCACGATCTTAGCAACAGAATCCAGCACTGCGTAAGTAGCGCCGTGGTACGGGCTCCAGCTGGACAGGTACGGATCATAGCCGTAGCTCATCATGGTAACGGTATCGCATTTGCCCTTGCTCATCGGCAGTTTTGCCACCATCGCCTGTGTCTCGGTCATCTGGTGGACGCCGCCATAGGGCAGGAATACACTGCTTGCGCCCACGGTGCTGTCGAACATCTCAACCAGACCCTTCTGGGAGCATACATTTAAGGAAGAAAGCATGGACAGCCATTTTTCTTTGACATCCTTTACTTCCTGTTTATCAAATACATTGCCTTCCCTGGTCGGAACCTCAACGGTAACGGTTGTCTCCTGATGAGCACCGTTGGTATCCAGGAATGCACGGCTTAAATCTACGATCGTCTTGCCTCTCCAGTTCAGAACCAGGCGCGGGGACTCAGTAACAACGGCAACCGGAACTGCCTCCAGGTTCTCTTCTGCTGCATAAGCAAGCATCTTATCAACATCTTTCGGGTCTACCACCAGAGCCATACGCTCCTGTGACTCGGAAATCGCAATCTCCGTTCCGTCCAGACCTGCATATTTCTTCGGAACCTTGTCAAGGTCAATCTGAAGTCCGTCAGCTAACTCACCGATCGCTACCGATACGCCGCCGGCGCCAAAGTCGTTACACTTCTTGATCAGACGGCTGACCTCTGGGCGGCGGAACAGTCTCTGTAATTTACGCTCGGTCGGTGCATTGCCCTTCTGAACCTCTGCGCCGCAGACCTCGATGGACTCCTCGGTATGTACCTTGGAAGAACCGGTTGCGCCGCCGATACCATCACGGCCGGTACGTCCACCCATCAGGATGATTACATCGCCCGGATCGGAAGTCTCACGGATGACGTTTTTGCGCGGAGCTGCTGCCATAACAGCACCGATCTCCATACGTTTTGCCACATAATTTGGATGATAAATCTCTTTTACATAGCCGGTAGCAAGACCGATCTGGTTACCGTAGGAGCTGTAGCCATGTGCTGCATCCTTTACGATGCGCTTCTGCGGAAGTTTGCCGTGCAGTGTCTCCGACATCGGACGGGTCGGATCAGCCGCACCGGTCACACGCATAGCCTGATATACATAGGTACGTCCGGAAAGCGGATCACGGATAGCACCGCCTAAGCAGGTGGCAGCGCCGCCAAACGGCTCAATCTCGGTCGGATGGTTGTGGGTCTCATTCTTAAAGTTTACCAGCCACTCTTCTTCCTTGCCGTCGATGGTAACCGGAACTACGATACTGCACGCATTAATCTCCTCAGACTCCTCCAGGTCCTCCAGCTTGCCCTCACTGCGAAGCTTCTTCATAGCGAGAACAGCCAGATCCATCAGGCAGACAAACTTGTCATCGCGATCTTTGTAGAGAACCTCGCGATCTGCCAGATACTGTTTGTAGGAAGCTTCCATCGGCTCATTGTAATCGCCCTTTGTAAAGGTAACGTCCTTTAACTCAGTCTGGAAGGTCGTATGACGGCAGTGATCGGACCAATATGTATCCAGCACGCGGATCTCGGTCACAGACGGATCTCTCTTCTCTTCGTTCTTAAAGTAGTTGTGGATATGCTCGAAATCCTTGAACGTCATCGCAAGGTTCAGGGAATCGTAGAGTTCTTTTAACTCTGCCTCGCCATAACCGCAGAAACCATCGAAAATCTTGACATCCTCCGGCTGCTCAAATACCGTTACCAGCGTTTCCGGCTTTGCGTTGTTATTCTCACGAGAATCCACCGGGTTAATGCACAGGGACTTGATGCCCTCGATCTGCTCCGCGGTCAGTGTTCCGGAAATAACATAAGTTGTCGCGGAACGGATCACCGGATTTTCCTCTTCATTCAGAAGTTTCACACACTGTTCTGCGGAATCGGCTCTCTGATCGAACTGTCCCGGCAGGAACTCAACGGAAAAGATCGTATCGCCTTCCTTGGACGGGAATGCCTCCTCATAGACAAAATCAACCGGCGGCTCAGAGAAGATAGTAATCAGCGCTTTCTGATATGTATCCTCCGATACATCCTCAATATCATAGCGGATCAGTACGCGGACATCGGTGATCGTGTCGATCCCCAGATAGCTTGCGATCTCCTCTTTCAGATCGTGAGCCAATACGGCAAATTCCGGTTTTTTCTCAACGAAAATACGTCTTACGCTCATGTTTTCCTCCTGTTTTTTCGTATTTTAATGTTTCATGTTCTGTAAAATACATTCATTTTTTAGCATAAAAGGCAAATGCCTTCTTCTAGCATCTGCCTTTATCATACACAATTTTTATAGATTAGTAAAATTAATATATTTAATTATTCTTATATTTGTTACTTATAAGTGTTCTGTGAATGTTTTACAATTTCTTTCCTTATATTTATAAAAACCTTTCAAACTACAACTTTTAAAAGTTCTGGTATGGCATGTAAAATTATGCTATACTAAAGTAAATGCGCAAATGTACGTGTTTAAATAAGAGAAATCATAGCAGGAGATACAAGAACATGAAAATCGGATTCGACAACGACAAATACCTTTCCATGCAGTCAGAGCATATTAAAGAGCGGATCGGACAGTTCGGTGACAAACTGTATCTGGAGTTCGGCGGCAAGCTTTTTGACGATTACCATGCATCCAGAGTCCTTCCGGGATTTGCACCGGACAGCAAGCTGCGTATGCTGCTTCAGTTAGCTGACCAGGCAGAAGTAGTCATCGTTATCAGCGCTGCTGATATTGAAAAAAGCAAGGTACGCCACGACCTGGGTATCACTTATGACGTAGATGTGCTCCGTCTGATCCAGGAATTCCAGGGAAAAGGCCTTTATGTAGGAAGCGTAGTCATCACCCAGTACAGCGGCCAGAGTGGCGCTGACCAGTTTAAGGTGAAGCTGGAGCACATGGGCATCCGTGTATACCGCCACTACTGCATCGAAGGATATCCAAGCAATATCCCGCTGATCGTAAGTGATGAAGGTTACGGCAAAAATGACTATATCGAAACTTCCAGACCATTAGTTGTCATTACCGCTCCAGGACCAGGAAGCGGCAAAATGGCTACCTGCTTATCCCAGCTCTACCATGAAAACAAACGTGGCATCAAGGCCGGATATGCAAAGTTTGAGACCTTCCCGATCTGGAACCTTCCTTTAAAGCATCCGGTAAACCTGGCTTACGAGGCTGCGACTGCTGACTTAAATGACGTCAATATGATCGACCCATTCCACCTGGAAGCTTATGGAAAGACCACTGTCAACTACAACCGTGACGTGGATATCTTCCCTGTATTAAATGCTATTTTTGAAGGCATCTATGGTTCCAGTCCTTACAAATCTCCTACTGATATGGGCGTAAATATGGCCGGTTTCTGTATCTGTGATGATGAGGTATGCTGCGAAGCTTCCAAGCAGGAGATCATCCGCCGCTACTATCAGGCATTAAACCGCCTTGCAAAAGAGGATGACAACTCTGACGAAGTTTACAAGTTAAAACTGTTGATGAACCAGGCTAAGATCACTCCTGAGATGAGAAGTGTAGTTGGTCCATGTTTAAAGCGCGCTGAAGAACTTTCCTGCCCTGCTGCTGCACTGGAATTAGATGACGGACGTATCGTTACAGGAAAGACCAGCGATCTGTTAGGTGCTTCTGCTGCTGTTCTCTTAAATGCCATCAAGGTTTTAGGAGATATCCCGGATGATGTACATCTGATCGCACCTTCTGCCATTGAACCGATCCAGGTATTAAAGACTGGTTATCTTGGCAGCAAAAATCCTCGTCTTCACACAGATGAAGTCCTGATTGCCCTGTCCATGAGCGCTGCTACGGATGAGACTGCAAAGAAGGCTCTTGCCCAGCTTCCAAAACTGCGCGGCTGCCAGGTACACACTTCTGTTATGCTTTCTAATGTGGATATTAAGACATTCAAGAAACTGGGTGTTCAGCTGACAAGCGAACCTGTTTATGAGCATAATAAGCTGTATCATTGATTGTGAAGAATAAAATATTGTTTAAAATGCCCTCAGTTGGCATATTGACATTCCTATGGAAATAGAATATAATGTGATTTACTAAAAAATGTGATAATTTCCATCAGGCAACAAAAAGATCCCCCGCCATCTGGCGAAGGATCTTTTTTATCACTCTCTTACTTCTTCTCTACGTCTGTATAATACAGGTGTCTTGGAAGTCCGTCTGTCATGATCGGGGTTAATTCTGCCTGGATCAGCGGACGGATATAATTTACAAATTCTTCTGTTACATAATCGCCTGCTTCATTGATCCAGTTTCTTGGAACCTTTTTCTCCACATTTGCGACCTTATGTACATCATAAATATCAGTAACGCAGATATATGGATCATCAGAAACTCTCTTTAAGATGATCATCTTACCTGTTTCACCCTCAAACGCTTCTTTTACAGCAGCGCCGCCAACCTGGTAAGCCTCAGTGATATCCACTCTGGATACAATATGGGAAGCGCATCTCTGAAGGGAGTTAAATTCTATTGCTCTGGTCTTGCAGCCTACTTCACGGTTGATCTTCTCAGCCAGGAAACGGGCAGTTCCAGTCAGCTGCTTGTGACCGAAAGCATCTACGAAATCAATACCGTCTGTTAATTCACATACATATCTGCCGTCTGCCGTCTTCACACCTTCAGATACAGCTACTACTACAGACTTTTTCTTCTTGTGAAGCTCTGCTACCTTTTTCATAAATTCATCTACATCAAAAGTAACCTCTGGCAGAAAGATCATGTCAGGGCCTTCGCAGTCTTCGCATTTTGCTAAAGCTGCAGCACCGGTCAGCCAGCCTGCATTACGTCCCATGATCTCTAAGATAGTAACATTCTGCTGATCATATACCAGACCATCACGGATGACTTCCTTTGTAATGGAACCGATGTATTTTGCAGCACTTCCGTAACCAGGTGTATGGTCTGTAGCTGCCAGGTCATTATCAATGGTCTTTGGAACACCCATAAAACGGATGTTGCTTCCATTTAATAAAGAATAATCAGAAAGCTTTTTAATGGTATCCATGGAGTCATTTCCTCCGATATAGAAGAAATACTCGATCTCCAATTTATTTAAAATGTCAAAAATCTTGTCATAGATCTCTCTGTCCTGAGAAATATCCGGCAGTTTGAAACGACAGGAACCTAAATAAGCGGAAGGTGTTCTCTTTAAAAGTTCAATGTCCAGGTCATTTTTAATGTGGTCCTCTAAATCCACATATCTCTCCTGTAAAAGTCCCTGGATACCGTGGAGCATACCGTACACCTTATTTGCCCCTCTGTCTTTTGCTGTTTTAAATACACCTGCAAGACTTGAATTGATTACTGCTGTAGGGCCGCCGGACTGTCCTACGATCACATTGCCTCTTATACCATTCATCTTAAAATACCTCCCATGTTTTAATATGTACCCTCAAATTTTTCGAACGTACATTGTAAGCGCTTACACTTATATTTTTTATTGTAATACAGGATGGGGAGAATAGCAAGTAATTTTAAACGCAAATTTTTTTAGGTTTTTACAATTTTTTTGTTGATAATTTTAACTATATTTGCTACAATATTTACAGGGTGTTAGCTACATTTTTAACAAATATATTTTTATTAGGAGGGTATTATGAAAGAACTATTATTCTTAGTCCCGGTCGTAGGACTGGCAGGCTTACTGTTTGCCATTTTTCTTAAGTCCTATGTGATCAAACAGGATCCGGGCACTGACAGGATGCGTGAAATCGCAGACGCGATCGCAGAAGGAGCCAGAGCATTCCTTGCTTCTGAATACCGCATTCTGGTCATTTTCGTTGCTGTATTATTTGTCGTTATAGGTGTTGGTACCCGCAACTGGGTAACAGCTGTATGTTTCCTCACCGGAAGCCTTTTCTCTACTGCTGCCGGTTATCTGGGAATGAGCGCTGCGATCCGCGCAAACTGCCGTACTGCAAACGCTGCCCGTACCCAGGGTATGAAACGCGCCCTGGCTCTGGCATTTTCCGGCGGAAGTGTTATGGGTATGGCCGTTGTCGGTCTTGGCCTTTTAGGCGTTGGCACCCTTTATATCATTACCGGTGATGTTTCCGTTCTCTCCGGTTTCAGCTTAGGTGCTTCTTCTATCGCCCTGTTTGCCCGTGTAGGCGGCGGTATCTATACAAAAGCTGCTGACGTAGGCGCCGACCTGGTTGGTAAGGTAGAAGCCGGCATTCCGGAAGATGACCCACGTAACCCTGCTGTTATCGCAGACAATGTTGGTGATAATGTTGGTGACGTTGCAGGTATGGGCGCTGACCTTTTTGAGTCATATGTAGGTTCCCTGATCTCAGCTCTGACTCTTGGTATTGTTTTCTATCAGGAAGCAGGTGTTCTCTTCCCGCTTTTACTTTCTGCAGCAGGTATCATCGCTTCTATGATCGGTTCTGCTTTAGTAAAGGCGATTGGCAATGCTGATCCACACAAGGCATTAAAAACAGGCGAATACAGCGCTACTGCTCTGGTTGTGATCAGTGCTCTGGTATTAAGCCGTACTTTCTTTGGCAACTTCTTAGCTGCTTTCACCGTGATCGCCGGACTTTTTGTAGGTGTTCTTATTGGTGCTATTACAGAAGTTTATACCTCTGGTGACTACCGTTTTGTAAAGAAGATCGCAAAACAGTCTGAGACAGGTTCCGCTACTACGATCATCAGCGGTCTTGCTGTTGGTATGCAGTCTACTGCTGTTCCGATCCTGTTAGTTTCCGCAGGTATCCTGGTTGCCAACCGTTTAATGGGACTTTACGGTATCGCTCTTGCTGCTGTTGGTATGCTTTCCACAACCGGTATCACCGTAGCTATTGAT
>ENA-ORNZ01001990-ORNZ01001990.1-human-gut-metagenome-genome-assembly--contig:-NODE-1990-length-14997-cov-3.571677_pt1 | contig 14997 bp, 14 predicted proteins | sample MGYA00242124_ERZ509040 | MGnify/ENA primary metagenome ERZ509040 (study PRJEB26280, sample SAMEA2338733) | human gut metagenome | biome: human gut; feature: human-associated habitat; material: faeces... | reverse complement strand
CGGTAGAAGAATGTTTTTTAAAACGGCTGGTATTCGCTGACCTGGCCTTTTTCATAGCCCTCCAGCTCCGGTTTGGTTTCTTCTTCAAACAGCATCTCATAAGAAGGGTTGTAAACAATCTCCGTTGTTCCTGTGATTCCGTACTTGCTTAAATCGATCTTAGCCATCTTAATACCCCTTTCCTGTTATCTGGCGCCTCCCGTCTGTGTGAAATCCGATGCCAGCAGTCTTTTTTGTCTGACATTTCTCACCGAACCGGGGATTTCAGTGTCCCCCACTGTACATATGTATAGTTTGCAACCGCTTTACCTTTTCACGGTTCTTATATTTTGTACAATGCGAAAGTTCGCCTTTTCTTCTCTTTATCTATTTTTACCAAAAGAGATTACTTCATCATTCTAATGCATTCATGGTAAAAAATCAAGCGAAATCGCGAAATGATTGATATTTTTTTATCAATTCCGTTGTTTCAAATATATCTGTCACTCACAGCGTCTAAATCGTTTAAGTTTTAAAATCACACGTACCACACCGCTTCATTCGTCGCTGAAATGGCATCCGCCCCCGCCTCAAAGGCCGCCATCACATCTTTTTTGTCAGACAGCAGTCCCCCGGCGATCAGCGGAATATCGGTGTACTCGCGCATGATCTTAAGAATCTTCGGCATCACCCCCGGCATGATCTCGACTGCATCCGGTCGGAACATTTCGATCTGTTTTTTCAACGTATCGAGTGCGATCGAATCCACAACAAAGGTTCTCTGGATCGCATAAAGTCCCATCTCCTTCGCGTGTTCCACCAGTGTATTTTTTGTGCTGATAATACCGTCCGCCCGCGTATTGTGGGCGATAAAATCGACCGCCACCCTCTTGGTGCTCAGTCCCTGGATCATATCCATGTGGACGATCGCCACCTTCCCGGCGTCCTTGATGCGCGCTACAATCTGATCAATATCACAGATCGTGCCAAACAGCACAAATACTACCTTACATTCAGATTTAAGACTTTTTTCCAGCCCTTCCCAGCTCTTAACCGCTGCGATTATCGGAGATTCCTCCAGTAATTCAAGCATTGTCATTCTATGCTTCCTCTTCTCTCATAGTCTTGAGTATTTCTCCCATCTCTTTCAGCCCTGTGAAAATCGCATCCGGCACGACATCCGCCTTCGGTACATCCTCCAGCTTCGTCTCGCCGGTCAGCACCAGGATTCCGTGTGCCCCATTTACCACACCGGTTTTCACATCCGTGTAGATCCGGTCACCGACAAACGACATTGCCTCGCGCTTTGCCCCGGTCATCTCCAGAACCATATCCACGGTCTCCTTGAATGGTTTTCCGACATACTTCGGCTCCTTTCCGGTCGATAAGGAGATTGCCGCGCACATTGCGCCGCAGTCCGGGATAAAACCATCCTTCGTCGGGCAGTTGATATCCAGATGCGTTGCCAGGAACACAGCGCCGTTGCGGATATACGTGCAGGCGCGCTCCAGCTTCTCATAGGTCAATGTCATATCAAAGCCAATCACGACCACATCCGGCATCTCCCTTGTCAGAAGAATGCCATTTTCACGGAAATTCTCCTCCAGATCCGGCGTTCCCACCAGATAGACTTTCTTTTCAGGATAATACTCTTTCAGATACTGAATCATCACATCCCCGGATGTAATGATCTGATTCCTTTTAATATAACACCCCATTTTTGCCAGTTTGTCAATATATGTTTTCGGAGATTTCGACGAATTATTCGTAAAAAATACATATCTCTTCCCTGCTTTCTTCACTTCCTCCAGGAAATCCAACGCCCCGTCGAGCACATCCGTATCCAGATAAAACGTCCCGTCCATATCGAGGACAAACAGTTCTGTCTCCTTTAAAATTTCACGTTTTTCCATGCCTCTCTCCTTGTAATTTTTATCTCTGTAAATATGTAAACACTAAATTTTTTTCCAAAACAACTTTATCCAATCCTGCACAAATATGCAAGCACGTTTTTCATAAATCTTAATTTCAAAAATGGGAAGCCGTACAAATCTCTTCTATGAGTCTGTACAACCTCCCATCTATCATCTTTATATTCTGCGACAGGCTGGCGGCGTCACTTTTACGTTTTTTACGCCCGCCCTACATTCTTGCTCGCCACAACCGCAACCCCAGTTCCAGCGCAGTCTGCGATAATCACATCCCCGATATGCACCGGAGCTGCCACCTTCACGGCGCGGATCTCCTTCATGCAATCAAAGATTTTGCCCTTCGGGATATCCGAAGCCGTCTTGACCGCTGCTCTCTCGATCGTGCCGCCCTCGACGCGTACCGTTGAGGTAACGATTCTCGTCGGATTGGTTACCTCTTTCTTTGCATACGCCTCGCCGCGCGGGCATGTATTTCCTTCTACCTTGATCTCGTCATTTCCCATCGTCACAGTGAGCTGACAGCCCAGCGGACATCCGATACAGGTCAGTTCTCTTACTTCCATCACTCATCCACCTCCGTGCAAATGGTTATTTCTTTCAGATCCGGATATTTCTCCAGACTTTCCTTCGTCAGGATCACCTGCTCCATCTCACCCGGTGCCAGCACGCGTTTTTTGCGGCTGCTCACACGCTCTCCGTCAAAATAAACGGAAATGCTGCGGTTTTTATAAACATCTACCACACGGAAACGAACGGTCAGCTTGTCTGCCATCGCCTCGGTATCGATCGACTGCGGTACCGTGTAGCGGACGCCATTTTCTGCCTTGAGTGTCACGCTGTGACCTTTCTTCGTCTCGCCGGATTTCACATATTTCGCTGCGTTCTGTCCTGCCAGCGCTGCCTCCTCGGATACATAGTCAACCAGATCATGTACATGAAGCACGTTGCCGCAGGCAAATACACCCTCGATGCCTGTTTCCAGACGGTCATTGACCATTGGGCCGGAGGTAACCGGGTTCATCGCCACGCCCATATTTCTCGTCAACTCATTCTCCGGAATCAGGCCACAGGATAACAGAAGCGTATCACAGTCATAGTGCTCTTCGGTACCCGGAATCGGTTTGCGGTCCGGTCCGACCTGTGCCAGCGTGATGCCTTTCACACGCTCTTTTCCCTCGATATTCACAACCGTATGGCTTAACTTCAACGGAATATCAAAGTCGTTTAAGCACTGTACGATATTTCTCTTCAGACCGCCCGAATACGGCATCAGCTCCGCTACGACCTTAACCTTTGCGCCCTCCAGTGTCATACGTCTCGCCATGATCAGTCCGATATCGCCGGAACCGAGAATGACAACCTCTTTACCGACCATATGACCCTCGATGTTCATGAGACGCTGTGCCGTACCAGCAGTGTAGATACCTGCCGGACGATACCCCGGAATGTTCAGGGCGCCTCTCGGACGTTCGCGGCATCCCATCGCCAGGATAATCGCTTTTGCCTTGATGAGCTCCAGTCCCTCGCTGCGGCTTACGACTGTGATCTCTTTGTCTTTATTGATATCCAGTACCATGCTGTTTAAGCGGTACGGAATTTCCAGCTTTTTCACTTCTTCCTCATAACGTGCCGCATACTCCGGTCCGGTCAGCTCTTCTTTAAAGGTATGAAGACCAAAACCATTGTGGATACACTGATTTAAGATACCGCCCAGCACGCTGTCGCTCTCCAGAATCAGAATATCCTCTGCGCCGCTTTTCTTTGCCGCTGCTGCCGCTGCCAGTCCAGCCGGACCGCCGCCGATAATTACAATGTCATGCTGAATCATGGTTATGCCTCCTCACCTTTTATCATTTCGGAACCTTTGCGGTTTTTGCAGATCTCTGTGATCGGGATTCCCGTCTCACGGGAGAGAATTTCCATCGCTCTCGGAGTGCAGAAGCCTGCCTGACACCGTCCCATACCCTGACGTACGCGCCGTTTGATGCCATCCATCGAGCGTGCGCCGAGTGTACGGGTGATCGCATCCACGATCTCCCCCTCGCTGATTGTCTCGCAACGGCAGACGATTGCGCCGTATGCCGGGTTCTTGCGGATCAGTTCTGCGCGTTCTTCCGTATTTAAACGTGCTGCTTTCACGATGCCCTTGCGGACCGGATTGAAATTCGGATTCTTGCCAAATCCAGCTTTTTCCTCGATCATCCCAGCCAGATATTCACCGATCGCCGGTGCGCAGGAAAGTCCCGGAGACTCGATTCCGGCTGCATCAAAGAAGCCCGGTGCGTCCTCCGCCTCACCGATGATGAAATCATCGCCGTCCTCATGGGCACGCAGACCGGAGAAGGAAGTGATGACCTGACGGAACGGAATGTTGTTGACACTCTTGGTTGCCTTCTCGCATGCCTCTGCCAGTCCCTCGGCGGTCGTGTAGGTTCCGTCCTTATCTTCCTGATCCACCGCGGTCGGTCCGACTAAGAGATTTCCGTGAATCGTCGGGCTGACGAGGATTCCCTTGCCATACTTGCCCGGAAGCTGGAATACGGTCGCTGATACGTGGTTGCCAGCCTCTTTATCGAGCAGGCAGTACTCGCCACGGCGCGGCACAATGTGAAGCTTCTTTTTCGAAACCATGTTGTGGATCTCGTCAGAATACACGCCGGCTGCGTTCACGACATATTTTGTCTCGAAGACACCGTTGTTGGTTATCACACGGTATCCTTCTGTCGTTTTTTCAACTTTTTCCGCTTTTGTGTTGAATACGAATTCAACGCCGTTATCACAGGCATTCTCTGCCAGCGCGATCGTCAGACCAAATGGACATACGATGCCGCCGGTCGGTGCATAGAGCGCTGCCACAACCTCCCCGCTGACGTTCGGCTCCATCTTGCGGACCTCATCGCCGGTCAGAATGGAAATATCCGGCACACCGTTTGCCACGCCTCTCTCATAGAGTGCCTGCAGCGCCGGGCGGTCCTCCTCTGCGAAGCAGAGTACCAGGGAGGAATTCCGCTTGAAATCAAAATCGAGTTCTTTGGATAAATCTCCCATCATGGCGTTGCCTTTTACATTGAGCTTTGCTTTTAAAGAACCTGTCTTTGCGTCATAGCCCGCATGGACGATAGCACTGTTTGCCTTCGATGTGCCGGAGCAGACATCCTCTTCTTTTTCCAGAAGCACGGTGCGGCACTCATATTTCGAAAGCGCTCTGGCGATGCTGCTGCCGATGACGCCGCCTCCGATAATCACTACGTCGTATGTATTTCCGTTCATACTGTGATCCTCCATTATTTATACTAAATGTTTTCTTGTTCTCGTTTCAACTATCCTGTTTGTTTAGACAATTCATCCTATTTCTGCTGCATTTCGTGCGTAAGCCCATCTGAACCCTTTAGCTGCTACAGCTCCTCTGCAAACCGGATCTCCTCCATCGCCTGAATGTCGCCCAGAAGCGTTTTCCGGAGCGACTTGTCCTGCACCTCGACCGACATCGTCGCGGACGGACCCTCGCCCTTTAACTTATTCTTGGCAATATCAAAAGACACGATTTTCACATCCTTGGAACGCATGGTATCCATGAACGCCCCAACACACCGGCTACTGGTAAATTCCAGATAGAAATCAAACACCTTCGCATGCTCGTGAATCATTGTATCCACGCGTGTCAGGAGCTTCAAGGTAACTGCAATCAGAATCAGACCATAAAACGCGCCGTCCACAAATCCGATACCGGCTGCCAGTCCTTCACAGGCACACACCCATAGGCATGCCGCCGTGGTCAGTCCACGCACCTGATTGCGCCCGGTTACCATGATCGTGCCGACTCCTAAAAATCCGATGCCGCTGATAACCTGTGCGCCCATCCGCGCCATGTCCGCTTTCGCGGACGGAAATGTCCGGAACATATATTCACTCGTCAGCATGACAATCGCTGAACCCAGGCAGACCAGCACATGCGTCTTGATACCCGCACCGCGCCGTTTCAAACCACGGTCAATTCCAATGAACATTCCCACCGCCAGTGAAAACAGCAGACGAATCCAGATGCCGACCGCTGTCCAGGTCGCCGCTGTCTCCACAATCCATTTCCAAACTGCCATTTTTTCTCCCCCTGCCAGCCCATAAAACTTCTAAAACACAGCCTTTTTTTGCCCCACAAGACTCTTCCTTGACCGATATCGGTATCTTTTATGAAACAAAAAAGAGCAGAAAGCACCCGTATTTCTACGTTTGCCTTTCTGCTCTTAATCTCACAGGCTTTATTATATCCAATTTATTAACGTTTTGTCAATCTGTTTCTATGCTGCGCCGTACAGAAGATCCGGTACGCATGTAATTAAGAACGGACAGAAAGTCAGAAGCAGAAGGACAATCATCAGTGCCACGATAAATGGCCATACTTCCTTCAGGAACTCACTGATCGGGCATCCCGTGATACCACAGGTCGTGAACATCATTGAACCGAACGGAGGTGTAATACCACCGATCATGATGTTAACGATCGCTACCAGTCCAAAGTGGTAATCATTGATTCCAAGCTGTCTTGCAACCGGAAGCAGCAGAGGTGTGATGATCATCAGCGCCGCACCGCCTTCCAGGAACATACCCATAATCAGAAGGATTACGTTGCATGCCATGAGGAACAGCCACTTGTTGGTTGTCAGGCTTAACATAGCAGTTGCCACGACTCTCGGCAGGTTGATCCAGGTCATGTAGTAACCGAATACATTCGCTGCAACCATGATCAGGACAACACTGGAAGTACCAGCGATACTGTCGAGCAGGATCGGAACCAGATGCTCTCTCAGGGACAGTTTCTTGTAAACGAAACGTCCGATAATAATACAGTAAAGAACGGCTACCGCACCGCCCTCAGACGGAGTAAACATACCAAAACGCATTCCCAGAATGATACCAAATGGGAAAAACAACCCCCAGAAAGAGGTAATACCCTGTTTCACGATCTCTTTCAAAGCCGGGAATTTTTCACGGGTGGTCGGGTAATTTCTCTTATGTGCAATAATCGAAACAACGATCATCATCGAGATTGCCATCAAGATACCCGGAATATAACCAGCCGCAAACGTACGACCCAGGGAAATCTGTGCAATCAGGGTAAAAACGATCAGGTTTACTCCCGGCGGAATAACCGGTGTAGCAGCCGAGGAAGCCGCCGTGATCGCTGCGGAGAACGCCTTGGAGTAACCTCTCTTCTCCATCTCCGGAACCAGCATCTTGGACTGCATCGCACAATCTGCGTTGGCCGAACCGGAACATCCGCCCATCAGCATACTAAGTACTACGTTTACCTGTGCCAGACCGCCTTTCATATGACCGGTCAGCACTTCCGCGAAATCCATCATCTTGTCACTGATGCCGCCGTAGTTCATGACGGAACCAGCCATAACGAAAAATGGAATCGCTAACATCGAGAACGACTGTGTAGAGGTCATAACCTTCTGTAAGATTAGCCAGTTTTTACTGGTTGTATCAATAAATGTAAAATAAAAGAAGGTTGAACCAAACAGCGCATATACAATCGGCATTCCCAGGAAATAGAGAATAAATACCATAAAAATCGGAACGAGTTCAATTAATTCGAGTCCCATCAGTCATTTCCCCCTTTCCCTTTAAATACCTTGATAATATCCTTAGCCAAAAAGTAAATACAGAAAATCAGTGAAAGCCCAAATCCGATCGGAACCGCGCCGGAAATATACCAGCTCGGAACACGCAGCGTATTCGTCAGCTTATCCATCGTGTTCATCACATACTGGACGCTTGTTCTGGTCAGCATAATCAGAGTAGCAAGCTCCAGAAGATCCATAATAACCTTAACAACTTTTCTTATCTTCTCCGGAAGAATGTTGATCAGGATGTCTACGCCCAGATGTGCGTGCTTACGGTACGCATATGCGCTTCCAATAAAGACGGTCCAGACGAAGAGCCCCGTAGCGACCTCTTCCGACCAATACAACGGTCTTTTCAGGAAATAGCGCATAAGGACGTTTGCGTTTACAACGATTGTACAGAGTGTCAGTGTCACGCAGGTAATAATTGCATCCAGGTTTACCAGCACCGACCCCAGTGTGATTTTTTTCTTTTCCATAGTCTATCCTCATGCATTCATAATGGCAGTCAGTTTTGCATAACCGACGACTGTTCTGTCATACAGCCATCTTTCCAGCAGTTTCATGTTTCCGGCACTATACGTTTGTCGGAAGTCTGCCCGGACCTCAGACAATCTTCTTTGTTCTGACAGCCCGGGCAGATATACTTTCTTCTCCGCAGCGGTTCTGATAACCGTTACGTTTTTACCATTTCATAATTGTTTTAAAATACTGTATTTGTTCGGAACAATCTACATTATTCGTTCTTTGCACGGTAGTCATTCAGGAAATCAACCAGTTTCTGATGAAGTTCCGGATCTGCGCCGTACTCGTCTACGATCCAGTCATAAACCGGTGCACAAGCCTCTGTGAATGCGTCAATATCTACATCGTTCCACTCAACGCCTTTGTCTTTCAGGAACTCGATCATGGAAGCTTCGTCGTTCTCAGCATTTTCCTGCTCCCACTTACCAGCTTCTACACAGCACTCATCCAGGATGTTTCTCCATTTTTCCGGGATGGACTGATATACGTCCTCAGCCATGAATAACCAACGGGTTGCGATGAAGTGGTTCGTGTTTGCAACTTTCTTGGTGTACTCATAAGCACCTGTATCCTTCAGGGTGGAGATGGAACCTTCGAAACCATCAACAACACCACTGGACATAGCAGATAAGCACTCCGTAAAGCTCATTGCAGACGGGGTAGCACCCAGACAGGTAATCGTCTTAACAAACAACGGAGACTCGGTCGAACGCATGATCAGACCATTTAAGTCAGCCGGTTTCTCAACTACCTTGTTCGTACATACGCTTCTGAATCCGAACGAAAAATGGGTATCCAGAACGTGGATGTTGTGCTCGCTTGCCAGTTTTTCATTCAGATCTTTTACAATATCAGAATCCATCACTGCATTGTACTCTGCATTGTTCTTGTAAAGCATTGGTCCAACTAATACGTTGTAATCGCCGATGTAATCAGCAAAGTAGGACGGCTCCTCCAGACCCATCCAGACAGCGCCGTTGTGTGCCTGTGCTACAGACTCCGCGTAGCAGTCAAGCTGGTTCTGTCCGTAATACTCCAGAGTGATATGACCATCGGTCTTCTCTTTTACCAGGTCTGCCAGATATTCGCTGGCTTTGTAGTTCCACTCTGCCGGCTGGAATACGTTGGAAAACTTGATGGTGATGTAGTAATCATCTGCAGATGCCTCGTCACCTGCTGCCGTTCCTGCGTCTGCTGCCTTTGTGTCAGTCTTTGCGCCGCTGCCGCCGCAGGCCGCCAGGCTCATCGCCATCGTCGCTGCCAGTACTACTGATAATACTTTTCTCATACGTTTTCTCTCCTTTTTCTTAACCTCCCCCAGTCATCTTTCTGACCGGTTCATCAACAGTTTCTACTACTTTCTAAATAAATTACCATTTCAGCATTTAGGCAAAAAAATAGCACCATTTTTAAAAAACAGTCTTTTCCAGCTGTTTCTAACCATGGCGCATCTCTTCGTCTCTGCTTTTGGTTCTTTATTCATCTTTTACCTAATTTTAACACTTATTTTACGATTAGGCAAGCTATTTTGTCGAAATTATATAATTTTTTCTCGATTTTAGTCGTTTTTTATGTGATATTTTTGTAACAATCTTGTTTATTTTTTATCAACATTACGGATTTAACAGATCCAGTTGCGGAAACAGGGAAGAAACAGTATACTACTTCTTAAGATATTTTCTATGCTTCTATATACTGTTTTTATATAGGTGATGATTGATTTTTTATATGAAAGGGCTTACCATGATTTACTATAAGATAGAAATGCACCACAACGAAAAAACCTTCGAATCCCTGTCCCGGATGCAGTACGATCTCTTCTGCGCTTCCAACCGGATCACGTGGACGATCTTAAGTATCCTGCTCATCGCCGGAGGTATCATCAATCTAAGCGAGTGGTGGGGCATCCTCTTAGCCGCCTACGGCTGCTATCTGACGACCAGCACCTACAGCTCCGCCAACCACACCGCCCACAAGCTCGCCGACCAGATCAAAAAAAGCGGTATGCCGTTCCCGGCGTCCCGCTATGAATTCCGCGAAAATCATCTGGAAGTCTATTCTCTTCCGAAAAACACCCGCGAAAGCACACTGGCTTACAATGAATTTGAAAAGCTGGGTGAGGACCGCGATTATTTCTATCTGTTCCGCGATTCCTACGGCGGGTATATGGTGCCGAAAAAGGGGATTGGCGCAGGCATGGGGTCCCGTTCAAATTCGGATGAGAGCCAGAATTTGAAAGCAATTGGCGCGTTTCGGGAATTTTTGGAAAATAAGAGTGGAAAACGGATTTACAGGAAGACGATTCCGCTGGTTCGGGTGATGCAGGCGTTGAAGAAGAAAAGATAGGTCGATAGATATAAACTATAAAAAGCCACGATTTGAACTCTTTGATTCAGATCGTGGCTTTCTCAAAAACCTGCTGTTCTATTCTGTTTTTCTGCAAAAAATCTTCTGCAGTTCCTAGAATCAGCCTTACCGCGTGGTGCTCAAACGTTTTTGCAACACTTGTGGCTAAAAAATATCAATGCAGTTATTTTCTTCTATCTCTGCGCCACCTTATGCGGATTCAGAATATTCTTCGGATCAAACACTTTCTTGATTCCGTTCATCAGATCCAGGTTCTTCTCCGGCAGGGATTCTCTTAAATACGGCTTTTTCGCATATCCGATGCCGTGCTCGCCGGACACCTGACCTTCGAGTTCATGGGCTTTCTGATAGATCTTCTCCATTGCAGCAGACATCCGTTTTTCCCACTCTTCATCACTCAAATCGTCTTTCAGGATGTACGCATGCAGATTTCCGTCGCCCGCATGACCGAAGCTCTTGATGCGAATATCAATCTCATTGTGGAGATCGTGCAGATACGTCACCATCTCATTGACGCGGCTTCTCGGAACAACCATATCGACCTCATCCATGTAAGTCGTGGATCCCTTGATTGCCTCCAGGAAAGCGCCTCTGGCTTTCCAGATGGATTCCTCACGCTCCTGGGTATCGGAAATCAGCACGTCCAGTGCGCCCTGTTCCAGGCAGAGTTTGGCCACCTTGTCATACGTTTCTTCGATCTCCTTGGTGGAATTACCATCAAATTTCAAAAGCAGATACGCATCCGACTGTTTATCCGGGAACGCTTTTCCTAAATACTCCTCGGCGTCTTCAATCACTTCCCGCTGCATGAACTCGATCGCGGTCGGGATCGTCTTAGATTTGATGATAACCGGGACGGTGTCGATCGCCTGTTTCAGGGTCGGGAACGGGATCAGAAGGCTGATGACACGCTTCGGAAGCGGCAGAAGCTTTAAGATCGCCTTGGTAATAAAGCCAAGAGTTCCCTCGGAACCAATAATCAGATCTTTCAAGTCATAGCCTGAACTATTCTTTACGACTTTGCCTCCAAACTGAGTGATCGTGCCATCCGGCAGAACCACTTCCAGCCCCATGACATAGTCTCTCGTCACACCGTATTTGACCGCACGCATACCGCCCGCATTCGTGCTGATGTTGCCGCCGATGGTCGCTGATTTCTCACCCGGATCCGGCGGGTAGAAGAAATCGTGATCTTCTACATAGGCGGACAATTCCATCAAAAGGACGCCCGGTTCCACCGTGACCGTCAGGTTTTCCTCGTCCAATTCGAGAATCTGGTTCATCAGGGTGGTATCGATCATGATGCCATGTTCCATCGGAACTGAAGAACCAACCAGACCCGTTCCGGCGCCCCTCGGTGTCACCGGAATCGTATTTTCGTATGCATATTTCATGATCGCCGCAATCTCTTCGGCTGATTTTGCCTTTACCACCACATCCGGATAACTGCTGGTGCCGCTCAGCTCATCGTGGCTGTACTCTTCGTTGATATTTTCACCTACGAGGACACGCTCGTCATCCTGAATTGTGTTTTTTATATATAAAATATCATCTTTATCTATTTTCTTGTAATTTCCCATGATATCCTGCTCTCCTTCCTGTGAATCTTTATCTTCCCATCTCAATCTTCTCAATCAGTTTCGGGAGAATCTCATAGAGATCACCAGTCAGGCAGTAATGTGCCGTCTTGAAAATCGGCGCTTTCGGATCTTTATTGATCGCGACGATCGTCTCCGCGTGATTCATGCCGGCAGTAAACTGGACCGCACCGGACACGCCGCAGGTGATGATGAGTTTTGGGCGGACCGTTCGACCACTCAGACCGATCTGGCACTTGGCATCCAGCCATCCGGCTTCCACCATCGGACGGGTGCAGGCAAGCTGACCTCCCAGCAGATCTGCCAGTTTTTCCAGCATTTTCAAATCTTCCGGCTTCTTCACGCCTCGTCCGGCTACCACTAGGACGTCAGCATTTTCGATAAAGGTTTCCTTCGGCTTTTCTACGATATCCAGAACCCTCACGTGGGAAAGCAGTTTTTCCTTCTCAATTGTACAGACCACAATCTCACCGCTCTCTTTCTCGGCACGCTCCGGTGCGTTCATGATCTTATAGCGCACGGTTGCCATCTGCGGACGGTGGTTCGGGGTCTTGATGTGTGCCATGATATTGCCGCCAAAAGCTGGTCGGATCTGGGATAAATCAGTATTTTCATCCATTTCCAGGATCGTACAATCCGCGGTCAGACCTGTCTTCATACGGGCAGCCACACGCGGCGCCAGCTGTCTGCCGACCGTGGTCGCACCGACGAGAATAGACGATGGTTTTACTGTCTGGATAAAGTTTTCAAAAACAGCCGTGTACGGCTCGATCTGGAAACGTGCCAGTTCCGGTACATCATAGACGAATACTTTATCTACATTATAATGAAGCAGTTCGTGTGCAGCCGCTTCGATTCCATTTCCCATAAACAGGGCGTAAACCGGATGTCCCGTTACCTTGGAAAGTTCTCTCGCTTTTCCAAGAAGTTCCAATGTAACCGGATGCACCTTTCCATCCACGTGATCTACGTAAACGGCAATGCCCTTCCATGCACTCTTATCGACGCTCGGTTTTACCGCGTCTTCTACATATTCAACCGCGCCCTTCGGACCTTTTCTCACGCAGAGACGGCACATTTTACAGGCGGCGCTGATCGTCACCTTTCCGTCTTTTTCTTCCATCGCCCCGAACGGACAGAGCTTGATAAGTTCCTGATTATCCGGGATTTTGTCCTGATGTATGATTAACTCAGCCATGATTCCACCTCCTACACGAATTTCATATCCACGATCTTCTGATACAGCCGGTCCGCCAGCTCTTCGCCGCTTCCGTCCCACATTTCCTTTTTGTCATTGACAGCCGGTGGGAAAATGCGCTGAACCTGCGTCGGGGAACCATTGAGTCCATAGTGCATCGCGTCTTTATCGTCCATATCCGCCAGGGAAAGAATCCGGATTTCACGGTCTTTCGTGTTCATTTTCCGGACATACGAAGGAAGTCTTGGCTGGAAAATGTCCTTGTCAACGGCTAAGAGACACGGGAACTGCACTTTCGCCACCTCGACCTCTTCCGGCAGATCCATGCTGACGGTGATGCCGTCCTCATCAATCTGATTGATCTTGACAACATCTGCCACGCTCGGGATATTCAGCCACTCGGAGATCTCCGGACCAACCTGCGCGGTGTCGCCGTCCGTTGTCTGTTTGCCGCAGAGGATCAGGTCAAAATCGCCGCAGCTCTTGATGCCCTGCGCAAGTGTATAGCTGGTCGCCAGTACATCCGCACCGCCAAATTTGCGATCCGATAAAAGCGTTCCGCCGTCCGCACCCATCGCAAATGCCTCGCGGATCACCTGCTGCGCCTGCGGCGGTCCCATGGAAATGACGTGAACACTTCCGCCCACTTCTTCCCGGATCCGGAACGCCGTCTCCAGCGCGTACAGATCGTATGGGTTCATCTTCGAAGCCGCGCCGTCTCGTTTCAGCACGCCGGTAACCGGATCGACTTCTACTTTATTGCTTTCCGGTACCTGTTTGATACAGACAAGAATCTTCATTCTGTTTCCTCCTTCATATGGATGCTTTGTAAAAATCTTTAAATGATGGATGTAAAGAATTTTTAATCCGCATATTGGTTCTACCAATTTATTGAAAAGAAAAAGAATTTTGGTAGAACCAATTTTCTTTATTCGTTAGTATAGTGGGCTGCGTTCTAGTTGTCAACGATTGTTTATCTTTTCACATAGAATGTGTTTTTTCATTTTTTTCCAAAATTTCATCTATCATCCGGAAATGCCGGTCCAGTGCATCCTTCCCCGCTGCATTATCTTTGTTCCGCAGCGCTTCCGCAATCTGCCGGTGACAGAGATTCAGTGCTTCTTTCGCCTCTTTTGTCCGCAGAATTTCCGCGCGCATATTCCGGATGAAGGTATCGATCACGCCGGAACACGCCTCTAAAATATTGAGCAGCAGCACATTTCCCGACGCCTGTGCCAGTGTAAAATGGATCTGTTTGTCAATCCGGGCATTTTCCTGCTCGTCCATGCTCCGGTCAAGACGTTTTACCAGTTCTTCCAGCGCGTCCATCTGGCTCTCCGACGCCTGTTCAACCGCCAGGGCAAACGCCTGCTGTTCCAGCGCATAGCGGATCTGGCTGATCTGCTGATAATTAATCTGGGACATAGCAAACATCATCCCCATCGTCTCCGCAATGCTTTTCTGAAATTCACAAGTGATGTAATTCCCCGATCCCTGCTGGGAGGAAATCACTCCCGTCATATCCATGATCCGCAGCGCTTCCCGAACGGAATTGCGGCTGACTTCCAGCATCTGCGCAATCTCCCGCTCCGGAGGAAGCTTCTCCCCCGGACGCAGCTCGCCCGCCATGATGCGGTTCTTGAAATATTCGATGACGCCTTTGTAGGCTTTTTCCTGTTTTTCCATAGATGCTGCATTCCTTTCACTTTGCCTTTATTAGGCGTTTGCGAAACGCCACAAGCCGCATAAATACGGCATTTTTTGTTACCTAA
>ENA-ORNZ01001989-ORNZ01001989.1-human-gut-metagenome-genome-assembly--contig:-NODE-1989-length-14999-cov-2.791689_pt1 | contig 14999 bp, 29 predicted proteins | sample MGYA00242124_ERZ509040 | MGnify/ENA primary metagenome ERZ509040 (study PRJEB26280, sample SAMEA2338733) | human gut metagenome | biome: human gut; feature: human-associated habitat; material: faeces... | reverse complement strand
AATTTATCCCTAGATTAATAGTAATTCTCTACTTAGCGCTACCTAGTAACATCACTAGGTAGTCTTTTTATACAAAAAAGGAGCGAGTATTTTCTCGCTCCTCTATTTTTCCTCCTCAAAATCAATAATTTCAATCCTCACAATATACTCACTTAACTCTTCCCACACATCTTCAACTAACAATTCATCTTTTTTGTCATTCTTCAAAGTCATTGCGAACCATTCATCGCCATTATCATCTTCACCAAGCAGTCTAAAATTGATTGGATTTTCTTTAAATTTCATGTCATATAAATCTTCTTCGTCTATGCCTAATACGTCTAACCCTTTACAATTTCCACTTTTTACAAAGGTAACAAGTCCTTTGTATACACCTCGTTGGAAACTTACTTTGATTGTATGCAAGCCCCATCGGATATTTGGATCATAATTTTTCTTTGTTATTCCTCCTATTATTCTTTTTCTCTCGTAGCAAAGCTACTTACTGGCGCGGTAGGAGTCGAACCTACCTCTTATCTTCCTTCATGTCCGTTGCATCCCAGATGCTACACGCCAACCTAAAAGGAGCGATCTCTCAGTTTCCTGTTTTTTGAGATTGCCATTCTTTTTGTGGTAGGCTTATGAATGGTATAAGAGCTATTGCTTGCCATGCTACCGCTCAATCTCAATATCGCTGGCAAGGATTTGCACATTGCATGGTTTTATTCGTAAGTGTGCCCACAACGAAGACGTTGTCTGCAACGCAAACATCTTATTTTTCCGATAAGCGTCTACCCATTCTACACAGCGATAAATCACTCACAAACCTGTAGAAAAAAGAGAGAGGAATTACACCCCATTTCTTTTAGTTTGAGAACGTCTGATTTGTGAGTGATCATTGCAACTTACATAGCGCTATCTTGACAAGTGCTTTCAGCGTACGTCTACGTGTAAGCTTAATGCCAAGTTTATTGCAATATTTGCTACCTAGACTAAACGAGACAGAAAGAACTGGACTTTCCACATCCTTATTCTTTATTTTTTTGTAGGTAGCCTCCAAAGATAAGCGAAACGGAGCTAAGATAGGTAATGCATGCCTTACCTCGTTTCCTTATCTTTCGACACTACCATAGTAACATCTAAATATTGATAAAAACCGCCAACTTTCCGCCAAAAAACCGCCAAAAATTTTATTTATATGCAATTATTTTTCCGTTTCGATACGCTTCAGCAAATTCAATTAAAGCCTCTGATTTCATTCGTTGAATACTTCTTTCGGAATAGCCGACTTCTCTAGCAATCTTGTAATTAGAGTAATGGTCCTGCACACAGAAACTATAGTGCAAAATTTGTCTGCTAGTTAGGCTTAATGCCATAAGCCCAGATAAAATTGCGTCTCTTTCTGCTTCTGCATCTGCTAATTGTACTAGCGCATCTTCTGCTTTGTTCCCATGACTTTGGCTTTTAGGCATATCTGTAATAATTGGTGATTTTAAATCTATCAAAGAGCGACCAGCTATTCGCTCTAAACGTCTAAAATTCTTCAACACATTTCTGGCATTCGCTTTTGTTTGTCGAAAATCTACTTCTTTTAGCAATTGAATCAAGTGGAATCGCTCCTTTTGTGGTATAATAACTATGTCGAAAATATTTCTCACAGCCGGAGCAATCTGGCTTTTTTTATTTTCTACTAAATAAACTTTTTACAATACGTACTATGAGATAGTATTTTCAAATACATTTACTCATGATATAATCATATTAACTTTCTTGGGGATTTTATTTCTGAAATAAATTTCTCCTTTTCTATGATAACTGGCGGAAAACAGTTATCGATAGTTCCTGTCTCCACCAGAGACACAATGTCAACCTTATTTGTTGGCACTATTAGCACTTTACTTGGGAAAAGTGCTAACTACCACATTAGTCAGCCATTGGTCGGCTGGCTTTTTGTTTGCAAAAAATCGGCTAGTTATTGTAAAAAAGTTGCAATAAGTTAAAACTCCAATGTAATTGGCCTCCCGTATTTTAAAATTCTCCATTCGCCATCTTTTGTATTGGTTTTATTCATATGATTTCTTTCATCACGAGCTATCGTATAATCGAAAAATAAATCGGCTTGCTCTGCTCCATGTAAGTATTCAACATAAACGCCATCGACTTGCCTTCCTATGATATAAACTTCTGAATAACTCATACGCTGGAACCTCCTAAATATAGCCCTAATCCCAAAATAAACGAGCATGAAAGGAAATAAACGAGGTCACTGCTTGTTATGTCATTGCTATACACGAAATGGCTCACGGTTGCTTTTGCTACAAGAATCATTATTGCAATGCCACTAACTTTATTTATTACTCTTTTCCAATTGCGTTTCATTTATTCACCATCTTTCCACAGCACGGACATACTTTCGTTTAGTATTGCTTCTGTTAGTCCCAATTCCTTGCTGTATCCAATTAAAGCAGCAGCTAACGTGAAGACAATTTCATTATCATCCATTCCTGTAGCATTTATACCGATTTCGTTTTCACCAGTTTTTGTTAATAAGAGTTGTTCCATTTATTTGACCTCCTCACTTAATCCCCAAAAAGGATTTACCTTGTAAAATTTCTCAACTTCTCGATTCAAAGATCGCACCATACTTTCTAAAACTGTTGCTCGTGTTCCTAATGTGACATTTTGCTTTTTCGCTTTTTTGACACTTGTAATGCCTAAATTGTGTTTTAATTCAGAAAAAATTAGTATTCCCTGATTGCTATATTTCCATTTTAAATCTGGATTAGCTTGAATCTTTTCCCATAATTCGTTAGTGACCACTAAATAGTTATAATCACCTAAAAACGTTTGTTTTGCAGAACTTTTTAAGTCTGCCAACGTTACTTTTATTTCATAACATCTAATAGTGTTGTCAGTAGAATAAGTCACAAAGTCGACTCTTTCCTTGCCAAACCAGCCAATGGTTACCTCAAAACAGCCGAATACTCCCATTTTGTTGGTATAGTGCCACAAGCATTTCTCAGCTTGTCTGGTTAAATCAGTTTTCATTAGTCACCTACTTCATTTAATTCCTAAGACGACATAACCATCTTGTTGGGCATAATCTGTAATGTACGTTATTTCTGCAACATGGACATCACCTGTATATTGTCCGTCTTGATATTCGTTTAAGCGTAAGATATCACCTTTTTGATAGTTACGGTCATTTTTACGGATTTCAAAACGTTTGTTACCTGAAACAACTGCTTCAAAGTATTCTGGTAAAATTTTAAGCTCGTGAATGGTTGGCTCTTTCTCGACTTCGTAGCCATACCTCATAGCGTCGCACAACGTAAACTGTATATCTGCACTATTACTCAACCAATCATAAAATTTTCCGCTGTAATCCCATTTTTCAGCAACAAACCCATCTGAATCAGTTGCGTACTCAACGCTTAAAAAGAGATCAATTATATCAGTGGAATACTTATGTTTATCAAGCCATTCCGCAACAAACTTCGGAACAACAACTTTTATCGGTTCATCTAGTTGTTTTGTTAAATTAATTGCTCTTTCGTTGGCATAGTCAGCACCTTTCAAATAATCAAGGCTGTCTGTAGAAACTTCTATGCATTCTAATTCTTCAATCAATTCTTGTTTATTCATCGCTGTTCCTCCTAAAATTTCAGACTGTCGCCTATCATTTTATTTAATTCATAAAGGACCTCGTGTGGTAACACCGCTTGTACATTGACGCCAGTTTCATCACATTTAATGTCTAATGTGTAATCAATACCCGTCTCCTCATTTTTACGATAGGCTTCTTTTTCAAGATAAACTTTGTATAAATGCCTACTATTGACAACAATATTTTTTTGTTGCACATTATTGCTGACGTTCTCGTCATATGTTATTTCGTAGCTCATTCCGCTTCCTCCTGTTCAATCCAATCAGCAAAAGCTCGTAATACTTGCGCTTGTTGCTTTGAATTCAATCCACAATAAGATATATCTACGCTCCTAAGCTCTTTTGATCCTATTCTTGTCTGCCATTCCCCTAGGAGAAAGACAGCACACATTGGACTTGCGTTATCTTGTTCAACATTTGCTTTCAACCAATCAAGCACAACCTGCTGATTTTCGTTGAGTTCTGGCTTATTCATTTTAGAAACTCTTTTATTCCATTTGGTTAATAATTTATCAAAACAAACTTTATCGTGCTCTTTTTCATCCATATCATCCCACGGAACAGAAATTTCAATGCTTGCATTGCACTGTTTGCATAATACATAAGCATCTGATAAAATACTAAACGCATTAAAACAAGTGTTTTCCGATCCGCAAAACGGACATGGCTTCACATAAACTTCACTCATTCTGCTCCCTCCAATAGTTCTGGATTTTCATGGATATTTCCGATAACTTCATATTCTTCGCTGTCAATGAATCTAACAGATGTTAATTTCCCATTTCTTAACATTTGGGTGCAGAATGAACCCTTTTCAAATACAACGATGCTATCATTTATATGCGATTCGAAAGGAATGTAATATAATACATCACCCTCAAAAATTTCAACGCCGTTCTTGTCTTTCAAGCCTGTTGATTGCATGAGAACATACTTATCAATCATTCCCCACATGCCATTTCCTAGATTGATAAGAGGCGCTATAAATCCTGTATCATCATCAATAGTCCATTCTACATTTTTATCTTCATCAGGATAATACATTATGTTTTCTTTTACTGAATATGCTCTAAACTTTGGAATCATTTTCTTCACTCGCTTTCGATTCTTGTTTACTTAAATATTCTTGAAATCTCACTTTATCTTGCACATTCCAGATATGGTTCCCATAATTTTTATATTCGGTCCTAGGCATTTTTTTATAGGGAATTTTTTCACGTTGGCAATGTGCGATTAGAGACGACATCTTAATGTTTAATTTTGTGCATATTTGGCTGAGGTAGTAATCTTCGTCAATCAAACGTCGGATTTCTGTATCTAGCTCTTTAATCTTCTTGTGCTTTGTCAGCCCTAATTTTTTAGCCCTAAACTCAACAGCTCCAACTGTACGATTTAACCTATCAGCTATATACTTATTTTTCATAGATAAATAGTGCTTTTTTAAGAACTCATCCTCTTTTTCAGACCATAGCCGGTGCATGTAGCATCTAAAATCATCTTCTTTTCGCATTTTGCACAATTTTTTTCTAATCGCATTGATGCTTCTGTTCAAGAACTTAGAAGCTTCAATTAGCTGAGTATCATTTTCAAAAACAAAATATTCTAAATACACTAGTTCGTCTTCTGTCCATTTTCTATACATGAAATCACCACACTAGGAAAGTTGCATCAATGCACCAAGAATCTTTTCGTCGTCTTTACTCTGCAATTCATCAATTATATGCATGTATGTTTCTTGAGTAGTAGTCACGCTTGAATGACCTAGACGTTTAGCTATGCTATGAGTTGACACCCCGTCAGCGAGTAAAATACTTGCATGCGTATGTCTAAGTCCGTGCATTGTGATGACAGTGATTCCTGATTCTTTGCATTTTCTGATCAGGTGGGAATTGTATGTTGAATTAAAAATTCGTTTATACTTGCCTGTCTGTTCATCTCGATTTACAAAAATCAATTCATCTTGAGGCAAATTTTCAATGAGCGGTTTAAACTGACCAACTATTTGCCAATCAATGCTTATCGTTCTAACAGAACTTTTGTTTTTCGTATCCTGAAAAAACATTGTAGAATTTTTGTAGTTCAATGTTTTATTAATGCTGACGGTATTTCTGGTCCAATCAAAATCAGCTGGTGTTAACGCAATGGCTTCCGCAAAGCGCATTCCTGTTTTTGCAACCAGTAAAATGAACCAATCCATATTTATCCCTTCCCCAAGTTCTAGTGATCTCAACAACTTTTGTAGTTCGCCTTTTTGCAGGAATTTTTTCTTTTTTGGTCTCGGCGGTATTCCTTTGATGATCGCTTTGTAGGTTGGATCACGTTTAATTAATCCTTCGTGATACATATCTCTTACACAGCTGCCAATTTGGTGATGAAAATCCATTGTTGTCTGCCGCTCATGTGTCAGAGCGTATTCATTAAGAATGCTTTGATAAGCCTTTCTATCTAATTTATCTATCGTTAAATCAGGGCAAATTTCAGTAAGGTGTTTATGGGCTATATAATATTTACTAACTGAGATATCTCTAATTGCACCGACTTTGTAAGTTTCAATCCATTCTAAAAAATAGCCAGCAAAAAGTCTGGGACGTTTGCTCATTCGTTTTCTCCTCCTAACACGCTGGTACTTTCGATGTGATCAATAGCTTCTTCTAGCCATTCTCTGACTTGAAACTCTCTTGTGACCACATCGCTGTGCGGCATAACATTTACATCGCTAAAAGCCAACGAATCATCTTTTGAATTTTGTAAAAAGTAAATCTGTTTTATTTTTCTGTCTAGCGAATCACCGTGGACTACGGTGGCATTCATCCCACGAATAGCAAGATTGAACAGCAGGAACGGAATGGTTCTATCAGATAACTCCTCTAAATCGTAAAAAGTCATTGATGGTTTATATTCAAAAAAACCAATAGATAGTCTGTCTGTTCGCCATTTTTGTATGATCATTCCACCTGTCCCAGAAGCTACTTCATGTGTCAATCCACTTCCAGGACCTACGATTTTTGCAATCACTTCGCCAATAGAATTTGGCGTAAAATCTTGTTTCTTGACTTTCCGATCGGCATGCTCATCTTGAAAATATTCGTGAAACCAATCGAAAGTTAAATCATTTTCTATTTCTAAAAATTTGTTAAACACGATTTCTCGCTTATCACGATTTAGTAATATATCCATGAGCGCTTCTGGCGCTTTGTAGGCATCATCAACACCTAGCAGTTCATTTATTTTCTCTGTTGTTAGTTTCATTGTTTTCAAAGGAGCAAAAAGCTTTTTTTATGCGGCCGCAAATCTCCGCTCCTTTCTATTTAATTAAAGTATTCTATTATATGTTTTCCAAGCCATTCCGCCATTGGCACAGCTACTGCATTCCCAATCATTCTCATCCCATCATTGTCAGTCCCTTCAAAAGAGAACCAGTCAGGAAACCCTTGAAGTCTCTGCCATTCAAGTAAAGAGTAGGGTCTTAATCTATGTCCATCATTGACTAAACGGGTACTTTTATCTTTGGCATAGTGTGCCACTGCTGTTGGTGCTATTCCGTCTAAATTAGTGATTATGGGTTTATCTCTATATTTTCCATTTAACCTACTGTTAACATAGTCGGGAACTGATACGTCAGGATTTTTTTCTAAAATATCTTTTAGTCGTAAGTTTGTTATTTGTCCTGGATAATCCAATTTAGGAAAAGGCCGCTTGCTACCTATAACAATTAACCTTTTCCGCTCTTGCGGGAGCCAAAAATTAGCATTCACGGGGCATTCAACACGAATATAGTAATTAGGAAGTTTTGTCAGACATTCCATTACTACTTGAAATTTTTTCATCCCTGGTACGTTCTCTACAACATATATTTCCGGCTGTGCCAATGCAACATGCCTAAAAAAATGTAAAAATAAATCATCTCCGATTCTAGTACCACTGATGTCAGCAATGCTTGAATATTTTGTACAAGGAAACGTACCTACGTACACATCTGCATCTTGCTGGTCTAAAACTGTAATTTTTGATATATCGCATTCATTTACTTTGTGATTAAAATTTTTTCTTAAAGTTGCACAACATTTTTTATCTATTTCAAAAGATTCCACAACGTTTATACCCGCTTGCAACATACCTAAATCCATTCCGCCTGCACCAGAAAAATAACTTTTTGCTGTAATTTCCATAATTTTCAAAGGAGTAAAGAATTCTTTACTGTGGCCACAAACTCCACTCCCTTCTGATTGATTATTTGATTAATACATAAAATCCATTTTTCTTTGAAACATCTCCTCGAATTCCCAAAAGGCCTTCCAACTCCCCAAAGGTCCTTTTTGTAATTTTAGAAAGTTGCGTGTCATACCCCAAATTTCTAAGTGTCACGTACTCATTGGGTGTTAATTGGTCTAAATCTATTGCCACAATTGGCGGAAACCGTTCAGCCGACGGCTTAAATGTCACACTAGTTAATTTCATTTTTTTACCTCTTTATTTTTCGTTTTAAGGCGTTTTAAATCATTTATGATTAATTACCCTAAACTAGTTTTTAAATCTAGCTACGGTTAAATCACGCTACAAAAACCAACAAATTATTTCTTATTCATCCAAGACTGATTGCTCTTGGTTTTCTTCTTTGTTTTTTCTTGAAATGATTCTTCTTTCACTTTTTCAAGTAATTGTTTTGGCTTTTCTGGTGGAATTACAACGTTTACGACCTTTCCACCTGCCACTTCTGCAGCAAGATTCGCCAATTCGTCATCTGTATAATGCATCGCCTTCTTAATTTGATTAGTAATGTTCCCGTCTTTATCCAAATACCCAGCGCATTTCACTACTTTTACTTTTTCCACGTGATCACCTACTCTGTTTTTAATGTACTGCTTCAGTTTTCGTATACTTTTCCCTCGGTCTTGTCCTTTGCGGACCACCCAAGTACCATTTATCCCGAAGTAATCAATGACACCTATAGGCGTTTCAATCGCAAATTGGCAACTATCTTCGAAGTATTCAAAGGGATAGCCTAGCTCATAAATATTCTTCATTGCCTCTGTACTCATAAATTGCACATGAGCTTTTCTTTTGTTTTTTGATTCTTGTGTTGGGTACTTTGTCATTCACTATTTCCCCTCCATGAACTCTTTTATTTGTCTATCAAGTTCCGCTTGCTCTTCTGGCGACAATTTTTCCTCTTCTTGTTTTTGTTCATTCACCCAATCTGGCAATTTTTCTTGCCTTACTGGTGGTTTCGAGTAAGTTGTCTGTTGAGTTGGTATAGATAAATCATATTCATCGTTGTAACGATCATCACGAATCCAACGAAACAACTCTTGGGGATGATACCAGTCGTTTAATTTGATATACTTAAGATAAGCTTTGTATCCTGTTTTAAACCGTTCGAAGTCTTCATCTGACTTAATTTTCTTTAAGAATTGCTCTTTGGCTTTTTTCTTATTGGTTTTCTTCGGATATGTTTTCCAAACTTTTTCAAATAATTCAGACATGGTTGAGCTCTGCTCAACACTATTCTTTTTATTCTTTGTATTATTCTTTGTATTATTAATTAATGTATTATTCTCTGTGAAGTTTTCTTCACTAGGGGTAGTGAAATTTTCTTCATCCCCCTCCTGATGATTTTTTCCATAGGTGATGAAATTTTCTTCACTAGGGGTGTAAAATTCTGTATCAGTTGGATACGGTAAGATATAGATATGTCTCCGATCTACCATTTTGCTGTTTGGCTTATAAAAAATTTGCATTTTTATATAGTTTCTTTCTTCTAACTGTTTCAGCCATGAAATAATTGTTCGCTTGCTAACGTTATACAGATTTGCAAAATATTGATTCGTTGCCCAACAATAGCCTTTTTCATTTGCTAATGCCGTTAGCTCTCCATACAATAATTTTGCATTCCCATTTAAGTGGTTATCATAGCGAACAATCGCTGGGATAATGGCGTAATATCCTCTATGTTCATTCACTAGTTATCCTCCTCATCAACAACGACCGTATAAACATATTTATGCTTAATTTCTCCGTTAACGACTTTTTTTATTGTTTGTGCTTCAATAGCTATTCCTTTACCATTTCTTGAACCGATATAGACAAATGCTAATAGTTCAAAAAATAGTTTTTGACTCGATGTTAATTGCCTGTATTTTTCAAGTAATTCCTCTACCAAACTGTTAACCTCCGATATTCAACTTCTTACGTTCTTCAACGTTTAGTTTTACTGGTTTAATTTGATACTTGTTTAAAAAGTTCTTAGTACCTATCTGATGTTCTTCTTGATGATGTTGACGACAACCAGCGTAAAAAGTAAATGTTTCGTGATTAATCTTTTGACGATTTCGCCCCATACCGACTACCTCGATATGACAAACATCGGCATGTTTCCCACAAATACAACACTTACGGTATTTAAGGCAGTAATAAAACCATTTGTTATTTTCTAACAAGTATTGGTATCTCTTTTCTAGTGGTACATCATTTTTCAAAATGAATTCGATTAAAAAACTAATCCATTCTGTTGCTTCATGTCGTGTAGCCTTACTATGTTCAAAATACACGCCACTTTTAGCTTCGTAGTAATACTTTAAAACTTCCTCTATCCATTTGGGTTCGTCATAACTCCAACGAGCTATATCAGCTATTAAAACGTGAGAAAGTGCATTCTGTTTTTGAGACATTTGTCGATTATCTAATAGTTCAACTTTTACTAAATTGTCATCGTTGTTAGCTAGGAGTTTGAGGAAATTCGAGTTGATCTCATCCTCAAACTCAATCGCCAATTTATTTCCTTTGTGTTTTATGATTTTTCCAATCATTCAATCACTTCTTATCTTCTTGAACCTTCTGCCTAGATTCATAAAAATTTATCCACTTCGCAAGCAATTTAGAAATAACACCATAATCATAAGCACTATATTCTTCAAATGCTTTTTTAGGATTCAAATCAGAATCATTTATAGCTAACGATTTCACAGCTTCAAATTCTTGCCCTGCCAGCTCGGCTACTCTACTAATTGATGCGTTCAACATATCAATTTGCCGTTCAGTAATTGCAGTATTTTTTAACTGTTCTTTTTGGTATTTATCAGGATCGTCATCATCTGTTGCGATATTAAAAAATTTCAATAAAAAATATTTTTCCGCATACGTTAGTGCTTTTCCTACACCCTTTTCTCCTTCAATATCTACTCCTTGGCTATACCATGAACAAGCAACAATCTCAGAAGGATTATGAATATTAATCCATGTCATCATTAACTCTAGCTCTGTAAAATACGTTGTACGTTTTTTGGCTACAGGCTCTTTCTTTACTTTATCCGCTTTCCATACCTCATCTTGTGATTCCCGAACTTGATGAGCAACAATTTCTGGCTTCAAAATTAATCCAACTTGATTTATGACTGTATTTAATGCGGATAGTACATCGCTTGACCCCACATAGCTGTATTGCTGGCCACGTTTACTTTTTTGAATATATGGTGCTTTTTGTCTCACATACGCTAATTTTTGATAAACATTCAACTTAGAAAGATCTGTTTTGGTTGCTTCAGCCATTCAATAAGCCCTCCTTATATCTTTTTCCTGAACTCACATATTCAATTAAATACACGTTTTCTTCGCCTAATTCTTCTATCAAATCAACGATTGTATCTTGTGTAGCAATTTTTTTACAGGTGAGTACTGGTTGTCCTGTATAAAGACATTTCATTGCAAAAGTTAGCTCAAACACACCGTCTTCATCAGCAATTTCATTTCCAAAACAATCAGTAGTGTCCACTGGATCATCTTCATAGGTTTCCTTATATAGTTTTTCAGTCGGCTCTGTTAAATATCTATCTAGTACATTTGCTTCTCTACGATTCATTCACAAAACCTCTTTTCTGTGTTAAAATTTTTCTAGTATAATTTTGTATGCGACTATTTGTTTGGCGGCTTAAGTCGCTTTTTTGTCGTCATGCGACACCTCTGCGCTCTTTTTGTTGCTGGTACCATAAATCAGCAATTTTTGGGGCTTGCTTTAGTTTTTCTTTTCTTGTCATTTAATTCTACCTACTTTCTTTGCCATACTTTAACTTGAAAGGTGATGAATAATTTGAAAAAATATTTTGATGTTTTTGTAAAATGTGTAACTACTATCGGAGCTTTATTTGCTATTTGGAATGTGATGCAAAACAACAATCAAATAAAAAAAGTTAATTATGAAAATGAGCAAAATATAAAGTTAGAACAATCAAAAAATATTTCTGTTTGGAACAATGAACAATCAAATAAAAATAGCCCCATATCGCTCGAAAAAATTCCAAATGTGATAGCTAATAATTCGAATCAAGCACCAGTATATAAAGTATTTGTTATTTCTATTCCTAATAAAATAGACAATGATTCATTATCTAAAAAAGTATCTTTCGCTTCAGAATTTAACAGCTATAAATATTTAGAAACTCTGCCACCAGGAAAAGTCGAATTAAGTCTTCCTGTTTTACCAAATGCTATGGGGGGCATTCATGGTGTACCTATAATATTTTTTACGGATTTTAGAAATGTTGAATGGTATAGGGATCAACAAGGGCGCCTCATGGAGTATCCCAAATACGAAACTTTTTTAAATAAAAATGGAATTAATCCACCATATCGTTAAGAATTGTCAATATCGCTAAAACAATTAATACAATAGATGCAACCGAAATTAATAAGCCGACAGAGTCATATAAGAAATTTGTAGGACTTTTCTTTATAATATTTATCCATGACACTAGCGAATCCCCTATAAAAAATGCCATGATTAACAACATTGATATTAAAAACGTTCCGATAAATTTTTTCATACAGAAGTACCTACCTTTAATAAATTTGAAATACTCCTCTCTTATAAACAGCTTGGAGTATTTACTTTTTTTGCTTGGTTTAACTTTTCTTTTCTAGTCATTTCAACTCACCTCGAAAAATCTTCGATAATATATACATCAAATCGTTTGGATCATCTGTGACAAAAGTATGTGTATTTTTAGTCGTAGTTTCTGTTGCAATACCGTACATCTCCTTTAATAAACGATGTCTTGGACAATCACAATCTGATTGTTCCAGTTTTTTTTGTTAGTGTATATTGGCTATGTGCAGCAATGGCTACTATCGTGCCTTTTCCAACTTGAGATATTGCCATCTCTCCTTCTAAATCGATAGCTGCCAAAGATAAACCTACATCTTCTTTCTGGCATTCTTTTGCTAGTTTTTTAATTAATTTTTGAATTTTATCGTTCATTTTGATATACTCTCCTTAGTTCATTTTGTATGTGTCCTAATCGTTGGCAGACGATTGGGGCTTTTTATTTTGTCTTTTTTGAAAATGCTGATACTCCGCTTCATCCCAGTTGAAAAACCAACGGATAAAAAGAGGTACACTTATTGTTGCCAACACTGGAACTGAAAAGTGGCTTTTCAATAACACACCTAGCGCAATCATCAATAATAATGCGCCTATCAATCGTGCTTCACGTATTGCTTTCATATTTACCCTCCTATAATTTTTTTGATATAATTCAGTTGAAAGCGGGGTGTCAAAATGTTTTTTGTAATAAAGAAAGCTTCTAATAAAAAATACTATTTTGTAATTAAAACCGAAGAAAATGAAGTAATCGCATCAAGCAAGACTTATTACTATAAATCTTCTGTTTTAGAAATTATTGAATCCATCAAAAGTGATATGGATCAAAAAGCTATTATTGTTGACACTACTTTTAACTGGGGATAAGTTAAGGCTTATCCTTTTATCATTACTATCCTATTTCTTTAAACATATCTCCATTACCATTAGCCATATCAATTCTTGCTTGTAATTCTAAGTTAGGCTTCCATCTAGGAATTAGAGCTACAGCCTCTTTATATCGAACTTTTGGAATGTCTACATAAGATGCTACATCGAATAATGCTTTCAATTGTTTATAGCAATTACTAAAGGCTGATTGCTTAATACTTGAATCCTGATAAGCCAATGTTTTTTTGCCACCTAATACTTTGATAACAGTTGATGAAACTAGCCCTTGTATCTTTCGTTGTTGGCTTCTATTAATTGTAGTTTCTGTTTCTAGCTTATCTAAACGTTGATTTACAAGAGTCAATCCACGTTCATGTTTTAACGCAGCTTCTAATAACAATTCTGTGTTATTAATCGGTAAGTTTGATTGAGTTTTAAGCAATTCCTCCATTTGGTTAAAAGCTTCAATGTATTTCAGTTTGAATGAATCTGCTTTTTTTCCAGTGAATCCAAATGCAATGAAAGAAAAGCCATCTCGATTCATGTAGTACAATCTTTGTTTTCTACCTCTTGAATCTTTGTATTCTCCTTCAGCAAACATGTTTTGGTAATAAGCCGAATTTTCGGCCGATTGAATTTTAGCCTCTATTGCTTCAATAACATGCTTATGTTGTTTTTCAAATACTTCAGCAACTTGTAAACTAGTTGTTACTGCTTGTTGGTTTTTCATAATTACTAAGTTGTCCATTTTTTCCTCCTTAAATTGTTTCTGTATCGCTCTTTCCTTTAATCCCAATGATTCATGATGTCATTACAAATTTTTATAGCTTCTTTAGCAGGCCAATATCTTTTTCCCTTGCTAGTACCAGGCTTTCTTTTCTCGATCATTTGCATACGTTTATCTTTTACAAAATTTTGTTCAACTTCGGGAACAGACATTGAATACCTTGACGATAATTGTTTGATGTCTAAATACTCGGCACGTTCATTTAATCCTTGGCTAGCTTCATCTATTACTTGCTCAAACATTTTTCTTAGAATCTTTTCTATAATGTTGTATAGAAAGTTTTTTGAAGATGTATCTAAGAAATTTTCCATTTTCATTCCTCCTATCTGATTTTGTAAAAGTCGATAATTGCCAAAAGTGTTTCGTGTGCTTTTTTACTTTTATTTTTTCCGTTCAGATAATCGATCAAATCTTGTCTTGGAATATCAAAATAGGTAGCAACACTAACCAACGAAATTCCCTTACTTTCAAAGTAATCACGAATTTTTTGACGACTTACTGATGTGTCTGGCATTTTTGATGCTCCTTTCTTTAGTATTAAATAAGTTAATTTGATAGAAATAAAAAAATATTGTTGACATTTTTACGCTATAGAGTAAAATGGATACATAAAGAAATAAACCTATAACAAAGCCTTTCATATGCACTTGGTCGCCAAACTCAATGCTAATAAGGTGTGTTTTAGTTTGTTTCTTTTCTATCAAATTAACTTACGAATCAATAATAACTCTATAGAGTAATTTTGTAAAGACTTTTTTACTCTTTTTAGTAAATTATTTTTTCGTGTTGGAAAGGAATACTGATATGACAACATTTGAAAGGATA
>ENA-ORNZ01001981-ORNZ01001981.1-human-gut-metagenome-genome-assembly--contig:-NODE-1981-length-15060-cov-6.000400_pt1 | contig 15060 bp, 18 predicted proteins | sample MGYA00242124_ERZ509040 | MGnify/ENA primary metagenome ERZ509040 (study PRJEB26280, sample SAMEA2338733) | human gut metagenome | biome: human gut; feature: human-associated habitat; material: faeces... | reverse complement strand
TGGCTTTTTTATTGGCAAAGTAACGGAAGAGTGGAAGGCTTTACAATGTGTATTTATCGGATGCTTACTCTTTATCAGGTCAAACGATATATAAGCCAAAAACAAATCATAATAAGGTCAAGAACTTAGTGACTTCATCATTACCTATCTTCGCTATCTTTACCGTAAGCATTCGTTAAACTACAGGTATTGAACTTTATATACAACAATAGCGACTGTCACTATAAACCTAATAGTTGCAGTCGCTATTATTTTGTTGAACCTATATGTTGCAGTCAGCACCGGTTGCCGGCTTCCTCCTCTTGTTTTGTCAATGCACTTTCCGGATGTTGCAGCTTCCATTTATGTGGAAGCAGTTCCAGCAGTTCCTCATGAGTAGCCTTTTTGTGATAGGGCATTCGGGCGATGACATCAAGATAATCCCTCGGGTTTACATCATGTGCCTTACAGGTGGCCAGCAGGGAGCAGATGACCGACATATTGACTGCCGCCTCATGGTTGCCGCAGAAGAGGTAATTTTTTCGTCCCAGAGTTATCGGTCGGATGACATTTTCAGCCAGATTGTTATCCCAAAGCAGGCGTCCGTCCTCCAGACAACTCATCATGTTGCCCCATCGGGTATAGGCATACGTGATGGCTTTCCCAGCCTGGGAGTTGGGACTGTACCTGATACCTTCCGTTTCCATCCACACCTTCATGGCATCCATGACCGCTCCGGCCAGCTCCCGACGTTTTGCCTTCCGCTCATCGTACGAGAGACTCGCCTTATCACAACAGTGTTCAATCCGGTATATATGCTGTATCTGGGTCAGAGCATGTTCAGCCATTTCCTTATTTTCATCCAGAGCCTGTTCAAAATGACGGCGCATATGCACCAGACAGTTAAGCAGCCGCACGTCGGGGTTGGTCTTGAAGGCTGTTTCATAGCCTGCAAAACCGTCACATTGAAGATACCCCTTGAAGTGATATTGATTTGCCAGGGATTCGATGACCGCTCCGGCACGCGATCCCTGGTCGTAATGGAAAATGACCAGTTTCTTCATGACCGACCTTACCATCCACAGGTATTCCTTGTCGGCCCTGTGCTTTTCCTTGTTGATGACCGGAACAGTGGTTTCGTCCGCCTGTACATAGTCGCAGGAAAAGACTTCCTTCTTGAGCTCCTCATACAGAGGCCTGAGCAGCTCCACCGTTTTTTTGAACCATCCGTCCAGCGTACTTTCCGTAAGGCCTTTCATCCCAAGATGCCGGTACTGCTTATCTGCCGGTAGAACGGGACGTGATATTCATACTTCTGAAGCAGTATCTCGGCAAGCAGGCTGGTGTCGGCGATGCACTTGTCGACGGGCATCAGTGGCATAGGGGCAATCTCCACGCCTTTCTGTCCAGCCGGAGGAAGCAGGGTGCTGTCCTTGAGAGCATATTTAGGACGGATGATTACCTTGACGTAAAGCATTCCCGGCCTGTGTTTGACGACCCTGGTTATCTCTTCGCCTATTCTACGGTATAAAGAAAGGTCTACGTCTGTCGGTTCTATTGTATCGGTCTCCAATACGGGTAAGTCCTCTATCATTTTGCGGTTCTGACGATTTCGTTTTCCGTCTTCCACCGATTCCTTTTCAATCTTTTCCACAGCCTCGTCCCGCTTTTCTTCCACCTGTTGTCGGAATCCGGAAAACTCGCCGGCAAAGAGATCGGACATATTAGGATCATATACGCGGAGTTTCTCCGATTTACGACCAAAGACCTGACGGTTCAGCCATGCGACCTGAGCCGTCAACTCCTTGATACGTTCCTGCAGTTTTTCATTCTGTTCCGCCTATTTCTTATTGGTGGCAGACAATGAAGCAACAGAGGCATTCAGCCCTTCTATCGTCTTGAGCAGTATATCCTTTTCTTCCATTGTCCGCATCTGTTTTGTTTATGTAAATATACTAAATATAAGCGGATTACACAACAATATCCACACTTTTGTTCACTCCGGAAGCATATTATACATGATATTCCTTGCGCTCTGCCCTCAGGCGCCGGAGCCTCTGCTGCGGATTTTCCTGAATGCCCTCGACCATCATCACCAGGTCGCGCCATTCCATGGGATAGCTGTTTGATTGGGGATCGTACTCCGGCAGTTTGAAGCGACCGGCCTCCAGGCATTTTACATACATTACCATACCTCCGTCTTCGGCATGAAGCAGTTTCATGAGTCTGCGACTGGAACCGATGAAGATGAAGACATCACCGTTCCTCACTTCACTGTTCATTTTCTCATGTACCACTCCGCATAGCGAACCGATACCCTTGCGCATATCTGTTCTGCCCGGACCAGGAAGTAGCGCATCGTGTCGTTCAGGTTAAACATGGTCACCCTGAAGACTTTGGTTTAACACTTCCATCAGTATCTCTTCTGAATCGTTCCCGAAGTGGGCACGAAAACCGTTGGGAAACAGAACGGATACACCATGCGGTGCTTGTCCTTCAGGGGAAGATTCCATGACTGACTGTTTAAGACTGATGGGAGCCAGCTCCTGTTTGATACTGTTCCTGTCAACCGAACATTTTCTACGCCAGTAATGATAGGTTGAATAACTTACACCTATCTGTTGTAGGTACGACTTCAACGGTAGGCCGCTTTGTTGTGCCTGCAATTCCAATTCTTCAAATTCCTGTCTATTCATAATAATTGAGGTTTGATTGTATTCGCTGCCGCAAAGCTACAATCAAACCTCAAGGTGTAAAAGGTGTATTTGTCCAAATGCTTACAATAAAAAGACCATGGAACGAATAATGAGTAAAGAAGAATTCCTATCTGTTTTTGAAAGACAACAGGCCATTGGCCTGACCATAAGAGATTAGGCCTATTCACTCTCCTGCTTCCATTATTGGAGGTGTGTCAGATAAACTGTGTCATGAGTTGTTTTTATCCCTAAAAACTCATCGGTCAGGGAGCGCCCGCGTGGCAAGGGGCAGTCTCTCGTCAAGCGCGGGTGGCGATGTAACAATAGACTTCCTTCCGGAATCAGGATTCACCTTGACAGCTATGGAAACCCTGAACTGATATTTTCCGACTTTGGAGGAAAATCCCCCGACCGTTAGGGAGGGCAAGTTGGTTTTTGTATGGCAGAATACTTTCTGTCGTACAAAAACACAACTTGCTCTGTTCGTTTGAACAGAGAATCCACTTAAAGTGGATTGTGGCTCCATGCCCATTTATAGCTATAAAATAGAGTCGTATTTGCCTGATGAAAAATGTAAATATCAGTTTGTTTGTGACAAACCTGTATGCAGAGTTGAATATCGTGTGAATGGAGTGCCTGATATTTAGTTATTTGCCGAAATTTAAATATTCAATATTGAAAGTTTTATGCTGTATTGAACTATGGCATCCTGATTTACAGATATTACATATCAATCTGTATCATATAATAGTATGTAGATTGTTATAGTAAAGTTGTATGCGCTGCTTAATGAGAATTGTAATATATTGATAATCAGTGTGTATGTGAAATAGGCCCTGTTGTGATATTGCAATAGTGTAATACCCTGATAACATAATAACACAACAACATGATGCCCTAAAAACATAATATTGCAATAACATAGTAACATAGCAACATAATACCCTAATAACATAACATTGCAATAACATGATAACACAACAACATAATACCCTAACAACATAATATTGCAATAACATGATAACACAACAACATAATACCCTAACAACATAATATTGCAATAACATAGTACCCCCATATTATAATATTGTCAGGACATAGTATTATGCCAATATAATGCCCTGACAAAACAATATCCTAATGCTCCAAATAGTATGATTTAAAAATCCAAACAACATAGCCCGGAAAAATCCATCACCATTATCTGATAATGGATCTTTCTGAGCCATCTTCTTCTTGCTATTTGAAAATCGGATTGGAAAGCAGAATCTTGTAATATACTGTACCTCCCACCTCTATGGGAGCCTTGGCAATCATAAACTGTACGGTCTTCCTTTCCACTTTTGCCTGAAGCATGATTCTTCGCACGATGAATCCGGCAGAGAATCTGGCACACCTTTTATCTTTCCATACAGTGAACCCGTTCTTGTCTGTCGTATGGCAGATATACCATTCTCCCGTATCCTCATCGTGTGCGAAATTAACCCGTCCTCCACCGAGAATCCCCAGTTCTATAGACATTGTCTTTGACAGGTAAACCGTTCCCTTGCTGTCCATGTTGATTGTCCGCTTCCCCTGATAAACCACCTGCTGCGGACGTGAGTTCTCCTTGTTATATACTATCAGTGCCATAAGTTTCTGTTTTAAGGGTGATACAATAAACTAACGGATTAGGATATGAATCCTTCTACTGCCAGCATCTGGCTTCTCCATGAGAATCCCCGGTTTGACCGTACTGCATCCATGATCGTGTTTACTCTTCCTGAAATGGCACTTGCCGATATACCCATACATTCACCCAACGCCTTGAATGAAAAGTCTGATTCATAAAAACGCAACGTAAACATCCTGTATTCCTGATATGAGAATTTTCTTCTGATAAAGTTAAGAATGTCCTTCACCAGTTTTTCACAGCTGTTCAGGTCATCCGGAGAAAGGAAATCCGCATCTTCCCCACATCGAAGAAAGAAATATTCGTCCGGATGGGCATATTTGCTTTCCAGCCTGAACTTGGCCATGAACGCTTTCCTGTAACATCCGATAAAGTATGCTTCATAATCCGTTATTTCCCTTTCCGGATTCAGCACCTGCTTTCTTACAAACAGATAAGTGTCATGAAAATTGTCCTCATCCAGTGCCCCGTATCTGCCAACGAGATTTCTTAACCTGTCATAAGACACCGTAAACCAGGCATTGAATCTTTTTTCCACATTGTTCGCTTCCATAATCTTCCATTTATTGAGTTATACATGGCCTGCCCGTGGGTAGGCATTCTTATTTCTTGTGCGCTCCCCAGTTCGTTTTCCGATGATTGCTGCAAGGCTTGCCGTGAAAAAATACGCTCTTGCGCCAGCAAGAGGAAGATTTTTTCACAGGCAACCAAGCCCCTTCAGGGGCCGCCTTGCGCGATCATTCGGAAAAACAACTATCTTTGCGGCAAGAAATGAGGATGACTTCATCTTGAAAGCGCCTGGTCTCTGTATGTTATTACAGACGGTTATGCGAGATATAAGATAGGTTTATCTCTATAACCCCATCTTGCTCCTTACTATATTCATGTTGTCCTTCAGGTTCCTGTCCATGACTCTTGCATAATGTTGTGTCATTCTTGTGGATGCATGTCCGAGCATGGCAGACACCTCCTGTAATGGAACGTTGTTGGCCAGCGTGACGGTCGTAGCAAACGTATGTCGGGCAATATGAAATAGAGAAGCGATACAAGCAATGGAAACGGAAAGAAAACAAAACGCAATCTATTGTAAATTAGCCGTTTCTCTATATTCTTCCACATGTGGGAAACGCAAGAATTTGAGGATTATTGCAGATGTTCAGTTACCAAACCGTTAGCCGGACAGTTACCGGAAGGAATCAAGGTAACGCGAAGCGGAACAGATAATTTGAAACGACGATATATAACACTGATTGTCATAGTTTTGCATATCAAAGAACGCTTGTAAAACAGGTAAATTTGCCACTAAAATTATAAGCGTATGAAAGTAGAAAAATTCAAGGTACTGCTCTACCTCAAAAAGAGCGGACTGGACAAGTCGGGCAAAGCCCCGATAATGGGACGCATCACCGTGAACCGCACGATGGCGCAGTTCAGCTGTAAGCTCTCCTGTACTCCCGGGCTGTGGAATCCCCGCGAAAGCCGGTTGAACGGCAAAAGCAGGGAGGCCGTTGAAACCAATGCCAAAATCGACAGACTGCTGCTTGATGTCAATGCCGCGTTCGACTCCCTTCTGGAACGAAAGGCTGATTTTGACGCCGCTTCCGTCAAGGATGCCTTTCAGGGTAGCATGAGTACCCAAATGACCCTGATGAAAATGCTGGATGCCGTCAGGGATGAAGTGAAAAGCCGTATCGGGATAGACCGGGCCAAAGGGACGTATCCGGCATACGACTATACCTGCCGTACCATGCGCGAGTTCATCGAAGCCAGGTTCAAGACAAAGGATCTGGCTTTCGGGCAGCTTACCGAGCAGTTCATCCACGATTATGAGAATTTCATCCTTGACGAGAAAGGACATGCCGTGGATACCGCACGGCATTACCTGGCAATTGTCAAGAAGTCTTGCAGGAAAGCCTATAAGGAGGGTCATTCCGAGCGGTTCATGTTCCAGCATTATGTCCTCCCGAAACAGACCGTCAAGACACCCAAGGCATTGAGCAGGGAGAGTTTCGAGAAGATACGGGATGTCGAGATAGCCCCGCACCGCACGACCCACCGCCTGGCAAGAGACCTGTTTCTCTTCGCCTGCTATACCGGGGTAGCCTACAGTGATGCAGTGACAATCACCAAAGAAAACCTTCATACGGACGAGGACGGGAAATTGTGGCTGAAATACCGCCGGAAAAAGAACGAACTCCGCGCAAGCGTGAAACTGCTGCCGGAAGCCGTTAGCCTGATAGAGAAATATCATGATGAGGGAAGGAACACCCTGTTCCCGATGATCCACTACCCGAGCCTGAGAAACCACATGAAGGCACTGGCTGTATTGGCAGGGATAAAGGAGAACCTGTGCTACCATGCCGGCCGCCACTCGTTTGCCTCGCTCGTCACCCTTGAAGCGGGGGTTCCGATTGAGACCATCAGCAAGATGTTGGGGCATAGCAATATACAGACAACACAGGTATATGCCCGCGTGACTCCTAAAAAGCTTTTCGAGGATATGGACAGGCTTATCGAGGCTACCGGAGATTTCAAACTTGTTTTATAAACATCAAATAACGGACATCATGAGAAGTACATTTTCCATATTATTCTACATCAACCGCAGCAAGGTAAAGTCTGACGGAACCACGGCTGTCATGTGCCGCATCACCATTGACGGCAAGAGCACCGCCATCACTACTGGAATATACTGCAAACCGGAAGATTGGAACGCCAAAACCGGGACAATACGCACGGTAAGGGAAAGCGCCAGACTGCAAGAATACCGGAAGTATATCGAACAGGCCTACGAGGATATTTTACGGACACAAGGCGTTGTAAGCGCGGAGATAATCAAGGCACGGGTGACAAGACAGTTCGTGGTTCCCACCCATTTGTTGCAAATGGGCGAGATAGAGCGCGAACGGCTCAGAATACGGAGCAAAGAGATAAATTCCATTTCCACCTACCGGCAATCCCAATATTTCCAGAAATACCTGACGGACTACCTTATCTCCATGGGAAAGAAGGACATTGCCTTCGGGGATATAACGGAAGACTTCGGCAAAGGTTACAAGGCATTTCTTGTGCGGAACAAGAATTTCAGTTCCACACAGACCAACCGTTGCCTCTGCTGGCTGAACAGGCTGCTTTATCTTGCCGTGGATAACGAGATACTGCGTACCAATCCGGTGGAGGATATCGAATATGAAAAGAAAACCGCGCCCAAGCACAAGTACGTCACCCGTGAGGAAATGAAAAGGATCATGGCCATGCCCTTGAATGACGGACGGGCGGAACTGGGCAGACGGGCATTCATTTTTTCATGCCTGACGGGACTTGCCTATGCCGACATCAAGCAGCTCCATCCGCGCCATATCGAGACGACAGCGGATGGCAGGCGGTTCATTCGCATCAACCGCAAGAAAACCGGCGTGGAGGCGGTTATTCCCTTACATCCGATAGCCGAACAGATATTGGCATTGTACAACACCACCGATATGCACAATCTCGTGTTCCCGTTGCCAAGCCGGGATTCCATCTGGCACGAGATACGGGAAATAGGCGTGATTCTGGGCAGGAACGATGACTTGTCCTACCATCAGGCCCGGCACGGGTTCGGGGTTCTTCTTATTTCTGAGAGTATATCGATCGAGAGCATAGCCAAGATGATGGGGCACTCGAATATCTCCACCACCCAGGGATATGCCAGGATAACGGAGGATAAAATCTCAAAGGAGATGGACAAACTGATGGAAAAGAGAAGTCAAAACCGCACACATTCCGGCCATGACAACCAATGACAGTTTCGCAGCTGCCTGCTTCCTCGCCGTCCATGGAAGTTAGTACAGACTTTCCTGAAAGTGGAAAGGTCAGGCGGCGGTGCCGTTTCGGGCAGAATCTTCCTTTGCGGGCAAAGGGTATTCAGCCCGAAAACCTTTCCCCTTTCACGTCTGTACAATGGACGCTGACGGCAGCGGAAACAAGCGACTGACGGAAAAGTCGATATAAAAACAACCAAAAGAGAAACAGCATACTGACAGTAGGCAGCTACCGATCTGTATGCTGTTCTGATATTCCATCATTGATATTTTATAGGAGGGGTATTTTTTGAAAGTTGAAGGAAGTGGGCAGGCGGCAAACTGCGCTCCCTCCAGAAAAATCAATCCGTTTTTTCAACCACCTGCCAATATCCGCCTTTGTCCGGTCCGATTCGTCGGAGTGCCCCGTCCGCTTTCAGCCGGGCAATCTGTTTTTCCACGGCTTTTTGGGTTATTCCTATTCGCCGGGCAAGCGCTATTGCGCTCAGTGTATTATCCTGTGAAAGCAAAGCGATGATTTTCTCCCTACTTTTTTGTATTTTTCTCCCTACTTTCCATTTTGCCATCATATGATGATAAAAGTTGCTTTTATCCGTAATTTCTATACTCAGAGGATAGTTTCACGGAATAAAAGCAACCTTATGGGGTTGTTAGAACCAAGTTTTTCTATTCTGATTGTACGCTTCCTTGTACCCGTCCATCAAGACACGCTCTATGTCAGAAGCCCTGTATAGAATCTTTCCGCCTACCCGGACATATGGCAGTATGCCATTGTTGCGGTAATCCTGTAGGCTCCTGCGGCTGACCTTCAGTTTCGCCGCCAGCTCTTTGTCGTTGTAATAGCGTTCCCTGTCCAGCGACGGCTTGTTGCTGTCGCGTATTTTCTCCACCCTTTTTGAAAGGTCTTCCAGCGACGAGAAAAAGGTCCTCACGCGCATGTCGTTTTCCGGTGTCAGCAGCCGGATGTTGCCATTGTCATTCATAAGCACGATGTTTATAAATTAACTGTATCGGTATTACAATTTCTTCCTTTATTGGCTGCAATACACCGTTTCATCTCTACCACGGGAAAGACTGCCTTCACATCCTCCGGCCTGTAATACACCTTGTGGCTTATTCTGGTGTAAGCCAGCGTTCCATTCTCCCGCATTGTCTGTAGGGTTCTCGGACTGATACCGAGCAGCCTGCACACGTCATCGCTGTCAAGCCATTCCCTCTCTCCCAAGTCCTCATGTTCCCGGCAGAGACGTTCCACCTTTCTCGCGAAATTTTCGAATCCCGAGAGCATCCTCTCGAAAGTCGCCTTGTCTATGACCACTACTTCCATATTCTGTAAATTTAAGTTTGACATTGATTTTTTCTATAAAACGGGTAGCAGACAGATGGTATCGGAAAGGGATTCATGTGTCCGCAAAACCGTTTCGGAAGCGAAGAAAATAAAAAAACGGGAACCGTCTGCAAACCGGACGGCACGTGTCACCGACAGACATTCTTTTTCACCGTCAGCTGACAAATCCAGAGGTGGAAAACCTCAAAAGACACCCTCATTTCTTTGAAGCAAAGGTAGCCGTTCCCCACCGGAGCGCAAGGCCGGGCCCTGCGGGTCGGCGGGGAAAAAATCATCCTCACGCTCCGCGCTCCGGTATTTTTTCCTGCCGAGCCTTGACACCTTTCCGGCGGGAGAACGGCTGCAAGGCATACAAAGAAACAAGAGTGCCTGCACCGCAGGCCGGATGTCTAACAGATAAAATCAAAGGATATGGCAACAAAAGACGTGAAAGAATTCAACGGATGGTTTGGCCGTTCATACGCGAGACTGAAAGAGAGTGTGTCCCTTTACGGGAAGATTGACGAGGACGCGTTCCATGACGCGTATCTGGCAGTCAGGAAGCAGGTGATGTTCTCAAACAACGGAATAGAGGACCTGGAATCCTACTTCTACGGGTGTTACCGGAGAATCCTGCAATCGGGAACAAGGGACGACAGCCGGTACACCAATCCCGGAGACGAATATTTCATGAGACTGGGTGAAACGGACTGCATGGAAGAGACGGAGGAACGGGAAGAGATGCTTACCGGGTGCGACAGGCTGGTAAGGGATATACAGAAGTTTCTCAGGCGGCACTTCTCCTACGAGGATTACAGGATATTCATGCTGCGGTTTTACGAAACCGGCAGCTCGTTCCGTACCATCGCCAGGCACATGGGCGAGAAAACATCGGTGGTAACACGCAGGGCACAAACAATGATGGAATCCGTCCGGGCGAACCGGAGATTCATTGTCCAAAGAAGACTGATCATGGCAGGCGAGGCGGCATGACAGAAAATAAATGTATCACTAAAAACATGATTGATTATGAAACTGACAGTTTATGACAAGAGCAATTCACATCCGGCACTGACCTACAAGGGCAAACGGATTATCACGGTATGCCGTGACGGCAGCATGTACCTGAGCAAGATTTTGAGCAGGGAGCTGAACCTGCACACCGGAAACCGGCTGGGGATCGCCAGGGACGATGACAGGCCGAAAGACTGGTACATGTTCGTATCGGATGACGAAAACGGCTTCACGATATGGAATGACCCGCGTTGCGCCCGTTTCTCCAACAGCTTCATAGCCGGAATGATACTTGATGCAGCGAAGGTGGAGAAATGTGCCGGGTTTATGGTGGCAAGGGAGCCGGTGAATGTGGACGGCAGACTCTGTTACAGGATAATACTCGACAACCCGATACCGAAAGGAAGGAGAGCCACCGGTACGAGATAGGCACAAGGTCGTGAAAGGGAAAGTAGGGGGCATCCGGCAACGGAAAAAAATTCCGACTGTCGGGTGTCCCTTTTCTCATGTGGACGGAACATCATAACGGCTTCAGGTTGATGCGGCTGCTGTAGATGGCGTTCAGTTCGTCACGGTACTGTTCCAGGTGTGCTGAGAGGATATTGTCTATATAGCACGAGATACTGACGGTCGGTGCTATCACGGAAAGCAGGGTGCGCACCCGTTCGTAGTTGTCGCTGCTGACATAGGTCTGGCGGCGCTCCCTCACAACGTTGTTGTCAAACAGATGTTCGGGATATTCCTGCAAGCCGTTCCTTTTCCGGCGTGTTTTCTCACGAAGGACCGGGGACGGTACTTCTTCACCGGTAGATATACCGGAATCTTCCACTTTGTCAGGTACGGCAGGGGACTCGGAACGGTTTTCGGGTTCCGACTTCTTGCCATCTTCTTTTTTGATGTCGGCAGCGTTGTTTTCGTAAAGTTTTTCCATGACAGCGGCAGGAATGTCCCCCGTCATCATACCACGTATTTGCTCCTCGTTGATTTTAACCTCTTTTTTCTTTACCATAATTCCATATTTTAGATAATTAGACAATTATTTTCCGGCAGTCTTGCATTTCCCTCACGTCGTGAATGCGACAATATGACCATTTCCGCATGTGAGTATCGCCGAACGGGTATGTACACCCACTAAATAAGTCGGTCATGTGCCCAATCCCTCATGTGTTCCGTCCGGCATTAAGACAGTCACACATTCACACATGGTGGAGTGGTCGCATTATCATGTACTTGCATGTGACCGTTCATCCGGTACCCAATGGTCGGATGTAATAATACACCCTGTACCTGATGCGCACTTGGATACTTGCGTGAGCGGATACATCCGGACATGTGTCAAAATAACGATAAAATTCCCGGATTGCCACTATCATGGCAGCCTGCTGACGGTCTGTGACACCGTATGTCATTCTGTTACACCGTCCAAGTGTCCCGGTAGCTCCGGTTTTGGGTATTCAAGGAGTGATAAAGATGGCGGTAGAAGAGTTTTATTGGCGGGAAGCTGTTTATCCACCATATTTCGATTTTTCGGAAGAAAAATTCATGTTCAAGCGAACATGGCAAGTTGTGTTTTGGGGCACCCGAAATTATTTCCGGCACCCCAAAACAACTTGCCGCTCGCCTGAAGGCTCGGGACGGGCTCCACTCCGAAGTCGTTGCGCCTAAAAGCGGAAAATCCGGAACAAAAAACTGAAAAATGACCGCAGTAATATACAGTCTGCCTCTCAAAAAATGACCACAACTGAAAAGAAAATGAACTTTATTCGTGTTTTCAACCTACCGCAGCCCGTATTTTTTCATCTTCCGATACAATGTCGCGGGATTTATTTTCAGTAACCGCGCCGCTTGTTCACGATGTCCGTTGCATATTTGCAGGGCTTTTATGATGGATTCTTTTTCTATTTTCTCGTCTTTCAATGGTAATATGACAGAGGCCTCCCCATTCGTGTGCTCCATTTGACCTCCTGTATTTAGCTCCAGAAGTTCCAATAAAGGATTTTCCGAAACCAGCACGGCACGCTTGATACGGTTTTGCAGTTCACGCACGTTGCCCGGCCACCGGTAGGCAAGCATCCTGCGTTTGGCATCCTCAGTAAATCCCTGCGTTTCTCTTTTCAGCTCTTTGGAGAAACGTTCACGGAAAAACTCCGCCAGCGGGATGATGTCTTCCGGGCATTCCTCAAGTGATGGCTGCCGGATTTCAAACTCGTTCAGACGGTGGTAAAGGTCTTCCCTGAAACGTCCCTCCTTGATGGCTTGTTCCATATTCTCGTTTGTAGCGGAAATGACCCTGACATCCGATATCCGTTCCCTGCCACTACCGATCGGGGTATATACATTCTCTTGCAATACCCGCAGCAGCATGGATTGGATGTCATGCGGCATCGTGCCTATTTCGTCAAGGAACAGCGTGCCGCCTTTCGCCAGGTCGAAATATCCAGTCTTTGCCGTGTCCGCTCCTGTAAATGCACCTTTCTCGTGTCCGAAGAACAACGAGGCGGCCAGCTCACGGGGCAATGCACCGCAGTTTACGGCGACAAAAGGCTTGCCATACCGCTCGCTGTTGTCATGGATGGTCTGCGCCACCGACTCCTTGCCGGTGCCGTTGGCCCCGAGTATCATCACGGACATGTCGGACGGGGCTACCAGCCTGGCGAACTTTTCCACTTTCATAATCAGGGGACTTGTACGGTGGAACAACTGTTTCTCATGTTTTCTCACGGTGGCTACCGGATGGAACAGCTCTTCCGCCAGGTCCAACAGATGTTCCCGGTGTACAGGTTTTGGCAGGTAGTCTTTGGCACCCAGTTTCATCGTGCGCACAACGTCAGGGACGGAAACATATTCGGTCGTTATGATGAACGGGATGTCCTTCTTCTCCTTGCGCAGCCATTCCAACAGGGAAATGCCGTCGCCTTCCGGCAACCGCACGTCCGACAATATAAGGTCGAACTGCGTTTTGCGTATCAACGAGCGTGCTATCGGCTCGCTCATGGCTGTCACTGCTTCATAACCGGCCCGGGAAAGCCAGTCTTTCTGTATTTGTGACAGCCCCACATTGTCTTCAACTATCAGTATTTTCCGTTTCATTCGTCAGTTTTTTTATCTCGGCTTCCGCCGCCTTGATCAGCATGGCGGTTCTGTCTATTATCTGCCGGGTATGTTCGTTTAACTCTTTATCATCCGTCTTGCTGTCTTTCAGTAAAGTACGATAAGCCAGCAGGGGTTCTTCCATCCGAAGGAACTCCCACATCGGTTGCATCCGGTGGGTTATTTCACGCAACTTCTGCCGGTCACCGTCTTTTATGGCGGCATCAAGTTCCTCCCTGTCCTTTTCTGACTGGGATATGAAGGAAAGCAGGGCTTTTGGCTTGTCACTGACCTCGGAAAGTACCGGACTGAAATCAACCTCCGTTTTTTCCTCCTGCCTGTCCGTCTTTATTCTCGAAAGCAGACCGAGAAGTTCCAAGGAAGAAAACGGTTTATAGATGCAATCCGTAAACCCGGCATGAAGGAAAGACTCCTTATCATTGTCACCGCGTGCTGTCATGGCTACAATGGGGATGGTATGGGAGTTTCCGATGTTCGAGCGACGCAACAGGGTCAGCAGGTCGAAGCCGTTGGTACCCGGCATCTGAATGTCGGAAAGCAGCAGGTCATAATCCTTGACCCGCATCGCCTTGACCACTTCTCTGGTGGTTGTGCAGGTCGTACAATTCATCCCGTTACGCTCCAGCATCTCTTTTATCACATTCAACAGCATCGTATCGTCATCTATGACAAGCACATTCTGTGGCAGATGTACCTGTTGTGGCATTATCCGGGTCTCGCTCTCTATCGTTTCGTCCGTGGTTTTCAACGGAAGCGTCACACGGAACGTGCTGCCCTGGTCGATGCCACTTGTCACATCTATTGTCCCGCCAAGCAGGTTGACAAGACCTTTTGTTATCGGCAGGCCCAATCCGAAGCCCTCCGCGTTCCTGACGGATCCCAATCGTTCAAACGGGCGGAATATACGTGAAAGCGCATCTTCACTCATGCCTATGCCGGTATCCTTGACTTCCAACAGTAACTTGCCCTCGCCATAACGGGCGTTCAGGCTTATGGTTCCGGTTTCCGTGAATTTGACGGCATTGCTGAGCAGGTTGTCTAAAATCTGCTCGATCCGGTCCACATCACCGTAAAGTTTGACATCGGTATCAATAAAATCGTGGCTGAACAGGATACCTTTGTTATTGACCACATGGGAGAAGCCGAAGGCGATGCGTTCCAACAGGGCATTCAGGTTGAACGGTACATCGTTGCGGGTTTCTTTTGCCTCGTTCAGGCGGTACACGTCCAGCAGGTTGTTAAGCAGATGTACAACATGTCGGCACACAATCCTGATGTTGTTCAAGTGCGTGTTCCTTCGTTTCTTTTCCCTGGTATCCACGGCAAGTTCCGCGCTGCCGCTGATTACGTTCAGAGGGGCACGGATGTCATGGGAGATTGTCAGGATGATATTCTTCCGCATCTCTAACAGCGCGATGTTCTGCTCTATCGTTTCTTCCAGATGCTTCCTGTTTTTTG
>ENA-ORNZ01001978-ORNZ01001978.1-human-gut-metagenome-genome-assembly--contig:-NODE-1978-length-15093-cov-13.190251_pt1 | contig 15093 bp, 9 predicted proteins | sample MGYA00242124_ERZ509040 | MGnify/ENA primary metagenome ERZ509040 (study PRJEB26280, sample SAMEA2338733) | human gut metagenome | biome: human gut; feature: human-associated habitat; material: faeces... | reverse complement strand
TCGCACTGGCTTATGTTTTATCAGGAAAGGTACGTAAATATGCAAGATAAAAGCAGTGCTACGGCATATGCTTCTGATGAGGGCACAGAGGAAATAGTCATTCCTCTGCGCCCTCATCATGGTATGTGCCTGGCGTATTTTAAGGGGGAAGGCTACAGTAACGGTTTTACTGCACATATGGCCGAGATGCTGAAGATTTTTCTGGAGGGAAAGAAAATAAGGCTTCATGTGGATACGGATGAGATCTGCTCTGCCTGTCCGAATAATCTGGGCGGACATTGCGAAGCCGGAGATAAAGTGGCAGAGTATGACAATGCCGTGCTGGAAAAATGTGGACTGAAGGCCGGACAGACATTGCACTTCAGCGAATTTACAAAAAAAGTCCAGGAAAAAATCCTTGCGATGGATAAACGTAAGGAAATCTGTGGAAACTGCCAGTGGAACAGTATCTGCGAAGAACAGAAGAGCCGCTGGGCATAAAAGAAAGCAAAAATATAGAAATATAAAAAAGTATATGATCTGAGAATGCCGGAGGAAATGGCAATGGCTGTTGCATTTCCTGAAATGATGTCTTGGAATATATACTTTTTTTGTTTGAAATATTAGATAATAATATAAATATTTTGAAAACAATTTTTAGTTGAGAAAAAAACAACAATAACCGCGAGGCTTTTTTGCCAGATATGTATAGACAAATAATTTAAGCATTGATAAAATGACGATATGTTAGTTTAGACAAACTAAAGCGTGCTTGACAGAGCACTTCTGCGGAAACTGACATATGTTGAATATTCTGCAGAAGAAATTTCAATTAACCAGAGCAGCTGTAAGGTCATGATCTGGTATAAAGTCGTGTAATATAAAAGACAAAGAGGAGGACAGGTATGCATAAGTGGAAGCTTTTTAAGAAGTCAGCTGCACTCGTTCTGAGCTCAGCGGTGATCGCGTCAGGAGTGCCGGTAACGGCAATGGCGTCTGAGGCGGAAGTTTTTAGTGACGTGTCGGAAGAAACACAAGGAGAGACAGCACAGGAAGAAGGAGAGAACGAGAATCAGGAGTCTGTTTCCCAGGGCCAGCCGGAAGTTGGTGAAGCTGATATCCAGTCGGAAGAGCCGGAAGAAAGTGATGCAGAAGCTATTCAGGAAGAAGTAGCAGAAATTTCAGCAGAAGAGATTCAACAGGAAGAGGAGCCGCAGATCCAGGATGATACAGAAGAGGTATTCGGTGATGGAGAAGCATTTATGGCAGAAGCAGGCGAGGTTCTTCAGGATGCTTCTGAGATCACTGTTGCAGGAGTGAAATATCTCTGGTCCATGCAGCCGGCAGAGGGATATACACAGATAGGAACAACAGGCGTTTATGTAAAAGTAGCAGACGGGCAGACAGCTCTGAGCGGAAAGCTGTACGGAACGACAACCTTAAGTTATTCGGAATTTTATGCCGGGGATACCACTCAGGAGAGTTATGACGCTATCACTTCGGCAACAACGAGTAAAAATCAGATTTTTGCTAATGAGGACAGCACAGAGGTGACCTCTTCCGGATATCAGATCCAGGGTGTGAAGAATGTAAGTGTTGCAGTGGACGCGGAAACCTATGTAGATGCACAGGCGCTGAAAGCTGCTTCCAAGCTTCCGAGAGAGGGTGTCTATACAGAGGCAGCAGATATTACGCTGAATGAAGCACCGTCACAGGAAACAGGACAGTATAAAACTCTGAATACAGACGGAACATACAGTGCAACAAAATTCGATGTAAAAGCAACGGTCACAGATGCATCCGCCCAGATCCAGGCACCGTCGATCTGGGGTGATTACATGCTGGTGGTAAAAGAAGCCGGCACAAAATATCTCCGCAATTCCAGACAGGGTGATTTTGCTGTAGGCGGAAATACACTGGGAGTGATCCTTGAAACTGCCAGTGGTAAGAAGGTAGGACTTCGTCATACCTATGAAATCTGGGTACAGCCCTACGAACTTGCGTTTTCAGCAGGATCCGGGCTTATCGGGGAAAAAATTTCAAAGGTGACTTATATTACTCCGGACGGCTCCTATGTATATGAGTTCGGAGACAAAGCTCCTCTTGTAAAAAAACAGCCTGAAGCAGGAATGAAGGTACAGGCAGCTTTTGTAAAAGAAAATACAACCCAGGTTAAAGTTGATGATCTTGACAAATATGAAAACCCTAAGGTTTCCGTATACTACACAACAGGAAGTGGCCATGGTAAAAAGACAACGTATGTTGTAGATCATGCAGTGGCAGAGAATGGGGTGGTAACCTTTGACAGCAGTGTAGCCAGGGCCGGGGATGAGATCTACACGGTTATGATCTCAAGCGACAATTATGTGGATATGACAAAAAATATCACACTGACAGGCCAGCCGATCACGGTTTCCAATGTTTCCTATTACTGGGTAAAGGGAGCGGTGGATGGATATACACAGATTCCGGGAACAGATATTTATTATAAGGTGGCAAATGGACATCAGGCACTGACAGGAACACTTTACGGTACGGCATCTCTGTCATACGAGGAATTTTATGCGGGAGATGCAACGAGCCGCAAGTATGATTCCGTTACATCTGCCACAACCAGAAAAAGTACTGTTTTCGGAAATGCAGATGTTCAGAATCTGACAGAAAATGGCTATGAGATCGCAGGAGTAAAAAAGGTTAATGTAGCTACAGATGCAAAAACGTATGTAGAGGCGCAGATCCTTTCAGAAGCGGGAGAACTTCCGGAAAGCGGAGTATATACAGAAGCAGCAGGGATCACCCTGGGACGTACTCCGACGGTAGAGCCTGGGCAGTATAAAACACTGAATACAGATGGAACATACAGTGCTACAAAATTTAATGTAAAAGCAACTGTGACAGATGCGGAGGCAACACTCAAAACATCTTCTCGCTGGGGAGATTATGAGATTGATGTAAAAGAAACCAGCACAAAATATCTCCGCAATACAAAGAGTGATTCCGATTTTGCAGTTAACTCCGGGATTCAGGGAATGATCCTGGAAACAACAGACGGCGGAAAATATGGCATGCGTCATATGAACGAGATGTGGCTGAAGGTGTATAAGGTTGCCTTTGCAAAAGATACAGGTCTTGAGGGAAAAACCGTAAACAAGATCACGTACATTATGGCAGACGGCGCGTATGTATATGAATTTGCAGATGGTATTTATGTTAAACCGCAGGCAACAGAAGAGATGGCTGTTTCTCCGGAATTTACGGACAGCACCCATGTTAAGCTTGCAAATCTTGATAAATACAAAAATCCGAAGGTATCTGTTTTCTATACAACAGGTGTCGGACATGCTTCAGAGACAACATATCTTGTACAGGATGCAGTAACTACAGATGGAGTGGTTGCTCTGGATTCCACTGTAGCGAGACCGGAAAATGAAACCTATACAGTAAGAGTTTCCAGTGATGGTCATGCAGATGTTTCTGTTCAGCTGGTGTATGGAACGATTGCTTTTAAAGAAAATTCAGGAGTTCTTTATATCGGAAGCTCCAGACAGCTTGAAGCAACAGGCGAGAATTGCAAGGATGTAACATACGCTTCCGATAATGAAACGGTTGCATCTGTGGACGAGAACGGAAAAGTAACTGCGAAAGCAGCAGGAACAGCCGTGATCACAGCAACATCTGCAGCAGGAAAAACTGCACAGTACAAGCTTACTGTAAAAACGCCATCTGTAAAACTGAATGCATCAGCGAAGACGCTTTATGTAAAAGGATCTCCAGCTACAGTGACGCTGAAAGCAACGACCGCAGGTGTTACCGGAAAAGTAACCTATACAAGCAGTAAACCATCTGTTGTAGCTGTAGCCGCAAATGGAAAGGTAACTGCAAAGGCGGCAGGTACAGCTGTGATCACAGTGAAATGCGGAAATTATAAAGCAACCTGCAAGATCACAGTTAAGAAGCCGTCTGTAAAAGCTTCGGCTTCAGCGAAGACTGTATTTGTGGGTGGAACAAGCCAGATCAAAGTGAAAAAAACAGGCGTTAGCGGAAAAGTTACTTATACAAGCAGTAATAAATCCGTTGCAGTGGTAAGCGCAGGCGGAAAAGTAACAGCAAAAAAAGCAGGAACAGCTACAATTACAGTAAAATGCGGAAGCTACAAAGCAACCTGCAGGATCACAGTAAAAAAAGGCAGCCTGAAGATCACATCCAAAACAGCTGTAAGTGTAAAAGCAAAGAAAACAACAGCCATCAAGGCAGCTGCTACTTCAAAGGCAAAGATCACCTACAGAAGCAGCAATACAAAAGTTGCTACTGTAAGCAGCAAAGGTGTTGTTAAAGGTGTGAAAAAAGGAAAAGCTGTTATTTATGTAAGCAGCAACGGAATCACAAAAAAGGTAACAGTTACAGTGAAATAAGCATATATTTCACTTGAGTATACTTGATATGTTATAAAGAACCTTTCCCAAAACTGCTTCGGGTCTGCGAAAATGCATGCCCGAAGCAGGAAAAAAGAAAAAATTCGATTTTTTTGAAAAATTTTAATTTTTTCTATTGACAAAGTACAGAAACTCTAATATAATAGCTCTTGCAGTTGAGCAACACACAAACAACTGAAACAGAATAACGAAGCGTGGCTCAGTTTGGTAGAGCGCTGCGTTCGGGACGCAGAGGTCGCAGGTTCAAATCCTGTCGCTTCGACTAACAGCTTGAGAATCCCTTGGTTGAGGGGTTCTTTTTTTGCCTGTGAAAAATGAAAGAATGTAAGTCTGTGTTACCTCAATGAGAAAAGAAAGGAGAAAGCCTTTGGTGAATGTCCCGAGCATGGACCACCAGGGGTTTTTTTATATTTACAGATGAAAATATTCTTGAATGCTTTAAATAGCAGTGCTATAATACAGATATAAAGAACAACCGCCCACAAGGGGTTGACCTTATAAGAGAAGATTAGAAAATCCCACCCTGTACTCGGCCAAAGTTTTGGGGTGGTTTTTCTATGTAAAGAATTACTTACAAAACGTTAATACGAACGTAAGCAATGCTAGAATGAACATGCCAAAAGCCATAAGATCTTTGAAGTCAAAATAATTGTTGTTCATCAGCACCACCTCCATCCTTTTGGGACTAGAGGTCAGCCACCCTGTAACACGATTGTTCCCGTACAGTGTAGCATATACGGAAAACCCTGACAAGCGCAAAATGTTCTAAGATAGTAATGCTTTTTTGTCAAATGCGCAAATTATCTGTACGTCTTAATTCTTCACCTGTCTGTTAATATTCTGTTTCGGTGTACTGATTCGGGTATAGCCGTATTCTTTCGACTAACAGCTTGAGAATCCCTTGGTTGAGGGGTTCTTTTTTATGTTTGTACATCCTGGAGCTTTTTTCAGTTGATGGAATGATTTCTCTCGATCTTCATATATATTAACGAAACCGAAATACCGGAGGGACGTGCGTTGGCTGGATATCAGCGTTTTGTTGCGTATGTGTACGAGTATCGGAAAGGAAAAAAAGATAGCAGCAGCGGTTATGTGAGGGTGGAGGCCAGAGATAGGAAATGCCGTGTGGAGGTTCATCTGCGCTGCGTTGGACTGGAGCCTGGAAGTCGGTGCAGAGTGTATGGGTTTGTGCGGCAGGAAGGGCTGATGGATGGTATTTTGATTGGAAGCTGTGTTACAGGGCGGGAGCGGATCGAGTGCGCACTGGAGACGGATACAGGGGATATTGGAGGCATGGGAAAAAGTCTTCAGGAGCTTGGAGGACTGCTTCTGATCTCCGATGCCGGCGGATTCTGGGGAACGGAATGGGATGATCAGCCGATCCGGCCGGAGAATTTCCGCGAGTGGAAGAAAAAAGAAACGGAATCTCGGAAGGAAACGGAGAAAACAGGAACGGAATATCAGAAGGCGGCGGGGAAAAAAGGCAGAGAGCGGGAAGAAAAGGAAGAAGAAAATCAAAAAGATGGAACCTTGCCAGAAGTGCAGGAAGATCAGAAGGAGTCAGATAGGATCATGACGGTGGAGGAGATTCAGGAGGATGTATTAAAGACATCGGAAACCGGAAATTCATATCAGGCTCCCGGTCCGCATCCGCCGGAGCCACCGCGACCAGGCCAGCCATCACCGCATCCGCCGGAACCACCACGACCAGGCCAGCCGTCACCGCATCCGCCGGAACTACCACGGCCAGGCCAGCCGTCACCGCATCCGCCGAAACCACCGCGACCGGAGCCATCTCGTCCACTTCCGGGAATACCCTGTGATGATCCCTTTAACGACGGCTATTTCACAGACTGCCGCAAGATCAGACCATCGGACTGCAGTGCCTTATGCAGAAAAAACGGCTGTTTCTGCAGCAACCGTTTTGTCATGTACGGATATCAAAATTTCGGCCATCTTCTGCTGTGCAGAAATCCCCGGGGACAGTACATACTGGGAGTACCCGGTGGATACAGCCAGCAGGAACGGTTTATGGCCAATATGTTTGGCTTTCCCTACTTTAAGGAATGTCCGGATATTCATATCCCAGGCGGAAAGGGAGGATACTGGTACTGTTTTATTAACATCTGATCAGAAAAATTTCGGCATCCATGCAGATAAGCAAACAGTTTTGCAAATCCGCAGATCACAGCTCCATACCACGAATTTCTACTACCGGGATCGTCTGAGACAGGATATCCCGGTAGTTTTTCATTTCTTCCTCGGAGCAGGCAGAGAATCCCGGTATCAGAACTCCGTCGGAATCCCGGTAAGCCTGGAGATAATAAGCTTTTGCACCGCTTAACCATCGGCTGATCTCCTGAAAATCTTTTTCGGAATGAAGTTCCCTCACAACTGTTGTACGAAATTCATAATCAAGGTGTCCGTCCAGCAGCCATCCGGCAGTTTCCCGGATCCCATCCAGATCAGCATGTACACCGGTAAGCACATGATAGTTGGAAGGACAGGCCTTGATATCCATGGCAACCTTGTTGATCAGGTCAGCTGCTGCGAGATTTTTTACCACGGAGGGGCGGGAACCGTTGGTATCGAGCTTCACATCATAGCCCAGCTCCCTGATCCTGCTGAGAAATTCCGGCAGCTCCGGTGCAAGTGTGGGTTCACCGCCGGAAATACAGACGCCATCGAGAATCCCCTTTCTTTTTTTTAGAAAAGCCAGGATTTCCTCCTGGGAATATTCAGGCTGGGTGTCAGGCTCCACGACAAGAGCTCCATTCTGGCAGAATGGGCAGCGGAAGTTGCAGCCGCCTAAGAATATGGTACAGGCTACCCTTCCCGGATAATCCAGCAGGGTTGTTTTGTTAAATCCACATATTTTCATAGGAAAATCCCCTTGTTTCTCTTATTTATGATACTACAAGCATACTCTCCCCCGAAAAAAGCTGCAAGCCTTTTTAACCGAATCAAGTAAGTTTCCTGCGGAGCTGCGAAAAGCAGTAAGCAGAGATGGGGACTTGCTCATGGAAGAAAAAAACATATAATTTATGGGCTACACCTCCTGGGGCTGCATTGACCTTGTCAGTGCATCTACAGCAGAGCTGAAAAAACGCTACGGTTACATCTACGTGGACCGCAACGACGATGGAACAGGTACACTGAACCGTTATAAGAAAAAATCCTTCTATTGGTATAAAGATGTGATCGCTACCAATGGTGAGTCACTTCACAAATAATCTGGCTGCTTGACTTTCCGGAAAAAAGCAGATATAATGCATTCATTGACGCAGACAATGGAGTTCGCGAGAGTTTCCGTTGTCTGCGTTTTTCTGTTATACAATAAGAAAACGCTGCAGAAATTAGTGTGGAAATTTCTGTGGCGTTTTTGGCTGTGTGCGAATATCTGTTTTGCAGCAGATTGACATGAAATATTTGAAAAGTTATAATCGAACGGACAGAAGGCTGAGAGCAGTCTTAGTATGAACAGATAGAATCCCGGAGTTTTTTCCGGAATGTGAAGTTACAGGAGGAGTAAAAACGTGACAGATCAGGAACGTTTTATGAAAGAGGCAATCCGCCAGGCAAGAAAGGCCCGTGCATTGGAGGAAGTGCCGATCGGCTGCGTGATCGTGCATGAGGGAAAGATCATAGCCAGAGGCTACAATCGCCGCAATACAGATAAAAATACCTTATCTCATGCAGAGCTTAATGCTATCCGAAAGGCAAGTAAAAAGCTGGGAGACTGGCGTCTGGAGGGATGCACCATGTATGTAACGCTGGAGCCTTGTCAGATGTGTTCCGGTGCACTGGTACAGTCCAGGATCGATGAGGTGGTGATCGGCTGTATGAACCCGAAAGCAGGCTGTGCCGGATCTGTGATGAATCTTCTTCAGATCGAAGGCTTTAATCATCAGGTAAAGATTACAGAAGGGGTATTGGAAGAGGAATGCTCCGAAATGCTTTCCACATTTTTCAGGGAACTGCGGGAGAAAAAGAAGCAGGCAAAAATCCTGAAGAAGCAGGAAGCAGAGCGCCTTGCCGGGCAGACACAGTCAGAGAGAGCGGAACAGAACGAAAAGTCCCGGGAGATTTACTCTTGACAGAATCCTGTGAAAATATCAAAATAAAATCATAAATGGATTTCACTATTACAGACAGAAAATCCATTCAGGTCAAACGAAAGTCGTTGATACAGGAACGACAGAAAATGGAGGAACAAAAAATGGAACTTGAAGCTTTAAGAAAAGACATGGTAGCAGCAATGAAGGCCAAAGATAAGGTAACAAAGGAAGCAGTTTCCGCACTGATCGCAGCAGTAAAAAAAGCTGCCATTGATGAGGGATGCCGTGACGACATCAAAGGAGAGCTTGTAGACAAAGTTATCCTGAAAGAGCTGAAAACAGCAAAAGAGCAGATCGACACCTGCCCTGCAGAACGTACAGATCTGAAAGAGGAGTATCAGGCAAGATATGATATCATTGCGAAATATGCTCCGAAGCAGATGGATGAAGCAGAGATCAAGGCTTATATCGAGGAGAAATTTGCAGATGTTCTGGCAACAGGAAATAAAGGCCAGATCATGAAGGCAGTTATGGGAGATCTGAAGGGAAAGGCAGACGGCAAGCTGATCAATCAGGTAGTTGCCGGATATTGTAAATAAAATAATAGTACAAAAAATCCCGCCGGATCAGTCATAAATGACGGACCCGGCGGGAATGCTGTTTATATAGAGATCATATATTATAACCTTTTTTACGCGCGCCGCACCTCGGAATGGTCTCACAGACGTTACCTTTACAGTTAACTCAGCCCAGGCACCCTCACGGCACACAAGAGCTTCTGCTTAGTGCTGCTGCATTCCTGCCCTGACACGGTTCACAGATTCCTGTTGCGTAAGACCCAGACGTCAACGCCACTTATAAAGGGCTGCTCTGCAAGATACAAGCCTCAGATTGGCATCACCCCTGCTGTAGCGGATTGCAGGTACAGGGCACCGCTATCTCCCCGGCTGCGCGGAATTTAATTATAGACTCTGAAACCAGATTTGTCAAGGTACAGACCGAAATAAATCAGTTCATATTAAGTGTACAGTACTGTACCGCCCCGTTTTTGGTGTTGCGAAGGGTGAAGCTGATATAGGCGGACTGTTTCGCGGAAAGGTTTCCGATACGGAGCGTGGAAGAAGAAGCCCCGCTGTTAGGGGCGTTGTAATTGGTACTATACTGTGTATGGGTCCGGTTGTTGTTGAAAGAAACGCCTGTGATCTTCCAGCCATTTGCAGCGGTGCATTTCATGACAGCATTCTTCTGTGTCTTGTTGGCGTAACGAAAGGCGTTATGGCCGGAGCTTTTGAATTTTGCGGCAAGGTTGCCTTTTACACCTGTGATGGAGACGGATTTCAACGGGTTGACATAACGAAGCACCTTGATGGTGGAAGTATAGGTTTTGTTTCCGACCTTGAAGGAAATCTTTCCGGTTCCGGGCTTTTTAACGGCAAAACCGATATTGTAGAAACGATCGGAGTGAGTGTACGGTTTTGCACCCTTGCGGAAAGCCTCCGTGGTACTTTTGAAGCTGCTGGAACCGAAGGAGTCCAGTGCGATCACAGATCCTCCGCTGACTACTTTAACATTGGATTTGAGAATGCTCTGTTTAGCAGGAATATTGCTGATCGAGATCTCATCGTATCCCAGGTCCTTTCCGGATGTGGGCATATAAACGATCCGGGTTTTGGAATAATTGATCGCTGCACTGGCGGCGAGAGGAGTCATGGCGCATACCATGGCTGCGGCTAATAAAGCGCAGGATAGCTTTTTGAGGAATTTTTTCATAGGACGCTCCTTTCCTGACGAAAATTTTCTGTAAACATACGAAAGTTACTGATAATTTTATTTTACGATGAGATACAGGTAAAGTCAATCAATGCACTCGCTGTTTTCGTGCTTTTTTGGCTATTGTACACTGCCTGAAAATGCTTTATAATATTATATTGTGTAAAACTCTGTGAAAAGAGAGGATACAGTAGTTGTTCTGCAGAAATACGTCAGGTGGAATATCTGTCTTATATGCAGACAGCAACAAATAAAATGTGCACATAAGAGGGCACAGAATGGAGGACGCTATGATTAAAAGAATCGGTCTGCTGACAAGCGGTGGTGACTGTCAGGCACTGAACGCAACCATGAGAGGCGTTGTAAAGGGTCTGAGCAACAGCGTTGAGAACCTTGAGGTTTATGGATTTGATGACGGATATAAGGGACTGATCTACGGGAAATACCGTATGCTTACAGCCAGGGACTTTTCCGGAATCCTGACTCAGGGCGGAACTATTCTCGGAACATCCAGACAGCCATTCAAACTGATGCGGGTTCCGGATGAGAAGGGACTGGATAAGGTTGAGGCCATGAAACAGACTTACTATAAGCTCTGTCTTGACTGTCTTGTGATCCTCGGCGGAAACGGAACGCAGAAAACCGCCAATCTTCTCCGCGAGGAAGGCCTGAATATCATCCATCTTCCGAAGACCATTGATAATGATATCTGGGGTACAGATATGACCTTTGGCTTCCAGAGCGCTCTGGAGATCGCAACAAATGCCATTGACTGCATCCATACAACAGCTGCATCTCATGGACGTGTATTTATTGTTGAGATCATGGGACATAAGGTCGGAAGCCTTACACTGAATGCCGGTGTTGCAGGCGGAGCAGATGTGATCCTGATCCCGGAGATCCCATACGATATCAATAAGGTTGTAGAAGCCATCCAGAAGCGTAACAAGGCAGGCAAGCGTTTTACCATTCTTGCAGTAGCTGAGGGAGCTATCTCAAAAGAAGATGCAGAGCTTCCGAAGAAAAAATACAAAGAAAAGCTTGCGGAAAGAGCGAAGAAATATCCGTCTGTATCCTATGAGATCGCAGACCAGATCCAGCAGGTGACCGGAAGTGAGGTACGTATCACAGTTCCGGGACATATGCAGCGAGGCGGAGAGCCATGTGCATATGACCGCGTTCTTTCCACAAGGATCGGTGCCGGTGCAGCGCAGGCGATCATGGATGAGGAATACGGTGTTATGATCGGTGTCATCAACGGCAAGATCAAGAGGGTTCCTCTTGCTGAATGCGCAGGCAAGCTGAAGATGGTATCTCCAAAGGATCAGCTTGTAAAAGCAGCCAAACAGATCGGAATCAGTTTTGGCGATTAATGAATTATGAGTCATCTGGCCGCCGCGGGAGTCTTTCCGCGGCGACTGTGGCGAAGAGAAGGAGAGTTTTATGAGTTATACTGCTCTTTACCGTAAATTTCGTCCCGACAATTTTGACGATGTAAAAGGACAGGATCATATTGTGACAACACTGACCAACCAGATCAAGGCGAACCGTATCGGACACGCATACCTGTTCTGCGGAACGCGTGGTACCGGAAAAACTACGGTTGCAAAGATCCTGGCGAAGGCAGTAAACTGTGAACATCCTGTAAATGGCAGCCCCTGCAATGAATGTGCCATGTGCAAGGCCATTCAGGCGGGAACTGCCATGAATGTGATCGAAATCGATGCAGCCTCCAACAACGGTGTTGATAACATCCGTGAGATCCGTGAGGAAGTGGCTTATCGTCCAACAGAGGGTAAATACAAGGTTTATATCATCGATGAGGTGCATATGCTCTCAACAGGTGCATTTAATGCTCTTCTGAAAACATTGGAGGAGCCGCCTTCTTATGTTATTTTTATCCTGGCGACTACAGAGGCCCACAAGATACCGATCACAATACTGTCCAGATGTCAGCGCTATGACTTTCACCGGATATCCATTGATACCATTGCTGCCAGACTTTCCGAGCTTCTGACAGCAGAAGGGGTGGAAGCAGAGGAGAAGGCTGTACGCTATGTGGCAAAAAAAGGCGACGGGTCCATGCGAGATGCCCTGAGTCTTCTGGATCAGTGTATTTCCTTTTATCTGGGACAGGTGCTTACTTATGATAAAGTCCTGGATGTTCTGGGAGCTGTGGATACAGAGGTATTCAGCAGGCTTCTCCGAAAGGTTCTTTCCGGCGATGTGACAGGTTCCATCCATGTGCTGGAGGACCTGATCACAGGCGGCCGGGAGCTGGGACAGTTTGTATCAGATTTTACCTGGTATATGCGAAATCTTCTGCTTGTGAAGACTTCCGAAAATCCGGAGGAAGCCATTGATGTTTCTTCTGAGAATCTGAAGCTTCTGAAGGAAGAGAGCGGGATGACAGATGTGGAGACGCTGATGCGTTACATTCGTATTTTTTCCGATCTGTCCAATCAGATCCGTTTTGCAAGCCAGAAGCGTGTATTGGTGGAAATCGCACTGATCAAGCTGTGCAGACCGGCCATGGAGACAAATCTGGACTCTGTTCTTGACAGGCTTCGTGTCCTGGAAAAGCAGATGGAGGAACAGCCTGTGCAGCAGGTGATCGTTCGGGAGAGCGAGGCCGGTGGAGCCGGGGAACCGGGGGCGGCAGTGACCGGTACAGCAACGATACAGCAGCAGAAACCACAGAAGGCAGCTCCTGAGGATCTTCAGAAGATCGTGGCAGGCTGGCGTGCCATCGTGGGTCAGACTACCGGACTTTTCAAACAGTCCTTGCAGCGTGCAGTCCCCAAGTATAACGGAGAAACAGGAGATCCCATCCTTTATGTGGAATTCCAGGATTTTCTGGGGATGAATTATGTAGACAATCCGGAGGCGAAGAAAGAGCTTCAGGACATTATTGCTGCCCGGACAGGCAAAAGCGTGGAGATACATATGCTGGTAGCCAACAAACATCAGCACACCAATCTCGCGCAGATCACAGTAGACGATGCACTTCGGGAGAATATCCACATGGATATCGTAGTGGAAGAAGACCCGGATGAGGAGTCATAAATCCGTAAACAAAAAACAGGAGGAAAGTATTATGGCAAAAAGAGGTGGATTTCCTGGCATGGGTATGCCGGGAAACATGAATAATCTTATGAAACAGGCGCAGAAAATGCAGCGTCAGATGGAAGAAAACCAGAAAGCTCTTGAGGAAAAAGAGTTTACAGCAACAGTAGGCGGCGGAGCTGTTTCCGTTACAGTTTCCGGTAAACGTGAAATAACAAAGGTCACACTTTCCGAGGAAGCGGTAGATCCGGATGATATCGAGATGCTTGAGGACATGATCGCGGCAGCAACAAATGAGGCGCTCCGTCAGGTTGAGTCCGAGTCAGCAGCAGTGATGTCCAAACTCACAGGCGGCCTTGGCGGTCTTGGCGGAGGTCTTCCTTTCTGATGGAATATTACAGCAGCCATATCAATAAACTTATTGAGCAGCTTTCCCATCTTCCGGGGATCGGAGCCAAATCTGCCCAGCGTCTTGCATTTCATATCATGAATATGCCGAAGGACCAGGTGGAGCAGCTGACCGCCTCCATTACCGATGCAAGGCAGAATGTTCAGTACTGTAAGTGCTGTTACACGCTGACAGATCAGGAGCTTTGTCCGATCTGCGCCAATCCCAAAAGGGATCACAGCACGATCATGGTGGTTGAGAATACCAGGGATCTGGCAGCATATGAGAAAACAGGTAAATTTGACGGTGTATATCATGTACTTCATGGTGCGATCTCCCCGATGCTTGGGATCGGGCCGGATGATATCAAACTGAAGGAACTGATGAAGCGCCTTCAGGGGGATGTAAAGGAAGTTATTGTGGCAACTAATTCCAGTCTTGAAGGTGAAACGACAGCTATGTACATCAGTAAGCTGATCAAACCGACCGGGATCAAAGTAAGCCGTATCGCCAGCGGAGTTCCGGTGGGCGGTGATCTGGAGTATATTGATGAGGTGACACTTCTCCGGGCATTGGAAGGAAGAGTGGAGCTTTAACCGGATCAGGTAAAAAATTCCCTGAGGGATTGCAAAAAGTGATAAGCAGCCAGGAAATTTCCCCAGGTTATAAAGGAGGTGAGACTGGTGGCAAAAAAGAAAGCAACCTCATCGGATGTGGCAGCACGCGCAGGAGTTTCCCAGGCAACGGTATCCATGGTGCTGAACCGGAAATATAATGTTTCTTTTTCGAGAGAAACTGTGGAGCGGGTGGAGCAGGCGGCCAGAGAGCTTGGCTATGAGCTTCCCGGACGTCGGAAACACAAAGCTGACAGAAAAGAAAAGCTGATCGTTGTTTTCTGTCCCACACTCACCAGTCCCTATTATGTACTGCTGCTTCAGGGAATCGAGGCTGTGGCCAATGAGCAGGGATATGGGGTATTTATCTGCAACACCCAGCGCGATGCGGGGTTGGAAGAAAAATATCTCCGTATGATGCAGACCATGCGGCCGGCAGGGATCATCTATACCTGCAATCCTCATCCGGATTTCCAGCATCAGGTAGAAAAGATTGCAAAAGAAACACCGCTGGTCATCATCAGCAACAAGGAAAAAACAACCACGGTAGATGCTATCAATCAGGACAACACAGTGGTAGGAAGGCTGATGGCCAGACATCTTCTTGATCTGGGGCACACGGATGTGGCATTTATCACGCCGCCACTTACCAGACGGCAGTGGCAGCGATCCAAGCGTGTGGAGGGCTTTGTCCGCGAGTTTGAAAAAGAGGGAAAAAAGGATCATGTGCTCATCAAGGCGGCAGATGAGTCCAATGACAGAAAGATCCCGCGGATGGATTCCGA
>ENA-ORNZ01001973-ORNZ01001973.1-human-gut-metagenome-genome-assembly--contig:-NODE-1973-length-15162-cov-3.745019_pt1 | contig 15162 bp, 9 predicted proteins | sample MGYA00242124_ERZ509040 | MGnify/ENA primary metagenome ERZ509040 (study PRJEB26280, sample SAMEA2338733) | human gut metagenome | biome: human gut; feature: human-associated habitat; material: faeces... | reverse complement strand
TGATAGCTGCGAAAGCAGCGTCAAGCACCGCAGGTGCGAATCATGATATAATGAGTGTTAGCGAGTGGGAGTTATATACGGAGGAAACTGGATATGATGAGAAATAAAGAAGTACTGAATGAAATAAGAAAGCAGAGCCGGACTCTGATCGAAGAAAAACGTGATAAATTTGCCAAACAGAGCCTGCTTTCAGATGAATTCATCGATATGATGCAGAGAAACCGGAAACCGTTTGATCTTTTGATGTCCTATTATCAGTGTGCGATCATGGAGATCGAGACAAAATTTAAGGTGTTAAACGAAGAGTATTCTCTGGAATACGATAAAAATCCGATCGAAGGGATTAAAAGCAGAATCAAATCCTACGACAGTCTGTTAAAGAAGATCCGTAGAAAAGATATTCCGATGACACTGGAATCCATTGAGAAAAACATCACAGATATCGCCGGTGTGCGGGTCATCTGTTCCTTCCCGGCCGATATTTATGAAGTGGCAGACAGCTTTTTGCGACAGGATGATATTACGCTGTTAGAACGCAAAGACTATATCCAGAATCCGAAACCAAGCGGTTACCGAAGTCTCCATCTGATTGTACAGGTTCCCATTTTCCTGCAGGATGAGAAAAAACCGGTGACGGTGGAAGTGCAGTTCCGTACGATCGCGATGGACTTCTGGGCCAGTCTGGAACATAAGATGCGTTATAAAAAGAACATTCCGGCTGAGCAGATGAAGTACTTACAGGACGAACTGTACGACTGTGCCGAACAGAGTGCGGCATTGGATAAACGAATGCAGAGTATCCGTAATCTGATCGCGGAGAACAAAGAAGAAGAGGAAGAAACGAAGGGATTTTTCCTTCCACTCTTTTAAAATTTCCTGCAGCAGACCGGTGAAAAATCTGAAAAAAACGTGAACTTTATGAAAAGCGTGTGAAATGGCTGTCAGCCGGGAAAAATTATGTTAGAATAAGTGTCAGTGAGTGAAAAGAAAGAGGGAATACTATGCCATATTATTTTTATGATGCAACTTATATACTGGTACTGATCGGTGCGCTGATCAGTATGTTTGCTTCCTGGAATGTGCAGAACACGTTTCGGGCGTACAGCAGAGTCTGGAACAGCAGAAACATCGCATCGCAGGATATTGCACAGATGATCCTTCACGATGCCGGAATCTATGATGTGCGGATCGAGCGGATCCGCGGTGATCTGACCGACCATTATTCGCCGAATGAAAAGGTTCTTCGTCTGTCGGATTCGGTATACGGATCGACCTCCGTAGCGGCGATCGGTGTGGCCGCCCATGAGTGTGGGCATGCGATCCAGCACCAGGAAGGATACGCACCGTTAAAGCTGCGTTCTTTCTCTGTACCGTTGGCCAATATCGGCTCCCGGCTTTCCTGGCCGATCATCGTACTGGGACTGATCCTGGGATGGTCCGGGTTACTGGAGATCGGTATTCTGTTATTTGTATTTGTGGTAGCTTTCCAGCTGATCACACTTCCGGTGGAATTCGATGCCTCTCACCGGGCAATCCGGATTCTTGAAGGAAAACAGCTTTTGGGCGATCAGGAATTACAGGGTGCGAAGAAAGTTCTGACAGCGGCAGCACTTACATATGTGGCAGCACTGGCATCGGCGATTTTGCAGCTGGTTCGGTTGATCCTGATTTCCAGACGGAATGATGACTGAGAAAAAATGAAAAAAACAGGAAAAGAATAAAACGGAAATATGAAAACAGATACGCCCGTTCAGACAGGCAGGTAACAATGGAAACCTGGAATGTCTGAGCGGGCGTATTTGTTGTTCGTCGAAGTCTGTGAATGTAGAAAATAGCGAAGAGAATTTAAAAGAATATAGTAAATATATCTTGAATTTCGAAAAAAATATATGCATAATAATCAATAAATGGTAACCAAACAATTGACAAAAGAGACAGGTACAGGAGGCAAAATTCGAGTGACGACGGAAGAGCTTGTAAAACAGATCTGCAAAGAGCAGGGGATAAGTGTGGCAAAGCTGGCGGCTGCATTGGGGCAGTCACGACAGAATTTTTATAAAAAGTTACAACGGGATACGCTGACCGCGCAGGAATGGCAGGAGGCAGCGAAGGTACTGGGAGTGGAATTTGACCAGGGCTTCGTGCTTCCGGATGGAACCAGGATGGGAGTTTCCGAAAAAAGTGAGAAACGCACGGTACTGCCACTGATGGGAAGCGCATTTTTGCCGGGAAAAGCAGAAGAGACGGTGAAACAGTTTGAAGATCCTAAACTTCAGGAAATTGCACGGGGAGAACTGTATTTTTTCAGGGCACAGGCAGAATCCTGCATTCAGAGTGTGGAAAAATACCAGACCAGTGAAGATCCCATACTGCGTCTCTCTGCCGATATGCTTTCTACTTTTGCGAACTTTACCCTCGGGAATGGGAGGGAAGCGCAGATGGCAAGGAAAGATGTGGCACAGATCCTGAGAAAATATCTGGAAAAAGAAGAAGATCCGGAAATCATAGCCTCCTGCCTGTTCGCATATTACGTGACCAGTGTTCTGATCCATATCCCGCCGGAAGAGGGAACACCACCACTGGATCGTTATCTTTCGTATCTTCCGGTCGGGCAGCGGCTGTTCGCTATCAGCATACTGGGACATGTGGCTTATCTGAACGGGGAGTATGCGCGGGCACAGGGAATGGTGCAGACTGCGATGGCAATGACAGAGAGGACATATCCGATCTCGATGATCTATCTGAATTGTGTGGCAGCCATGTGTCAGATTAATCAAAAGGATCAGGAGGGAGCCAGAGTATCGGTATCGACCGGCTGGGAGATGGCGAGAAAAGACAAATTCCTGGAACCGTTTATTGAATATCACGGATTGCTGCAGGGGGTACTGGAAGCCAACATAAGAAAAAGTGAGCCGGAGGTCTATAAGAAACTGGTGGACGGGGTAATCGCTTTCAGCCGCGGCTGGATGAAGATCCACAATCCACAGATGCAGAAAGCAGTGACGGATCTTTTAACACCGCTGGAATTTTCCATCGCGATGCTTGCCTGCAGGGACTGGACAAATCAGGAGATAGGAGAACATCTGGGACTTTCGGTGAATACGGTAAAACATTATGTATCCGGGATACTGGAAAAGTTACATATCGACAAAAGAGAGAAAATAAAGGAATTTGTAAATCAATAAGTGAAAAAAAGAAGTGTCTGTTTTTGAAACTATATAGAAAAAACAGGCACTTTTTTTCGATTGAACGGGCATGTTATGGCACTTCTGATTTTGATAAAATATAGAAAATGTGAAACTGTCAGATGCGAAAAGTGTTATCAGATATAAATTATGCGCGAATATGGCAGTGAGGAAAATGCAAAAAGGAGAGGAAGTGTACATATGAAAAAACGTCTGATCAGTCTGTTACTGAGTGTGGCAGTACTTACGACATCCGTTCCGGTGTCGACATTCGCTGATCCTTCTGCCGGACAGGAGCCGGCGGTCTCATCGGAGGAAAGTCAGGAGAGGGGAATTGACTATAAGAAAAACGGGGGAACTTTTCAGGAGAACTATCAGGCTCCTTCGGAATATCCGGCTGCTGAGCTGCCGGGAGCGGAAGACATCAGAAAACCGGGGTATGAATTCGGTGGATGGTACGACAACCCGGAATTGACCGGGAAAGCGGTTACCGGTCTGGATACGGAAGATTATGAGGGGAATGTAGTTCTGTATGCCAGATGGATCGAACGGTATTATCAGGTGGATATTCCCAGTGAAGTATCTGTGGGGCAGGATTCTTTTACCCTGAAGGCAAAGTCCGGAGGTTTTTATGAGAACGATCAGCTCAGTGTGGCGGTACATTCGGAAAATGACTGGAAGCTGAAGTCCGACAACCATGAGGTGAGCTATGAGCTTCGCGATAAGGATACCAATAAGATCGTGGAAAATGATGCGGTTATCGCCAACTTAAGTGCGGATACGAAGCAGATCAACAGAACGTTTGCTGCGGAACTGACCCAAAAAGCCAACTATACCGGTGATTACAGTGATCAGCTGAACTTTGATATTTCATTCAGGGAAACAGAATATACGATCCAGTATGTAACGGACGGCGGCATGGTTTACAGGGATAATCCGAATAAGCCGGGGGAAAGCATGGAGATCACCCAGCAGACACTTCCGGCGGGAACCGCGCTGAATGATCTGCCGCTGGCAGTCCGAAAAGCCAGTACCTTTGTCGGCTGGTGTTATGACCGGGAATGTACGGATTATGTGGACAGTGAAGACAGACTTCTCGGGGATCTTACGTTATATGCAGCGTATACCGATACGCAGCCGATGGAGTCCGTCACCATGGATACATATGCCCGTGCCTATGATGTGGCAACGGATTTTGCCATCGGCATCACCAATACCGGGGATGCACTGGATGATGCAGAGGTTCTTGCGGCATGTAAGATTAAAAATGTCAGCGATCCATCGGAAGAGATCACGCTGGCAGTTACCCGGGGAGAGGACAATACCTGTACCGTCAGCAATCCGAAAGGTTGGCAGCCGGGCGCTTCCTACAAACTGACGCTGAAAAATGATCAGCTGTATTTTACCGGATTTGACAAAACGATCCGGGAATATGATTTTACGGTTTATCGGGAAGAAACAAAGAATGTGGAACTGAACCGGAAGATCCGGTATATCCATACACGGGAACTGAGTAACTTGACCGTCAACGGAAAAGCGGCGGATTCCGTTTCCGTGGCAGTTATGACGGTAGGCATAGACGGTGAGATTCAGGGAGAGGGAAGCGATACGACCGGTTCCTTTACCTATACAAAGGATTTGTTACAGACGGGGGATATCGTCGGTGTCTATTCCGGCGATGTGATCCCGTCCATGGATCTGGCAGCAGGTGACAACAGTGATGTCTCTTACTTTGAGATCACCGGATGCAACGGCAATCAGTACGAATACCGGGGAGCAAAGGCGGAAGATGTTTTATTTACGCCGGACGTATTTCCACTGGAAAAAAGTAAAGATCGGGATGGAGATCCTGACAACCATTCGGTTACCGTGGCAGTCAGTGAACTGACCTTCGGAGATGATGAGATGAGTCAGGCACTGAATCTGGATGAAAGCACCACCGTGGATCCGGGTGACTACCTGGCACTGTATACCGATCTGAACAGCGGAACGCCGGAGTACGGAGAGATCACAAAAGTAGAGCAGAGTGGTACGGATTATATCCTGGCATATCAGACGGTTTCTTTCGAAGAGATGCAGGCGGCTATGGATGTGTATCAGAAGGACCAGGTGGAAGGAGACGATCTGTTAGAAGAAACAGACCGGGAGAACCTGGAAGAACAGATTCAGGTTCAGGCGATGGAGAGCGGATTCGCACAGGATGTGGCGGACCGGATCGGTGCTGCGGCGATCACTACCGATTCCTTTGAAGAACTGGAAGCCTCTCTGGAGGAAGAACTTGGTGCGGATGTTTCTGTGAAATATACAGACGAAAATCAGAGTAACGAAACAGAAGAAGAAAATACTCTGATCGGGGATATCGCACCACAGAGTCTGCCGGAAAGTGACAGCCTGATTCCAAAAACTTATGCGAGAAAACCGGGAGGAACGGGAACCGGCAAACCGATCGTGACAGTCAGCCTGGGAACGGTCAGAGCCAATCTCGGTACAACACTGAAACATTTTGACGGAGATGTCAGCGGCGTGCATCTGGCACTGGAGATTCCGGTGCTGGTAAATATCCAGTTGAATGCCAAAGCAAATATCCAGATCACTGTAACTTCCACCTTCGAGCAGGAAGTCCGGGTGGATATTAATGTAGACGGAAAAGCGGTCTGGAAAGTATGGAAGATTTTCCCGTATATCGCAGATTATAAGGTGACAGCGTCGCTGGATCTGTATGAGTACACCGGCATTGCTCTGGATGTGAACTTTAAGACCGTGGAGGGCGAGGGCAGCTCCGGAGGTTCCAACAAAGGCTCCAAACTGCGAAAAGGTGTCAATAAGATCGCCGGAGAGCTGAAGAGCATGATGGAAAACGGAGAAGAGTATATCACGGACAAGACGAAATTCTCTGGAAGCCTGGGCGATGAGGAAGAGGGAGAAGAAATCTCTGTCTCCAAGAGCCTGGCACAGCGGTACTCGGAACTTCTGGCAGATGAAGGCGACTGGGTGGAAATCTATAATCGCCTTCTGGTAGATAATCATTTCCGTGTGCTGGCGATTATCGATATTGAAGTGAAACTGGAATTTGTGGTTTATGCCAATATGAACATTTCTATCGGAATGTCCTACTGGTATAAGAACGCAAAACGATACGTATTCTCTCTGAAAGTGATGGATCGGACAGCAACCAGCGATACGATCGATCTGTGTGAAGAGCAGTATGAACTGACTGCCTATGCGATGGGTACGCTGGGACTGAAAGCCGGTGTGCGGCTAACGGTAGCGGTGGGACTTCTTTCCACAAGACTGGCAAGTGTCGGTATCACGGCAGAGGTAGGCGGCTATGCACAGCTGTGGGGATATCTCTACTACGAACTGAAGTACACCGCATCGAACGGCAGAACGACAAGAGCCATGGGAGCGATGTATCTGGAACTTGGCATCTATCTGGAGATCAAATTCCTGGCACAGGCGCTGGCGAACTCCTTTACCTATAATCCGACCTTATATGAAAATGAATGGCCGCTGTACACGGTGGGACATCTGGAAAATGTTCTGGACTTTGCCTATACACAGGCGGATGTCAAAGACATCAAGATGAAGCGGGATGTGAAAGCGGTACAGCTGTCGGATGAATATTTCCGGATGCAGTACATGGACATGAAAGAAGGTCTGGATGACGACGGAAATTACCGGGAGAAAATCTACGATGACAGCACAAAATACTTTAACATCGTCATGACCAATCCGGCATTCTCCTATGACCGGGACACCAATGTGATCTCCGTGGATCCGGGAACAGAACCGGAACAGGACGGCGAGATGATCATTACCTGGAAAAATCAGGAAGGAACCTTCAATACACAGCCACTGACCATAAAGATCCGGTTACACTGGGATAACCTGCGGGATGGCTACTATATTGCCTTTGACAGCCAAGGCGGCTCCTATGTGGATACCATCATGGGCAAATACAATTCCGACATCGAAAAACCGGAAGATCCGGTGAGAACGGGTTACCGGTTTGCGGGATGGTACGAAGATGAAGAACTGACAACACCATATACGATCCCTGCAAAGATGCCGAACAAAGAGCGAATGGTTTATGCAAAATGGGAAGCAGAAGATGTGGGCTATCAGGTGGTTGAATATCTGGAAGGAACCAACGGTGTCTATGAGGCACAGGATCCGATCAGTTACAGCGGACTGACCGACACGGAAGTGACACCGAAACCTGTAGAACACGAAGGATACGAAACACCGAAGGAAAAGACCGAGACGGTACGGGCAGACGGAACAACCGTGGTCAAATATTATTATCCACGGGAAGAGTACCATCTTACCTTCCTGATGGAAGAAAACGGAGAGACGGTCGCAAGTGATGACTATCGCTATGGAACATTCCTGACGGCTCCGGCAGTGTACCGGCCGGGATATGAATTCCAGGGCTGGTCCCCGGAAGTACCGGAGAGTGTGCCGGCAAGAGATATGACCTATACCGCAACATGGAAAGCTTCCGATGGTATCCCGTACGCAGTGAGGTACTACGTGGAAGAACCGGAAGAAGGCGGCTATACCTTAAGTGAGATCAAAACCATGACCGGAACAACCGGTAAGACGGTCACCGCGCCGGAAGGTGATTACAGTTCCGTGGTCTACCACCGGAAAGGCGAGCTTGCCAGCGGTGAAGTAAAAGCAGACGGAAGTCTGGTGCTGAAGGTTTATTATGATCTGAACACCTATACACTGACGTACGATCCGAAAGGTGGAACGTTAGACGAAACGACCCTGACAGCAAGACCGGGAGAGAGAATCGGCGTTCCGGTACCGGTGAGAGAAGGCTATACCTTTGAAGGATGGTATCTGGATGAAGAGTATCAGCAGTCCTTTGGAGAGACGATGCCGGATCACGATCTTACGGTTTATGCAAAATGGGAACAGCAGACGGTCAATTATACGGTAAGACATTACCAGGAAAAACTCTGGAGCATTACCGGAAATGAAGAGATTCCTTATGGACGGGAATTTGATGCGAAAAACTATGAACTGACAGAGGAAGAATCCTTTGCTGCACATGCAGGAGACAGCGTAACGCCGGAAGTGAAATCGTATACCGGATTCAGCGCATCGGAAAAACAGACGGTGGAAGTTCTTGGTGACGGAAGCCTTGTGGTAAATTATTATTACACAAGAAATACCGGTCTGCTCCTTCTGGAAGTGACTGGAAATCCCGACGGAAAAGAATTTGCCCGGGTTCAGTATGTACCATATGGCACGCCGATCGGCGAGATAGAAGCTGTAGTAAACAAACAGAACGATCGGGCAGGATATACTTTCGAAGGCTGGTATACAGACGGTAATCATCAGAATCCTTTTGACGGTATCATGCCGGCAGTGGATGTGAACACAGAGGAACCGGATGCCTGGAACGATGGTTTTAAAATTTATGGAAAATGGACCCCGGTTCCGAGTGAGTACCGCGTGGAACATTACCAGCAGAATCCATTCGATCCGGAATCCTATACCCTGGTGGAAAAAGAGACAAAGACAGCCCTGACGGATACCGAGGTGACACCGGAAGTGAAATCTTATCCGGGATTCCAGTCTCCACAACCGCAGACCGCAGAGGTGAAGGGCTATGAAGTGACATGCATCCGGTACTACTATGGCAGAAACATCTATCCGGTTACTTATGTGAAAAACAACGGGGAAGCCGATGGGACAGCAGATGTCATGTATGGAGTAGCCATTTCGGAAGTTCCGAAATACTCCGGACATGCATTTGCCGGCTGGTATGAAGACGCAGCACTGACGGTTTCCTTTGAAGGAAAAACCATGCCGATGCATGCACTGACCCTGTATGCGAAGTGGGAACCTGGAAAGAAGACTTATCAGGTGGTTCATCAGTTACAGAGTGCAGACGGATCGGATACCTGGGAGACGGCAGAGACAGAAACCTTTACCGGAACAGCCGGAGATTCGGTGGAACCGGAAGTAAAGGCGTATGCTGGATTTGCCGCACCGGAAAAACAGAGCTGTACGCTGACCGTTTCCGATGATCCGGATACCATCACCTATCGCTACCGGCGTAATTCCTATCAGGTAACCATGGTGACAAATAACGGAGATCCGGCGACCGAAAAGACATATCTTTACGGAACCCGGGTGGAAGAGATGCCGGAACGGGCAGGCTATTCCTTCGACGGCTGGTATCAGGATGCAGGTCTTACGAAAGTATTTGACGGAACAGTTCCGGCCCAAAACAGTACGATTTACGCAAAATGGGAACCGAGAGCAACGTATTACTGGGTAAAATACAGCCTGCAGAACGCAAATGATGACGGCTATACGGTTGCATCCATGGAATCTCTGTTAGGCAGGACGGAAGATGTGATTACACCGGAAGTACGGAAGTTCGAAGGATACGTATCTCCACAGCCACAGACCGGACAGATCGAAGGCGGAAAAGTTCTGGTGATCGAGTATCTGTATGAACGTGAAGTACATACCTTACAGCTGGAAAATAATGACGGAACGGAACCAAAACAGCTGCAGATGAAACAGGGAGCAACGATTCCGGCACCATCCATGCGAAAAGGTTATACCTTCATGGGCTGGTGTACAGACAGCACATTACAGACCGTGTATACCGGAAATATGCCGAATGAAGATCTGACGCTGTATGCAAAATGGGAAGCAAATACAAGAACCTACACAGTAAAACATTATCTGCAGAAAGCAGAAGGGGACGGTTACCAGTGGGTGGCAACACAGAACCCGAAGGGAAAGACGGATGAAACGGTAACGCCGCCGGTCAATACAACCTATGGCGATGAATATGAATTACCGGAACCGCAGACCGTAACCATTTCTGCGGAAAAGCAGACAGTGGTAACCTACTATTACAAACGAAAAGTACACAAACTGACCTTTGAACCGGAAAACGGAGAGAAGACACAGACTGTGGAAGGTCGTGTCGGTGCCACACTCAATGTGAAACAGCCGGTTCGAAAAGGATACACCTTCACAGGCTGGACACCGGAACTTCCGGAGAAGATCCCGAATGAGGATGTAACCTATCAGGCACAGTGGAGGAAAAACCGCTATCTGGTACAGTTTGTGAGTGAAGGAACGGTACTCAAGGAATATACACTTTCTTATGGGGATGCGATCCCGGCTCAGGAGGAACCGACCAGAGAAGGATATACGTTCGTAAGCTGGGATAAAAACGTACCGGATACCGTATCCGATGAAAATGTGAAAAACGGAAAACTGGTCTTTAAGGCAGTATGGAAAGAAATAGCATATACCATCAGCTATAATCTGGCAGGAGGAAGCCTTCCGACCGGAAAGACCAATCCGACAACATTTACCATCAACAGCAAACCGATGGATCTGGTACAGCCAAAACGGGAAGGCTATACGTTTGAAGGATGGTCAGGAACCGATATCAAAGAAAAAGATACACAGGTTACGGTTACCGCCCGCCCGTTAAAAGACAGAACCTATACGGCAAACTGGAAAGAAAATTCCTATACGATCGTTTTCAATGTAGAAGGTGAAGTAACAAGGGGAGAGATGAAAAATATCCCTCTGCGTTACACACAGGAAACCACGATACCGAAAAACGGATATGTGTGCGGAGGTTATAAGTTTGTCGGATGGAGAACCGGTGGAAAGAAAAGTGAGCAAAAAGTATATCAGCCGGGAGACAAAGTCAGCAGACTTTGTGCGACCAATAATGGAACGGTCAACCTGTACCCGATCTGGGAACCGTGCGAATATACGATTACGTTTGACTATCAGACCGGTAATAAACGGGAGAAAGTAACATGCAAATATAAAGAAACATATACGTTCCCGACCGTAAACAGACTCGGATGGACCTTCGAAGGCTGGAGCCGGTCCGCGGGTTCGACAAATGTGATCAGCTATGCACCGAATGTTAAAACGGCTGTATTTGAGGATGAAAAGGATCTTACTTTATATGCGGTATACAAACCGATAACTTCAGCTGTTTTTACGGGACAGACGGAACACAAATACTTTATCACGGATGAACATGAACTGACTATTTTTACTTTCTTTATTCAGGGGGACAGAAAGGTTGTAACAACCGGTGATTATGGACTTTATCCATCCTGGTATAATTTGTATCTGCCGGATATCTCCATGGATGCAGCACGCCTGTATCAGAAGATGAAGATAAAAGTCAGCTATAAGATTGATGAAGAAGAAGATGGATGGGCAGATCTGAGATTAAGTTATCAGTTACAGGATGGCACATATTATGACAACGAAGAAACGCGGGCAAATGATATTGGAAAATGTGATGGAGAAACGGTATCGCATACATTTGAAATTACCCGTAAAAATGGAGTGGATTTAAATTATTTCATGTTGGTATTTGATGCACATGGAAACCACGCAGATGAATACTACATGAGCAATCTGAAAGTAGAAGTGAATCTGGAATAATGCGTAAGGGGGAAGAAGATTGAATAACAACAGAAGAAAGATAGGAATCGGAATCGCCGTGTGCGCATGCGTTCTGCTGATCGGAGCCGGTCTGTATCTTACGAGAAACAACAAACAGGAAACACAGGAATCCCCGGATTCGGCCTTTGTGCCGGATCTGGATCCTGACGCTTCCACGCAGGAGGCAAAGGAGAGTGATCCGCCGGAGGGCATCCGTATCCCGGGATATCCGTCGATCACCATTCCGGCAGATACGAAAGATGTAACGGTAAATTTGATGAATCCGGAAGGAAATCCGTGTTATTTTACCTTTACACTGGTACTGAAAGATACCGATGAGACGATCTATCAGTCCAAAATGGTAGAACCGGGAAAAGCGATCACGCAGATCACACTGTCCAAAGAACTGTCCGCCGGGGAATATCCTGCGATACTGAAGATCAGTACTGCGGCAATGGATGACGGACGGGCGATGAACGGTGCCAATGTGGAAACCGTATTGAAAGTACAGTAAGGGGGGAGAAACATGAAGAAAAAAAGAGCAGTTGCAGGAGGGTTACTGCTTGTCTTAGGGATCGCACAGAGCGTATCAGCAGGAACCACGACCGTAACGTATCATGTGGATCCGTCCTATATGGTGCTGGTTCCGGCAAACACCACGATTCCATTTAACGAAGAATCGGTAAACTACGGGAAAATCCGTATCGAAGAAGCACAGATCGAAGAAGGAAAATGCATCCAGGTGGAGCTGATCTCGGACAAGAAACTGAAAAATCAGAGTGGAAAAGAAGGGGAGATCCCTTATGAGATTCTGGCGGACACGACAGCATTTACAAAAGCCCGTTATACTACGGCAGGGGAAGAGACGGTGCTTGGTATCACGATCGACAGAGAATCCTGGAAAAAGGCACCGTCAGGCTCCTATGCGGATACGGTTACTTTTCAGATATCCTATGTGGATGCGACAGATTAGAGCAGGAGGATGGACAGATGAAAAAGGCAGCAATTATTCTGATGGGGATTTGCCTGTGCCTCTCCATACCCGTTGCGGCAGAGGCTGCGCAGACAGGTACTTCGTCCGTTACGCAGCAAAGCACCATCAACACGACAGTACCGGATACCCACATGGTCACGATACGATCCGAACATGCACAGGTGAGCTATCAGCATGAGGAGGGTGACGATGAGGAAACACAGGAGACGGTGACTTACGCGGTGGAGCGCTTTTCCAGCCCGCAGTTTCAGATCCAGCCGAAAAAAGGATGGAAGATCACAGCAGTGCTGGTAAACGGAGAGGATGTGACGGATCAGCTGAAAGACGGGATGCTGACACTTCCGGAAGTCTATGAAGATCAGTTACTTGTCGTGGAGACGGAAGACGACAAAAAAGATGAAAAAAAAGACGATTCCACCGGAGGCGGTGAGCAGGAAGATAAAAAACCTGCGGACACAAAACCTACAGATAAAAAGCCAACCGATACAAAAAATAACGGAACTTCCGGCAGCAGCAATTCCGGGACGAAAACGGATGTATCAACGGGAAACAGTCAGGGAACAAAGGCGGATCTGACAGGCACGACGAATGGAACGGCAGCGGCAAAGACGGCAGATATGCAAAAGAATGTAACGTATTTTGTGGCGGCAATTGTATCCGGTGCGGTACTTTTGATTCTGGCAGACAACCGGAGAAAAAGAAAACACGGAGAATAGATAAGCAGACAGAAAGAAAAGCGAAAAAGGGCAGATGAACCACAAAAATCGGTTTACCTGCCCTTTTTCAGGCGGATCAATTTTGATTATCGGGGCAGTCGCCAGGGTCTCATGTGAGCATGCACGTTGGCTTGTTACTCGCGTAAATCAGGAACGGTCTGCTCCGCCGGTGTGTACCACCCGTTTTTCCACCAGACTGACCGCCTGATAGAGAATCATGGCGATGATGCACAGGAGAATGATCGACAGGATCATCCAGTCAAGTTTGAAGATCTGACTGCTGTAGATAATGAGAAATCCCAGTCCCTGCCTGGCTCCGATGAATTCACCGATGACAACACCAACCAGACAGAGCCCGATATTGACTTTCATAACGCTCAGAAGATAAGGGACCGAAGAGGGCAGTGCCACACGCAGAAGTTCATCTTTCCGTTTTCCACCGAGGGTACGGATGAGTTTCAGAGAATCAGGATCAATTTCCGTAAAGCTGGTATACAGATTCAGGATGGAGCCGAAGATCGCAACGGAGATCCCGGCAAGGATGATCGTCTTATAATTTGCACCGAGCCATACGATCAGCAGAGGAGCCAGTGCCGACTTCGGAAGGCTGTTCAAAACCACAAGGTAAGGCTCCAGGATCGCAGCAAGCCGGGGACAGAGCCAGAGAAGGACGGAGAAAAAGAGACTGAAACCTACGACAAGAAAGAAACTGGCAAGTGTCTCGAACACGGTGATCCCGATATGTGAGAGCAGATGGTTTGTCAGAAGCAAGGTCCGGAAAGCAAGACATACCTGACCGGGGCTTCCGAAGATAAAGGAATCGATGAACCCGAGCCGTGCACTGACCTCCCAGAGTAGCAGAAAAACCAGAAAGACAGCCAGCCGCATCAGGCGGATAAACTGCTGTCTTTTTTTGTGTTTTCGTAAAAAAGACTGTTGTGCAGATGAATCAGGTATCATGATTTAACTCCTTCCAGATCTGTTGAAAATATTGCTTGAATTCGGGGGCATTTCGCATCTGCATGGGAGTGCGGTCGGCAAGGGTGGTGAGAATGGGGAACTCGCACCGGACGCAGGCAGGGGCTTTCGAGAGGATGATGACCCGATCAGACATGCTGATGGCTTCGGAGATATCGTGGGTGACCAAAAGCGCGGTTTTCCCTTCTTTACGCAGGATCTTCCAGATGTCATCACTGACGGAAAGTCTGGTCTGATAATCCAGTGCACTGAAAGGTTCATCGAGAAGCAAAAGTGCGGGTTCCAGGGCAAGGGTGCGGATCAGTGCGGCCCGTTGTCGCATCCCGCCGGAAAGCTGGGAAGGGTGGGAGAAACGGAAGTTCCAGAGCCCATACTCCTGTAAGAGACGGTCAACGTGTGAGAGGGATTCTTTTGTTTTCCTTTTTTGAATTTCAAGACCAAGAAGGACATTTTCATAGATGGTCAGCCATTCGAAAAGATGATCCTTCTGCAGCATATATCCGACAGAGAGAACAGAATGTTCCCGTGGAAGTCCCTGCATGGTGATCTGTCCCTGTTCCGGTATCAGAAGTCCGGCTATCAGATTCAGGACGGTACTTTTTCCGCATCCGCTGGGCCCCACCAGAGAGACAAACTCGCCTTCCTGAACGGAAAAACTGATTTGTGAGAGTGCCTGGATCTCTCCGGAGAGTGTGTGATACGAAAGTCCGACATGGTCAAGTTCCAATAAAGCAGGCATAGAAAAAACCTCCGTGTCCTGGAATTATGTATTCCCACAGTAACAGGCAAAATGCACTAGAGCGTGTCTGAAAAAGGCTTTTCGTGA
>ENA-ORNZ01001949-ORNZ01001949.1-human-gut-metagenome-genome-assembly--contig:-NODE-1949-length-15378-cov-2.500685_pt1 | contig 15378 bp, 10 predicted proteins | sample MGYA00242124_ERZ509040 | MGnify/ENA primary metagenome ERZ509040 (study PRJEB26280, sample SAMEA2338733) | human gut metagenome | biome: human gut; feature: human-associated habitat; material: faeces... | reverse complement strand
CAACAATGATCGCAGGTGTTTTAAGACCTGCCTTAAGGCTTTTCTCATAAATGGTTTCCAGTGTACCTCTGACTGTGCGCTGACTGGCAAGAGAGCCATCTTCGATCACAGCTGCCGGTGTATCCGGGCTTTTTCCCCCTTTTATAAGACCTTTTGCAATATGCTCCAGATTGGAAAGTCCCATAAGAAAGACCAAAGTTCCCTCACAGGCACCATATAAAGCCAGCTCTGCCTCTGACTGGGCCCCCTTTAAGGTGTGTCCGGTGATCACATGAAAGCTGCGGCTTACATTTCTGTGTGTGACCGGTATACCAGCCAGTTCCGGAACAGATACGCAGGAAGTAATACCCGGCACCAGCTCCCAGGGGATCTCTTTTTCTTTTAAAGCCAGGATCTCTTCTGAACCACGGCCGAAAACAAAGGAGTCCCCGCCTTTTAAGCGAACTACTTTATTTCCTTCTAAAGCCAGCTGTACCAGAAGTTCATTGATCTGATCCTGTTTCATAGAGTGGCAGCCTGCCTGTTTTCCTACATAAAAAGTTTTACAACGGGAAGGAACCCAGGAGAGAAATTCTTTTGATGCCAGATGATCATAAACCAGGGCGTCACAGCTCTCTAAGATTTCCTTCCCCTTTAAGGTAATAAGACCCGGATCTCCAGGACCTGCTCCTATAAGATAGACAACTCCTTTTTTCATATCCTTTTAAGTCCTTTCCCTGTTTCTTCGATCATTTTTTCAAGGCTTTCTCTGTCTGTATTTCCTGTGACACACACATGACGGACCTTTTTATCTTTTAATTCGCCCGGACAGCCTGCAGCCTGTATGATCAGTTTTCCCTCTTCCATTCTGGCATAGACACCAACCGGTTCGTGGCAGCCTGCATTCAAGTATGCAAGTACCCCTCTTTCTGCATCTAAGCAGATATGAGCGTCCGGGCAGTCAATAATTGAGGCAAGTTTTGCGGCAGGACTGCCTGTTTTTGCCTCTACGGCAAGAACGCCCTGTCCTCCGGCAGGAATAAAATGTTTCGGATCTAAAGGATAAAAATGGAATTCTTCCCCTTCACAGATCCCCAGTCTTGCAAGACCTGCCTGAGCCAGTACAATGCCGTCATAAAGCCCTTCTTTTAATTTATTAAGACGGGTGTGTACATTTCCACGAAGAGTCTGAAAAACAGGCTCCGGGACGTTTGCATTTACAGGCCACACTTCTTTCCAACATTCTTCTAAGAAGCACTGTCTTCTGGGGCTGGAGGTTCCTACAATAAAGCGTGGACAGACGAAAGAAGAAAAATCTGTATCTGCCCTTGTGACCAGCACATCTCCCGGATAGGCTCTTTCTGATACAGCTGCAATGCACAGGCCTTCTTCTAAGCAGGCAGGCATATCCTTGGCACTGTGTACAGCCAGGTCGATCTCTCCGCTTAAAAGGGCATCTTCCAGCTCTGATACAAATACGCCTTTTCCTCCAAATGCCTGTAAGGGGCTGATCAGGTTTTTATCTCCTAATGTATCTGATGTAACGATCTCTGTTTCAAGTCCCGGATATGCCTTTTTTAAAAGATCTTCAATAATATAAGTCTGTTTTAAAGCCAGTTCGCTTTTCCGGCTTCCGATCCGTAATTTAAGTTCTGTCATATGGTTCCTCATCTGCTATGATCTCATCGATCTGTTCTCTTGTTAAAGGCTGGTCCTGCTCTGCAGCAAGAGTGGCCATTTTCTTAAAAACTTCTTTTCTCTTTTGGGAAGACTCAGGAAAAAGAGACAGAATCTCCGGACGCAGGCTGCCTAACTGCTCTGCGATTTCTCCTGTATGTTCCGGTATCACCTGACGGATCCGTTCTTTTATGATCTGGGTAAGAACAGGGCTTGCACCGCCGCTGGATATGGCAATATTTACAGGGCCCTCCTTAAGCATGGACGGAAAGATAAAACTGCATTCATCCTTTACATCTACTACATTGACCGGGATCTTCTTCTGTCTGCAATAATCGGAGATCTTTGCATTTAAAACCTCGTCAGAAGAGGCAGCGATCACAAAATCAGCATCTGCCAGATCATCCTCTACAGAAAAAAGCCGTCTGTACAGTTTCAGACGGCTCCCAAAGGACGGTTCCTCTGCCAGAGCGGATAACCCGGCATTCCATTCCGGGGAAACGACCTTGATAGTTACACCAAAAGGAAGCAGGTCACATACCTTGCGGTATGCAACCTTTCCTCCTCCTGCAATGACACAAAGTTTTCCCTCAATATCCATATAGAAAGGAAAATATCCCATTATCTGTCCTCCCCAGGTACATCCTCTTTTTCATCCGGATCATCCAAGTCATCCTCATGTTCATCTTCCCATGAGTCATATTCATCATCTGGATATTCTTCCGGAAGATCTTCTGAATGATCAGAAACTTCATCCCCGGATCCATCATCATTCGGTTCCGGCATTGTGCGCTCTCTTAAAGCATTCTTGCGCTCATTTACAAGACGTTCAAATTCTTCCTCACTGCAGCCCATATCAGCCAGTCTCTTGCGGCGTTTCTCACGAAGAACACGCATCCGTTCTTCTTCCTGCTTTCTCTGGATCATAAACCAGATCACAGCAGCTGCGATCAGGAGAACCACTACACCAGCTCCTGCAGCAATATAAGTTGCTTTTGTAAGTTTCAGAGGCTTTTTCTCTTTGTCTGCTGTGGAAGAGGTTCCTGTTTTTGCTGCATCGGTAGTATTCTCACTGCCTGCAGTTTCGTTATCTGTACCATCTTCTGCAGATACCGGTGCAGAGGCTGCCTTTGTACTGTAGACCCAGGCAACACCGATCTGGCGGTCATTGTATGTATAAATAATACGGCCAACTGCGCCTTCCGGATGGCTTGCAGGGATCTCTGTCTGGAGATACTTGTCTGCATCTGAAAACTGGGCATCATTTGGCAGGGTTACAACTGCCTTTTCATCCAGATAAAGATCGGAAGGAGAATAAGTCTCATCTCCAATGGTCACAGGTTCTTCCCCTGTTACATAGTCTGTTTCATTTTCTGCAACAGATACATTTTTAAAGCGGGCAAAACCAAAATCCAGAATGGTCTTTGTGTCAGAATAATGGGTCCGCTGGGTACTCTTTAAGGTAACAGCCACCTGACGGCGTCCATCCTGCTCTGCATAAGTAACAAGGGTCTGACCTGCCAGGGAAGTATAACCCGTTTTTCCTGCAACTGCGCTTGGATAATAATTTTCGTCACTGGAGTCCCCGGTTACTACTAACTTATGCTCCATGGAATAAGTACGGCCATTTGGATTGTTGATGGTCGGAGGCAGTGTAGCGCTGGTGGTAGAACAAATCTCCAGTAAAGTAGGATTGCCAAAAACAGCTGCACCGATCTGGGCCATATCATAGGCAGATGTAAGCTGTTCCGGATCATTTAAACCGGATGGATTTACAAAATGGCTTTCACGGCAGCCTAAAGAAGCCGCTTTTTCATTCATCATATCCGCAAAAGTTTCCCTGCTTCCGCCTACATGTTCTGCCAGAGCGTTGGCTGCCTGATTGGAAGACTGAAGAAGCATGACATAAAGGCAGTCTTTTACAGAGAGCACATCTCCCTCTTCTAACTGCAGTTTATTGCCGCTTCCGGACTCCACGTTATAAACAGCATCATGTGAAAAGGTAACCTGCTCATCCATAGAGGCATTTTCCACTACTACCAAAGCAGTCAAAAGCTTGGTAATGCTGGCAGGATATTCCTGAACATGGATATTCTGGGCAAAAAGAACGGCTCCGGAGTCCAGATCCATAACAATACCTGCTTCTGACTGGCAGCCGGTATCAAGTGGCCAGTCCGGTTTTGCAAACGCACACACAGACATGGAAAAGATACTGATAACACAGGCAAGTGCCAGTATACCTTTTCGTTTCAGCTGTTTTAACATTATTTTCTTCCTCCATCCTGCTTTTCAAGGCGTGTTTTTAAAAGTTCCAGTCCTGCTAAGATCACAGCACCCAGGATAAAAAATCCAATATGGAACGTAGAAAAACTCATAGGTGGCTGAGGCACATCCAGAGTTGTGGGTCCCTGGGTGATGGCATATAGGGAACCGATCATTAAACCAAGGATCATATAAATAGTCTGGGAACGGTGCTTTGCCAGGCAGATCTTAATGATCTTGATAATGCTGACAATACCCGTAAGAACTCCCAGTCCGAAAATAACAAGTACCGGAAGATAAGACAGGTTTAAGTGCATAAATTCGTGGATCGCGTTGATCACCGGCACATAAAGTCCGAAGATCAGAAGCAGTGTGGAACCGGAAATTCCCGGAAGTACCATCGCTGTAATAGCGATCATGGCAGCAAAAAACAGATACAGGCCCAGGCCCACTGTCATATGCTCAAAGTTTACAGAAATACCATTTCCATTTGTAGGGTTAAAATAAGAGATGCAGAATACCAGTGCCATACCGATCAGGGTAAACACAAGGCAGCCAGCCTTTCCTTTTATACTGGCCCACTCTTCTTTTACTACCAATGGGATAGCAAACAGGGTAAGGCCTAAAAAGACAGAACTGATCTCATAGATGTGTACCTGAAACAGAGAAGAAAGGACCATAACAGAAGCGCCAAAACCAATGACCCATCCAATTCCCAGTTTAATAAGGAAAACAAGGGCTGCTTTGCGCTTTGCATTGTCCTTTCCGATCATATCATTTAAAGAATTGATAAATTCATCATAAAAACCAAGTAAAAAAGCGATGGTGCCGCCGGAAACACCGGGAACACTGTCCGCTAATGCCATGCAGAAACCTCGTACTGCGTTTAAAAACATATAATTATTTCCTCCTGAAATCACTCTGGTTAAAAAAGCTTAGTATACCGTCTTAAGGATAGCTTTCTGTGAACCATTATACATGAAACAGGAGGAAATTCAAGTGAAATGTACTTTATGGAATTTTATCAGTCTCCCTGAAGGGCGTCATATCCTTCTTCACCGGTGCGGACTTTTACTACATTTTCTACATCATAGACAAAGATCTTTCCATCGCCGATGTGGCCGGTATAAAGAACTTTTTTCGCAAGGGCGATCACATCTGCCACAGGGACTTTGCTTACTACAACTTCTAACTTGATCTTTGGAAGGAGGGCTGCTTCTTCTACTTTAATACCTCTGTAATAATTGGTATGGCCCTTCTGGGTTCCACAGCCCATAACCTGTGTGATCGTCATACCTGTTACCCCAAGTTCTGTCAGGGCTTCTTTTAAGGCTACAAAACGGCTCTGGTTGAAGATCATAACTACCTTTGTAAGTTTTGCGCCGGAGCCATTTCCGGAAATCGTTGTTTCAGACTGTGGGAAATGTTCTACAGGAACAGATTTTTCTACAGATACAGGTGCAGCCGAAACAGCTGGCGCATCTTCTCTTCCTGTAAATACAACCGGCATAAAGTCTGCATAAGAACTTGCCAGGTTATGTTCTGTTACGTCAAGACCCTTTGTTTCCTCTTCTACACTTGCGCGAAGTCCAATGGTATGCTTTAACAGATTAAATACGATCACCATGGTGATGGTTACCCAGAGGATCACAGATACAACACCTAAAAGCTGGATACCAAGCATATGGAAGCCGCCGCCGTAAAATACACCGTTTTCTTTGTCGAAAAGACCGGTTAAAAGGGTTCCTACAGCACCGCAGAAGCAATGAACACCAACAGCACCGACAGGATCATCGATCTTTAATACCTGATCTACAAATTCAATACCAAAAACTACTACAAAAGCTGCGATCAGGCCGATAAAGAAAGCACCTGTTGGAGTTACTACATCACAGCCAGCTGTAACTGCTACCAGACCGGCTAAGGAACCGTTTAATGTCATGGAGATATCCGGCTTTTTATAGCGGATCCAGGTAATGATCATCACTGCTACAGTTGCTACTGCTGCTGCCAGGTTGGTTGTTACGAAAATGTTTCCTGCGGAATAGATGGCTTCATCACTGTCCATAGCTACCGTAGAACAGCCGTTAAAACCAAACCAGCAGAACCAGAGGATAAATACACCTAAAGCGCCAAGTGTTAAGCTGTGACCAAGGATTGCTTTCGGCTTTCCGTCTTTGTCATACTTTCCAATTCTCGGTCCTAAGATCTTTGCTCCAATGAGGGCTGCTACACCGCCGCACATATGAACCGCTGTGGAACCTGCAAAATCATGGAAACCTAACTGAGCCAGCCAGCCGCCGCCCCAGATCCAGTGACCGGAAACCGGGTAAATGACCGCAGAAATAATCATCGAGTAAATGCAGTATGCAGAGAATTTGGTGCGCTCTGCCATCGAACCGGAAACGATGGTCGCAGCAGTTGCACAGAATACGGTCTGGAAAATCAGGGTCGTCCAGTCGTAGCCCTCACCGACAACGCCGTCAGCGAAGAAATCAAAGCCGCCGAAGAACGGGCTTGCCGCGCCGAACATGATGCCGAAGCCGAGGATCCAGAAGATCGGGGTGCCGAGCGAGAAGTCCATCAGGTTTTTCATGATGATGTTGCCGGCATTCTTTGCTCTGGTGAAGCCGGTCTCAACCATTGCGAAGCCGGCCTGCATGAAGAATACCAGCGCCGCCGCAACAAGCGTCCAGCCTACGTCCATCGACGTAGCAAGTTCCATGATATCCATTTTTAATAACCCCCTTGAAATAGAAATGGCGTGTACCTCCCCTTTCTTCTAAAAGAAAGGGAAAATACACGCCATTGTGTAAATATTAACGAATGTAAGTTTCGTTCTGTTCCTTAAACGTAGAACAGAATGTCGGAGTAGGTCGGGAACGGCCAGAACTTCTTGCCTACCAGACCCTCCAGCTTGTCGGCCGGTGCACGGACTTCGTCCATCGCAGAGATGACAACATCGTGGTAGTAATGTGCTGCCTTTTCGTTGTCACCGGTCGGAACGGCTGCAACAGCCTCGTCGAGCGCTGCGCTCTTGGTGTACAGCTCCTCGGTCAGCTCGGAAACCTTGCCCAGCAGACCTGCCTCCATGCCGCCGGTAACGCCCGCTGCCTTCTTGGCATTGACGGTGCCTGCCAGCTCGTTTTCAAATGCGATGCACGCCGGAGTGATCTCCTCGCGTACCATATCGCTCATGGTCATAGCCTCGATGTGCAGGATCTTGTTGTACTCCTCAAGCTGGGTCTCCATACGGGAATAGATCTCCGCAGAGGTGTAAACATTGTGCTTTGCGAACAGGTCGAGGTTCTTCTGGTCAACGTAATGCGGGAATGCATCTGCCGCGCTCTTGAAGTTGAGCAGGCCGCGCTTCTCCGCCTCAACAACCCAAGACTCGTCGTAGCCGTTGCCGTTGAAGATGATGCGCTTGTGCGCCTTGATCTCGCGCTTAATGAGTGCGTATACAGCGGCCTCGAAGTCCTCAGCACCCTCCAGCTCGTCAGCGAACTGGCGGAGCTCCTCGGCAACTGCGGTATTCAGCATAACGTTTGCACACGCGATGTTGACGGCCGAACCCAGCGAACGGAACTCGAACTTGTTGCCGGTGAAAGCAAACGGAGAAGTACGGTTGCGGTCGGTGGTGTCCTTCGGGATCGGCGGAAGAACAGCAGCGCCCAGATCCATCTTGGTCTTGTAAACGTCGGTGTAATCCTCGCCGGACTCGATGGAATCCAGAATAGCCTGCAGCTCGTCGCCGATGAACATGGAGATGATCGCCGGAGGCGCCTCGTTCGCGCCCAGACGGTGATCGTTGCCGGCGGATGCAACAGAGATGCGGAGCAGATCCTGATACTCGTCAACAGCCTTGATAACAGCGGTCAGGAACAGGATGAACTGGGTGTTCTCGCTCGGGTTCTTGCCCGGCTCGAGCAGGTTCTCGCCCCGATCGGTGGAAATGGACCAGTTGTTGTGCTTGCCGGAGCCGTTTACGCCCTCGAACGGCTTCTCATGCAGCAAGCAGGTGAAGCCATGCTTCTGCGCGACGGTACGCATGACCTCCATGGTCAGCTGGTTGTGGTCGGTCGCGATGTTGGTGGTGGTGAACACCGGCGCCATCTCGTGCTGGCACGGTGCAACCTCGTTGTGCTTGGTCTTGGAGAGGATGCCCAGCTTCCACAGCTCCTCGTCGAGCTCCTGCATGAAAGCAGCAACGCGCGGACGGAGTGCGCCGAAGTAGTGATCATCCATTTCCTGACCCTTCGGCGGCATTGCACCAAACAGGGTGCGACCGGTAAAGATCAAGTCCTTGCGCTTTGCGTAGTCCTCGCGGTCGATCAGGAAATATTCCTGCTCCGGGCCTACGGTGGTGGTTACACGCTTAACATCCTTGCCGAACAGCTTGAGGATGCGGCACGCCTGTGTGCTGATGGCGTCCATCGAACGCAGCAGCGGCGTTTTCTTATCGAGAATCTGACCGGTGTAGGAGCAGAATGCGGTCGGAATGTAAAGGGAACCATCCTTTACAAATGCGTAGCTGGTCGGGTCCCATGCGGTGTAGCCGCGTGCCTCGAAGGTTGCGCGCAGACCGCCGGACGGGAAGGACGATGCGTCCGGTTCGCCCTTGATCAGCTCCTTGCCGGAGAACTCCATCATCACATGACCGTCGTCGGTCGGCGTGATGAACGAGTCGTGCTTCTCGGCGGTGATGCCGGTCATCGGCTGGAACCAGTGCGTGTAATGGGTTGCACCCTTGCTGATCGCCCAGTCCTTCATTGCCGTTGCAACAACAGCAGCAACATCGGCGTCGATCGCGGTGCCCTCGCGCATGGTCTTCTTCAGCTTCTTGTAAACGTCCTTGGGAAGACGTTCTTTCATCACAGTGTCGTTAAACACCATGCTGCCGAACAGCTCGGGAACATTCGTAATGCTCATGAATGGTTCGCTCCTTACATATGTTAATTTTAATAGCAAACAAACTGAATAAAACAAATCAGGCGCTGCGGGTCGTGTGCCCACAGCGCCTTTGCTGTTTACACTTTGCATTATAGCCGTCCTGCCTTGCTTTGTCAAGGGAGATTATGGTGTTTTTTTCATTTTCGGAAGATTTGCTACAACATACTTAATTTTCGCTCGTCCGCACCGTCACTTCCTGTGCAAAATGCGAAAATTCACTTTTTTATGTTCTTTGTGCTTGACGATTTCCGGTTTTCTGCTATAGAATATTAAGCGAACAAAGGTGTTCGCCATAGCTGAGGATTTAAGGCTTTTGATCCTCTGCTGCGGCGAGCACCTTTTTATTTTGTTAAGCAGCCGGTACATATCGCCTTCCATCTGAAAGCACCCGCCGAAGCCTGCTTCTCTGAATCCGTAATTTCAGCGCAATATATAAGGAGGAAGCACCATGTTACAAAAAGAAGGGCAAGTCCGCATCCCCGCAGGCTGCGCGATCTCCGGTATCTTCCACAAGGACGGCACCCGTGAGAACGGCACCCGCATTATCGACTCCATCCGCACCATGCACGATCGTTCCAACGGCCTGGGCGGCGGCTTCGCCGGCTACGGCATCTACCCTGAATACGCCGATTACTATGCGTTCCATGTATTCTATGATACGCAGGCGGCTAAGGAAGAGTGCGAGCGCGAGATTGAGCGTCACTTTGACATTGTAAACCTGTCCAAGATCCCGACCCGACGTCATCCGCGCATCACGGATGCCCCGATGATCTGGCGCTACTTCGTTACGCCCCTGCCGACCAAGCTGGCAGCCAGCCAGCTCGAGGAGCGTGAGTTCACCTCCCGCTTTGTCATCCGCATCAATCACACGCTGAACGGCGCTTACATCTTCTCCTCCGGCAAGAACATGGGCGTTTTCAAGGCAAACGGCTTCCCCGAGGACGTCGGCGAGTACTACATGCTGGAAAACTACGAGGCCTACTCCTGGACCTGCCATGGCCGTTATCCAACCAACACACCGGGCTGGTGGGGCGGCGCACACCCGTTTGCACTGCTCGACACCACGGTCGTTCACAACGGCGAGATTTCCTCTTATGATGCAAACCGCCGCTTCATTGAGATGTTCGGCTACTCCTGCGACCTGCTGACCGACACCGAGGTCATCACCTACATTATTGATTACCTCGGCCGCAAGCTGGGCCTGACGTACAGCGAGATTGCAAATGTCATTGCGGCTCCGTTCTGGTCCACCATTGAAAAGCAGGAGCCGCAGGAGCGCGAGCGCCTGACCTATCTGCGCAATGCCTTCGCTTCCCTGATGGTTACCGGTCCGTTCTCCATTCTGGTCGGCTACACCGGCGGCCTGATGGCACTCAACGACCGACTCAAGCTGCGCAGCATGGTTGTCGGCGAAAAGGACGACACCGTATACATCGCCTCCGAGGAATGCGCGATCCGCGTCATCCAGCCTGAGCTGGATAAGCTGTGGGCGCCCAAGGGCGGCGAGCCGGTCATCGTTAATCTGAAGAACGGAGGGAACCAGTAATGGCTATCGATTTCTTATATCCGCAGTATGAGGTCGTCCGCAACAACGACCGCTGCATCAACTGCCGCGCCTGCGAGCGTCAGTGCGCGAACGAAGTACACTTTTGGGACGCCGACAACAACCGCCTGCAGGCGGACGAGTCCAAGTGCGTAGCCTGCCACCGCTGCGTGGCGCTGTGCCCGACCCGTGCCCTTAAAATCGTAAAGACCGACCACACGTTCCGTGAGAACGCCAACTGGACCGGCAAGGCCATCTCCGAGGTTTACCGTCAGGCAGGCTCGGGCGGCGTGCTGCTGTCCTCGATGGGCAATCCGGACCCGCACCCCATCTACTGGGATAAAATTCTCATCAACGCTTCGCAGGTTACCAATCCGTCCATCGACCCGCTGCGCGAGCCGATGGAGACCAAGACCTTCCTCGGCAAAAAGCCGGGCAAGATTGAGCGTGACGAGAACGGCAATCTGGTTCCCAATCTGGCGCCGCAGCTGGAGCTCAACCTGCCGATCATGTTCTCCGCAATGAGCTACGGCTCGATCTCCTACAACGCACATGCCGCACTTGCACGCGCTGCAAGCGCGCTCGGCACCTATTATAATACCGGTGAGGGCGGTCTGCATCAGGACTTCTACCAGTACGGCCCGCACACCATTGTGCAGGTTGCATCCGGCCGTTTCGGCGTACATAAGGATTACCTCGAAGCCGGTGCTGCTATTGAAATCAAGATGGGTCAGGGCGCAAAGCCGGGTATCGGCGGCCATCTGCCCGGACTCAAGGTCGGCCCGGATATCTCCAAGACCCGTATGATCCCGGAGGGCACGGACGCGATCTCTCCGGCTCCGCATCATGATATCTACTCCATCGAGGACCTGCGTCAGCTGGTTTACTCGCTGAAGGAGGCTACCGAATATAAGAAGCCGGTTATGGTCAAGATTGCAGCCGTAAATAATGTAGCAGCAGTCGCTTCCGGCGTGGCCCGCTCGGGTGCAGACATCATCTGCATCGACGGCTACCGTGGCGGCACCGGCGCGGCTCCGACCCGCATCCGCGACAACGTCGGCATCCCGATCGAGCTGGCGCTCGCCGCTGTCGATCAGCGTCTGCGCGATGAGGGCATCCGTGATGAGGTTTCGGTCGTTGTCGGCGGCTCCATTCGCAACTCCGCCGATCTGCTCAAGGCCATCGCGCTCGGCGCGGACGCATGCTACATCGGCACCGCGGCTCTGCTCGCCATGGGCTGCCACCTGTGCCGCACCTGCCAGACCGGCAAGTGCAACTGGGGCATTGCAACCCAGCGTCCGGAGCTGGTCAAGCGCCTGAACCCGGATATCGGCTCCCAGCGTCTCATCAACCTGCTCACTGCATGGGATCACGAGCTCAAGGAAATGATGGGCGGCATGGGCATCAACTCCATCGAGGCACTGCGCGGCAACCGTCTTATGCTGCGCGGCATCGGCCTGACCGACCGTGAGCTGAACATCCTCGGCATCAAGCACGCAGGCGAATAAGCACAGGAGGTGCGTGAAAATGACAACTGTACAGGCAGGACTTACCTATTATAAACAACTAAACGAGCAGATCCGCGCAGCGCAGGACAGCGAGATCACGGTTGAGAACGTGATCGGCCAGCGCTACATCGGCTGCGGCTCCACCGACCGCAAGATTACCGTGCACGGCACAGCAGGCAACGGTCTCGGCCAGTATCTGAACGGCTCCACCATTGAGGTCTTCGGCAACGCGCAGGAGGCCGTCGGCGACACCATGAACGCCGGTGAGATCGTTGTGCATGGCAACGTCGGCGACGCCTGCGGCTACGCGATGCGCGGCGGCAAGATCTATATCAAGGGTGACTGCGGCTACCGCGCCGGCATCCACATGAAGGCCTACCAGCAGCACTTTCCTGTTATGGTAGTCGGCGGCAAGGCAGGTTCGTTCCTCGGCGAGTATCTCGCCGGCGGCCTCATTTTGGTGCTCGGCATCGGTCAGAACGGCGCGTATCCGGTCAACAATTTCTGCGGAACCGGTATGCACGGCGGCAAAATTGTGTTAAGATGTGATAAAGCACCGACCGATCTGCCGCGTCAGGTCCTCGTGAGCGAGGTCTCCGCGGACGATATGACCGAATTTGCACCGTATATCAAGGAATACGCGCAGCTGTTCGGTGCAGACGCGGAAAATCTACTTTCGCAGAAGTATTTCGTCCTCACGCCGAACCCGGAGGCTGGGTATAAGCAGCTTTATACCTTTGAGGCTTGATTTTGCTCTCCTCGTTTCCAACTCCTGCAAGGCAGGAGTTGGAAATGAGGAGATGGGAGTTACCTGATAGGTGTAACTCGCAGGTGCCGTCCGTAACAACGCGCAAACGAATTGTGCGACACTGTTCTGTCGCACCTGCGTTGATTTAACCGTATGTGTAGCAGAACGGTATCTGACACTGTGTATGGGTTTCGACAGGGGAGTACACTGTGCTCCCCTGCGGTAGAAAAAATCCTCTGCCGTTCCCCTTTTCGGAGCGGTCTCGTCTCTCCGATTTTCGCCGTGCCCTCTAAGGGAAAGAGGAAGATTCACAAGAAGGAGAAAACCGCAGGTTGTCTCCTTCTTGTGCCCTCGCCGGGCAGGCGACACCCCCGCTGGAGTCAGCGGCACTGGTATATTCATACATCCAGTATAGAATACATCCACGTTAAACGCAACCGTCAAAACTGTACAAAGTGTCCGTTAAATTAAAATGAACCGGCCCGCCGCTTTGCGGCTCTTATACTCGGGTGCGTCGAAGGACGCGGATTTCACTGAAAATAAAATGAACCGAGTCCAAACTGGCTGCTCTTATATACAGACGCACCCAGGGAAAGGATAGAAAGTTATGAACGATAAAGAGCTTGTCAGCCGCATGCAGCACGGCGATATGCAGGCGTTCGACGAGCTGTACGAGCGCTACAAGGACGATGCATACCGCCTTGCGTGCCTGATCACCGGCAGCAGGACGGACGGCGAGGATCTGGCGCAGGAGGCCTTTGTCACCTGTGCGCAGTCCATCAAATCACTGCGGGACGGCAGCAAATTCCGGCCGTGGCTGCTCAAAACGCTTTCCCGCGCGGCATGGAAGTACTGCCGCAAAGCCAAACGGGAAACGCCGGTCTCAGAGTTTTTTGACGCAGGCGAGAGTGAAAGCGCACTGTCCGCCGTGCTGCGGACGGATGAGCAGCGCCGCCTGTATGCCGCACTCGATACGCTGGACGAAAAACGCCGCGTGACCGTGGTGCTGTATTACTTCGATGATCGCTCGGTGCGCGAGATCGCGCAGGCGACCGGCGTGACCGAGGGAACGGTGAAATCCCGCCTTTTTTCCGCTCGCCGTCATCTGCGGCAGGCGCTGACCGAAGAACGGAAGCCGAAGGAGGCTGCAAATCATGGATGAAATCAAAATGGAACGTGAAATCAAGGAAATGCTGCATCAGTGTGCAGATGAGCTGCATGCACCGGATTCGATGCAGGCGCGCGTCAAATTCGCACTGAACAATGCACCGGCACGCAAGCGTCATCTGTGGAGCAAACGCTTTGTGGCGGTTGCCGCTGTCGCTGCGATTGCGGTGACCGGCGCATTTGCGGCAGGCGGCATGGGCGGCATTTTCAGTGAGGGCTGGTCTAACCAGCGGCTGGATCTGTCGAGCACGCAGGCGCATCTGGCTGATGCCGGTGTAGCGTTCACGCTGCCGGACAAGATTGGCGAGTATACGTTCAGCTACGGCTCTGATGTGGATACCACCGCACGGAATGACATGGGCGAGACCGAAAAAGTCAGCGAGGTGGATGCAACCTATACGAAGGATGGCGCGAAGCTGAATCTGTCCGCGCACAAGAGCTACACCGTGTTCACCGAGGACGAGATGGAGAATCCGGTTCCGGCAACGACTGCCGAGGTAAACGGTGTTACGCTGACCTATCGCGATGCGCACTACCGCTTCGTTCCGGCCGATTACGAGGAGTCTGACGAGGAAAAGCAGCAGGAGAAGAACGGCGAACTCGTTATCAGCTATGGCTCGGACGAGGTGGAGGATAAAATGTTCCAGTCCGTACTCTGGGAGCAGGACGGCGCAACGTACCTCATCAGCGGCTTCGATACCGGTTTGGATGCACAGACCATGTTCGATATGGCAGCTGAGCTTGTAAAGTAAATCACAGCAGACGAAATGTCACGAAAAAAGCATCGGAAACGCAGTTTCCGATGCTTTTTTATGCTTAGGGAGATGGTTTACTCCACCGAAATGATGTAGTAGTAAACCGGCTGACCGCCGTCGATGACGTTGATCTCCATCTCCTTGTTTTCCTTGTGCAGCAGGTTCTCAACCTCAGCGGCCTGCTCCTCGGTAACGCCTTCGCCGAAGATAACGGTTGCAAACGCGCTGTCGTCGGAGACCATCTCGCGCGCCAGCTTTTTGAGGACCGAGGTTTCCTTGCCGTTGGCGCACAGCTTGCCCTCGCACAGCGACAGATACTCACCCTGCTTGATCTTCTTGCCGTCAAACTCGCTGTCGCGGGCCGCGTAAGTCACCTGACCGCTGCGGACGTGCTTTGCCGCGTCCAGCATAGCAAGCGCCAGCTCGCTGTCCTGCTCGGCTTCCGGATCGACCGCCAGCATGGCCGAAATGCCCTGCGGGATGGTCTTGGTCGGTACGACGATCACCTTTTTCTCCTCGGAGAGATGAACCGCCTGCTCGGCAGCCATGATGATATTCTTGTTGTTCGGCAGCACGAAAACGATTTCTGCCGGAACGGCATCGACAGCGTGCAGAATGTCGTCGGTGGACGGGTTCATGGTCTGGCCACCCTGTACCACAACGTCTGCGCCGAGGTCGGTGAACAGGCTCTTGAGGCCCTCGCCGGCGGCAACGGCCACAAAGCCAAACTTCTTCTCTGCGGGGACGATCACGCGCTCCTTGGGCGCGTCTGCCGTGCCCTCAATT
>ENA-ORNZ01001929-ORNZ01001929.1-human-gut-metagenome-genome-assembly--contig:-NODE-1929-length-15672-cov-6.688352_pt1 | contig 15672 bp, 16 predicted proteins | sample MGYA00242124_ERZ509040 | MGnify/ENA primary metagenome ERZ509040 (study PRJEB26280, sample SAMEA2338733) | human gut metagenome | biome: human gut; feature: human-associated habitat; material: faeces... | reverse complement strand
AAGGAAGCGAGGTTGTCAATATGTTATTAGACGAATACGACTATGAGACAGATATTGAAGTGCAAAGAGAAGAGGCAAGAGAAGAAGGAAGAAAGCTGGGAAGAGAAGAGGGAAGAATGCAGGGACGAGAAGAGGGGAGAATGCAGGGACGAGAAGAGGGAAGAATGCAGGGACGAGAAGAGGAACGAAAAGAATTTCTCCAAAAAATCTGCTTTCTCATTCAGAAAAAACTTGAAAAAGGAAAAACAGTTTCCGAAATTGCAAATGATCTTGAAGATACGGAAGAAAATATTTCTCATTTGATCAAGCAATTTCATCTAAATTAATCTTATATGCTTTTGTATGATTAAAAAGGAAAAAGTCCAAAGTTGCCCAAATCCTATCTACTGCTTACAATCTCATGATGTACCTTTTGGCACTTCCGACGATTTATACTGTAAGCAGCTCTTTGAGGCTAAATTTATAATGACAGCCTTCCCTTTACTATGCTAAAATGTAAAAGATTATGAGAAAAACATATGAGAAATATGAAAATGAGGAGGATTTAAACTTTGGAAAACAAAAAAATTATCCAAGTAGAAGAAAAAGTACCTTTCAAGCTGCTCGTACCGCTAAGCATACAACATATGTTTGCAATGTTCGGTGCGTCCGTACTTGTTCCGTTCGTATTCGGACTGAATCCGGCCATTGTTTTATTTATGAACGGAATCGGAACATTATTGTTCATCCTGATTACAAAAGGGAAAGCGCCTGCATACCTCGGCTCCAGTTTTGCATTTCTTGCACCGGCGGGAATCGTAATTGAAAAATGGGGTTACAGCTATGCACTCGGCGGATTTGTGGCAGTCGGATTCTTAGGATGTGTCCTTGCCTTGATCATCCGCAAATTCGGTTCTAAATGGATCGATGTTGTACTTCCCCCTGCCGCTATGGGACCGGTTGTCGCACTGATCGGACTTGAACTTGCCGGAACAGCCGCTTCCAATGCAGGTCTTACGGCATCTTCCATCGATCCGAAAAATGTGATCGTATTTCTTGTCACACTTTTAACCGCTGTCCTTGGATCTGTATTGTTCCGCAAATTTTTTGCCGTGATTCCGATCCTGATCGCTATCATTGCCGGATATATCGCGGCTCTTTTATGTGGTATCGTTGATTTCAGTAAAGTTGCTTCAGCATCATTTTTTGCACTTCCGAACTTCTCCACGCCAAAATTCAAATGGGAAGCAATCGTGATCATTCTGCCTGTTATCCTTGTTATCGCCTCTGAACATATCGGACATCAGATCGTAACAAGCAAAATCGTCGGACGCGACCTACTGAAAGATCCGGGCCTGCACCGTTCCCTCTTTGCAGATAATTTTTCCACGATGATCTCAGGATTTATCGGCTCCGTACCGACAACAACATACGGCGAAAACATCGGAGTTATGGCTATGACAAAAGTTTACAGCGTATACGTTATCGCAGGTGCCGCGGTACTGTCGATCATCTGTTCTTTCATCGGGAAAATGACGACTTTGATCAGCACTATCCCCGGCCCTGTTATCGGCGGAATTTCATTCCTTCTGTACGGAATGATCGGCACGTCAGGTATCCGCATCCTTGTCGATTCTCAAGTTGACTACGCAAGATCAAGAAATATGGCAATGACCTCTATCATTTTCGTAACCGGACTATCCGGTATCAAAGTACAGTTTGGAAGCATTCAGCTTACAGGTATGGTACTGGCATGTGTTGTCGGAATGATCATGGGATTGATGTTCTTCCTCTTTGATAAGCTAAAACTTACGAATGACAGAGAAAACTGCTAAAACACGCTGAAAAAAACAAAAAGAAAGAACAGAGGAATAATTACCATGCTGAAAATTGTCATTTCACCGGCAAAAAAGATGAATATCACAGATGAATTCCCCTGTAATGCCACTGTCCCGGTCTTTTCCGACCGGGCAGATGTGCTTCACGGGATTTTAAAAAATAAAAACATACAGGAACTGAAAACACTTTGGAAATGCAGTGATAAACTTGCCGAACAGAATTATCAAAGACTTCATGCCTTTTCTCCCGATCAGGCGGTAACACCGGCGCTCCTTGCCTATGAAGGAATTCAATATCAACACATTGCTCCATCCGTTTTTACAGATGCCCAGTGGCATTATGTAAATGTTCACCTTCGCATTTTATCCGGATTTTACGGAATCTTAAAACCGACAGACAAAGTTATTCCCTACCGTTTGGAAATGCAGGCAAAGTTAGAAGCTGCCAAAAAGAACGACCTTTATGAATACTGGAGCGATACGCTGTACCAAAGTCTTCTCGCAGAAGGGATGACCGAACTTGTCAATCTCGCTTCCGCAGAATACAGTAAAGCAATCCTTCCCTACAAAAATATCCGCTGCATTACATGTATTTTCGGCGAAGAGGTAAACGGAAAAATAAAAGTCAAGGGCACTCAGGCTAAGATCGCCCGCGGCGAAATGGTACGCTGGATGGCAGATCAGAAAATCGAAAGTGCTTCGGACATCCGTGAATTCAAAGAACTGGGATATCGTTTTTCTCCCTCTCATTCCACGGAGGACACTTACACTTTTTCTCTTTGATCTAACTGTAGCTTTGTTTTGTATATGCGGACATATCACTCCCATTTTGACCGCAAACTATAACTTGGGCTGCTGACTATAACTTTGACTACAGGCTATAGTTTTTCCGCAGACTATGACTTTAGCTGTAGACTATGACTTTGGCTACCGACTATAACTTCGACTACAGACTATAGTTTTTCCGCAGACTATGACTTTAGCTACCGACTATAACTTTGCTCCAGGACTCTTTCATATTACTTTTATCTGTGTCTCCGGTGAGATCGTACGAAAAAGCTCACTCATATTGATCTTTGCAGCACTGTCCGAAAAACTTGCGTCACAAAATACTGCCCGGCGCGGATGCTGTCCGGCAATCTTTCTGATCACAGTCTCGGATATATTTTCATTAAAACAGGCGGCTAACTCTTTTCCGTCATAATAATGCACTGTATAACCACCGATTTTCTCCGAAGAGTACGGCTTTGACAATAAAAGTCCCCATTCCGTCAGACAGGCGAACAAAAGATCTAAGTCTGTACGATCAGGCTTAATATTTGTCTCAAGTCCGTAAAGCATTTCCTGCGTATACTCTTCAGGCATGTAATAAACATCCTCCATATTACTTTCATCAAGCCGCAACACACGAAATCCAAAATCTCTGTTTTCGCATCCGTTTTCCCGTTTTATTTTTTCTGCCGCCCGGCGGATCCGTTCTTTTCCGATCTCACAGATTGTTTTATATCCTGCCTTATACGCTTCACTTTTTTTATCACATTCCTGCGGTATCTGAACTAAAATATAGTGCAGATCTATGTTTTTATCCGCCTCAGTCTGCATCACCGCATGAGCCGTTGTCGCCGATCCTGAAAAGAAATCCATTACGATATCGCCGTCTTTTGCCGCCATATTGATAAAATATTGTATGACGTTGACCGGCTTTACATTCTCAAACACTCTTTTTCCGTCAAACAGTTCCTGTACGCACTGCGTACCTGCATTGTATATACTGACTGCCTCTTTCGGAATCAGAGTGGACGGAGCGCCCATCGCGTCTCCCAAATATTTTTTAATATAGATGTTCCAATGTGCCTGATCTCCGTTTTGATCGACAAGCGGACCTGTCTTCGTTCTTTTAAATGTCACAAGACCTTCTTCCTTTGCCTGCTCAAACCTTTCCCGCACGAACCGGTAAATATATCCGTCTTTCGGACGCACTCTCTCCCCGTCCGGACAGATGATCTCGTATTTTTGGTTTGCATTTGTCGATTTATTTTTAAACACAAAATCTTTATCTCTGTATAATCCCCGCTCGTCTTTTTCCCGATACATCTTGATCGCTTCCCCTGACAACGGCGCAAAAAACATATCCAGACAAGTTTTATTTTTTGCATAACACAATATATATTCATGTGTCTTGCTCGCAAATTTCGGCCGGATACCGCCTGCCGTAGAGCAATTCCATATAAAGCAGTTGACAAAATTTCGTTCGCCGAAAACCTCGTCACATATCTTTTTTAAATTTGCCTGCTCGTTATCGTCTATACTGATAAAAATTACTCCGTCATCACAGAGAAGGTTTCTGGCGGCAAGAAGCCGTGCATAAATCATGCTGCACCAATCCGAATGATATCTTCCGCTGTAATCCAAATTCTGATACATCCGGTTTTTATCATCTTGAGAAACTCCGCCTGCATTCGCATATTCTCTTGCTCTGATCCGAAAATCATCCGCATAAATAAAATCATTTCCCGTATTATAAGGCGGATCGATGTAGATTACTTTTACCGAATCCAAATAACTTTCCTGAAGAAGTTTCAGCACATCCAGATTATCGCCTTCTATATAGAGATTGCCTGTCGAATCCCACTCAACAGAGTCTTGCACTACGGGACGCAGCGTTTTTCTGATCGGTTTATAAACTTCTTTTACGGCTTCCCGCTTTCCGACCCATGAAAATTCGCATGTTTCGCTTTCCTTTTGATCGATTCCCAAAAGAAGCTGCAACGTATTGATATCGACTTTTCGGATTGTCTTCCCATCGTTATCTTTTTGTTCTTTTACGCATGACGGGAAAATATCCGCAAGCCTGCGGATATTTTCCTGAAAACCGTCAACAGATTCAAATCTCATCTTTTCCATCTATGTCTTTCCTCAACTATTTCCTGCTCTGCCATACTTCATCCGTCTTTTGAAAAACATTCTCTGCATCGGTTTATAAATCTTCCGTTTTGAATCGCCGCTTCTTCACTGTCAAAAATGAGCAGCTCCTCTTTCGGCACTCTTCTTATAAACTTGCAGTCATCTGTTTTATGATAAAAATTTGTCGGCGTATATGGGTTTGCATACACTCTTTGCTTCGGCTTGCCAAACGCCTGCGCCAAACAGTCAATACCTTTTGTCTCTCCTAAGTTCTTTGCAAAATACAAGGCAAGTTCTGATTTATTTTTCTGTCTCATACGCTTAAATTGAACCGTATCATCAAGCAGTTCCTCTTTCTGCATCCAGCCGATCACAAATCCTTTTTTTGCCGGACGATCCAGATAGACTCTCACAAAGATATCACAGCACTGATTTTCACACTCCCATGCGATCACTCTGCGCCGCAGGTTTTCGCCCTTACATCCGTCAAATTCCGAAAATTTTTCCTGAACTTCCCTACAGTAATCATCCAGACAATATCCGGGATCACTTTCCCGCCGTTTCAACTTCGGATAACAGAATACATCATCTTTACGCCGGATCGTCTCCAACAGTTTTTGCACTGACTGCACATTGTCATAATCCCCTGTGAAACCGCTTTCTACTTTCAAATCGTTTCTTATATTCGTAGATTTTACTTCTACGATCTTCACGCCTAATGTCCTGCATAACCGCCTTGTAACATTGCTCAGTTTCACAAATTTATTAGGTGTTCTTGCAATATCCTGCCTGATTGCTTCTTCTATAAAAGCAATGTTGACCGTTCCGGTTTTCCAGAGCAGAAAATCAAACGGGGCATGTTTTTTAAAATCATCGTTTCTGATCTCATCGTAAGTTTTCAAAGACAACTCCTGAGCATAATACTGACGAATAAATTGTTCGGTGATCTCCTCCGCGATCTTCCCCTGTTCTATATTACATTCCCGCTCTTTCTTCGGTCTGTCCGGCTGCCAAGTTTCCGCCGTATAGTCTATGCTCTGTCCTACCACCCGGGCATCTAAATGCACCTGTCCATAATCCGCACATACAATATGATTTTGTAAAGTCAATCTCATCTTCTGCTTTGTACCTCCATGTGCACGACTTCAACTTTTGTATCGAGATTTCTTTCTTAAATACACAAATCGCTTCCGTACAAGATCTTTCTATATAGTGTACCTCATTATATCACAAACGGCAATGTGCATTTTTGAACCTGACACTGAAGCTGCATTACTTCGGATATTCGGCTTACTCTGTCCCGGTTCTCCCGTTTTATAAGAAAAGACTTCCGAAAAAATCTCCGATGCCGTCTACAATACCTGACACAATATCGCCGACTCCGTCGCACACATCGCTGATAACATCCGATGCCACACTTCCCGCAAACATTCCCGCGCCGATCCCGATAACAACTTTTGCGGCTAACGGAATCGGTGCGGCCGCAAGAGCCGCCATCGTTGCCTCTGATGCGGCTGTTCCCGCCGCCCCGGAAACAGATCCTTTCAAAGCGCCGGACGCAACATTTCCTGTCGTCGTTGACAGATCGTCTCCGTTCACGATTGATTCCACCGCAGCCATTCCTCCTCCGAAAGCTCCTCCGAGTTTTGCCGACGATTTTGCCGCATTGGCAATCCCGGTTGATGACTGCACCCCATTAAATTTATTGCTTACGCGGGTTGTATCTTTCGTTGAGATTCCGCTGTCTTTCATCACTTTTGTCACACCTTGCGAAGGCGCTTTTGCATTAAATGCCGCAGCGCTTTCAGACGTTCCGACTAACTGTGTCGTCCGATATTGACCATTCTGCACCCGCTTGATCGTATCCATCGTTCCTTTTGCACTCGGAGTATCCTTACACTGAATCCTCTCTATAATGCGATTTCCCTTCTTCGTAACCAAATCTACCTGCCGGGCAGTTGAAGAATTCGTCAATTTTGTTGTTGTATCCGGTTTCAGCAGATTAGAGAGATTCTTCTTATCAGAATACATCACCTCAAAAGCATTTCCCTTGCCGCCGATCGGCGAACTTGCTCCTGCTCTTCCTGACATTCTCACTGCTACAGAATAGTCATATCCTTCCACCACACTGTTTGCCAAATTGCCTGCTGTTTTTTCTTTCTGTTCACTCATTTTTATTCCTCCTTTATTGTTCCTTTCCACATTCTTCATCTGACTCTTGTTTCAATTCTTTTCCTTTCCTAAAACCACCTCCTGTCTTAGCATATCCCTTCGCACTGATCCAAGCGTCATCCGTATACATAAAATTCCTTCACTACGGACATCCCTCCTTTTCACCAGATTTTGCTGTATAAAGATAAAGCAGTAATGCGGTCTTTCAATTCATCGTCATAAGGTAAAATCGTTTTTATCTCATAAAAGTCTCCTGCCTTTCTTACTACCATAACAAGTTCCGGATCTTCACTTAACGGTGCGTCTATATGCAAAGGCATGAACCATGAAATAGTTCCGCTTTTCCCTGAATAGGAAGCTTTTGCAAACGATCTGTCGCGGCGCTGCATTTTAATCCCCCGCTCAAGAGCATTCATGATCTGACCTGCGATCTTGCTGTCGCTCTGACTGCGTATGCTTTCCGGAAAACGTTCCCGCCTTTCCTGTATGATGTGGATCAGACAGTTTTGATTAATGTCGAAATCTTCCTTCTTCGGATTAAACACTTCTTCTTTTTCATCGAAAAAACTGATTGGCTCAATCTGCATCATTGACTGTTCTTTTGTAAATCCATAATTCAAATAATCCTGTTTACTCTCGATTACACGCTCCGCGATATACGTCTTGTACTTTTCATAATATCGATATAGAACTAAAAAATCATTTCCGAATAAATCCATCATTCCGGTATTTACGATTGCCGATTTCGTTTTATTCGCAACAAAATATTCTGTCCTTCCGGCATCGACAAGCTGCGTTATCCTTGCTCCTATGATTTTGATATATCTGTCCAGCCCTTTCATTGACTTCCAGTTCGGAAACAATAATCTGCCATAGATCGCTTCTGTAACATTAGAAAGTACTTCTTCATTTTTTATAAAAATCGTTTTTTCGCAATATCCCTCACTTCTGTCTTTTACTTCCGTCTCAACCTTACAAATACGATCCGCATGTTCTTCCTTGTATCGATGACAAAATTTCAATAAATTTGACCGAAGTTTTTTTTCAGAATGTAAAGTTCTCCTGCACATTCCGTTTACTAAATAAGACGGAGTTCCGACGTAATATCCTTCAAAATAATCAAACCGTTTTAATAGTGAAATCATCATCGGCTCATTTCTATTTGTCTTGATCCCTGTATCGAGCCATGCCAGACTGACGTCTTTTTCATTTTCCGATTTTTCCGATAAATCTTTATCAAAAAAATATATATTTGACTCTTCTGACGAAATATTCTCTATAATCTGATCTATTTCAATATCCAGTCCCGTCACCCTGTATATTTCGTCCGTCACTTTTTCTCCGTCTGTTACAATAAACTTTTCCTTAATCATGTGATCCATAAGTTATCCTCCTCATTTTATGATATAATGTAACTATTCAACCATAAGAAGCACGAGTGCGGTTTTACGGATGGTTCAAGCTGAACTGTTACACCTCTCTTGTTTGTAAGCTTATCGTATCACCCTTTCCCGTTATCATGAATAACTGCAATTTGACATCTTTTTGACAAGATTATCCTTTGTCAAATGACAAAAAATTGACAACACAATGACAATTATCATTATTGATCGGAGGTAAATATGTTAAATTACGCTGTCATCATTCAATATTTAACTCAACAACTGAATATTCCCAACGTAAGGATCGCAGAATGGCTTAACCTTGATCCTTCTATTATCAGCAATATCAAAAACAATAAACGAAAAATGCAAAAAGACATTTCCTATGATGTTTTTTACAGAGACGTCTTTTGCCAAGCCGAAATCGGAACTGATTTTCAAAGTGTTCACAGCCTTTACACATACCTTCAGGACAAGGACTGCTCGAATGAAGTAATAGACATGGCATACTCACACTATAAAGAACACAGATCAGTTGAAAATGCTGAAACTTTTCTGCTCACTTTACTAAAAGAAGTCAAATATGAAAACGATGCTGTTTCATCGAAATCTACGTCAAAATCCACTCACCGTTCCCCTTCCGATGCCATTGCTTTTGAGCCGTTTCATAACCCGATACAAAACAATACTTTCTTCGGACGGCAGGATATGTTTGAGAAAATACGCTCTGTTTTATGCAGTTTGGGAACTTGTATCATCTACGGTATCGGCGGTTTGGGAAAATCCTACTGTTCGCTTAAATATGCCGCTGAATATGAAAATTCCTATACACAAATCCAGCAGATCATTTTTACAGGCGATATTAAAAACACAATTTTAAAAATAAAATTTACAGGTTTGGATGAATCTCACTTTTCAGAAGACGAAAAATTTGAGAAACGACTTTCCATTCTTGCCTCTTACGGTGAAGATACTCTGCTTATCATCGACAATATGGATACTCACCCGACTGATCGTGAAAACTATGTACGTTTAAAAGAATTACCGATACATATCCTCTTCACTTCAAGAGAGACCGATCTCGATTCAGAAAAGTTTCTCCTGCCGATCCATCCGCTTTCCAGGCAAGAACAGCTTCAATTATTTATGCACTACGGACGGTTTACGATCTCCGAAGATGACTACAGCGACTATTTCAAAATATTCGATATGGTAGAAGGTCATACTCTTCTTTTAGAGCTGATCGCAAAAACAATGACTGCCGAAACATTAACACCTGAAGAAATGACAGACATTTTATACAGTCCTGAATATGACGATATAAGCAAAGTGGTCATTGAAAAAGACAATACTTATCAGCAGGAAAAAATGAACAACTTTATATCTAAACTTTTTGACACAAGCAATCTTACCGATGTCCAAAAAGAAATATTGATGAATCTCTCTCTTACGTCGATAAACGGCATAAGACAACGCTTATTCAAACAATTTTTAGATTATAATAATTCAGATATCAACACTTTGATCCGTCAAAGCTGGATCATCCAAAACCGCCACGGAGGTCCTGCCTCCTCGCAGATCCATCTGCACCCGGTCATTAAAGCCGCCGTAATAAATAATACAAACCCTTCCTTAGAAAAATGTTCAGTTTTTATCAACAAAATAATTGAATTTCTGAAAGCGGCTTCCGCAGATGTGATCGAGGACAGCATGTCGAATGATTTATGCGACGTTCTTGCAAACGCAGGACTTATGTTCAAATATACTTCCGAACATCTCGGCTTAATGTACGACATCGCCTTGATCTTATGGCGCAGTCTTATGTATCATGAATCTTATTCATACTTAACAAAAGGGTTGGAACTGCTAAGCAGAGAATCATCTGCCGATATTGAATTACAACTGTCTTACTACGAAACCGCAGGAAAAGTCGCCGTCAGACTTGCCGATTACGAAAAAGCAATTACTCACTATCAGTCGGCGATCACGACAATAGAAAATTCAGGACAGAATTTTTCCGAAAGGCTTGCCACAATATATGACAAACTGGGAGTAGTAATGCGAAAAGCATCAAAATATGAACAAGCTTTGGACTATTTTACGAAGGCTCAGAATATTATTGATATCAACCATATAAAAGATCCGAAATTAACATCTGACATTTATAATGATATGGGCGTGATCTATATCAATCTTGATGTCTTCGACAAAGCTTTGGAAAATTATCAAAAAGCCCGCCAGATCCGGGAGGCGGTTGAGAATCCCGATCTTGAACAGATCGCCTATTCTTATCACAATATCGGAACAGTATATCAACGGCAGAAAAAGTACGCAGATGCGATCACTTGGCATAAAAAAGCATTAGAGATCCGCGAGGAAATATACCCCGATAACGAACCGATCATTGCCGCATCATTAACGATGATCGGCAATGACTATACACAGGCGGCAAGAAATGATCCTTCTTATCACTTTAACGATGCCTTTGAATATTTTAAAAAAGGATTAGAAATACGAAAACTCACATTGGGAGAAAAGCATCCTGACACCGCATGGTCTTACCAAAGCATCGGGCTATGGTATTTTTATCAGGAAAATTACGAAGAAGCGATCGAAAACTATCAAAAATGTCTTGATATCAGAAATGAGCTCCTACAGCCTTCGCATGCCTATACTGCCGAAATCCTATACTTACTGGGAGAAGCGTATTTAAAGATGAACCGGATCCACTCTGCAAAAGAATCTCTCTTACGCGCAGAAAAAATCCAGGCAAATCTTCATAAAGTAAAAGCTCTCGAAAAAACAAAACGTCTCCTGAACGAATGCGATCTTTCCTAATCGGTAAGAGACGCCGTAAAATCTGCGGCGTCTCTTTGTTTTCTCTTCTTATATGTAATTTTCAAACTTCTGTACTTTCTTTATTTCGATTCTAAAATACCGTCAAATCCGCTTCCGGTCACTTCTACCTGTCCGTTTTCAAAAGTGGCGACTCCGTATATTTCTTTAGAAACGCTGTCTATAATAGACAGTCCGCCGTCTCCTTGCGTATATAATCTTCCGTCTATAACCAGCCCGTTATTATATTCTACCCGGACTGCCGCGATATCAGCTCCTGTCGGCACATGCTGCGTGCTTGCCTCTGCCATCTGATCATACACGATCATCGTAGTCGTATCATTTTCATAAGTACCTTCGATCTCCAAATCAGGCGTATATGTACCGCTGATCCTTCGATAATTTCCCCAGCCTCCGCCTGCTCCCGAGGTCACGCTTAATAAACCATTCTCATTTTTATAGAACGTATAGTACTGTCCCTCTAAATAATCTCCGAACGAGCTGCATTCCGATTCTTTTTCAAAAATCTGTCCGCTTGCCGTATAAATAACATAAGACCAGTCATATCCGATAGATGCGATTACAAGCCTGTCTCCGGAGTCATCGTCTTTATATGTACCTGCCCATCCCATTGTGACCGGGTCTGTCAATACATCCTCCCTTTTACTGTTATCTTTTTCTTCTTGCCCGGAATCTTTTTTCGTTTCCCCATCAGTTTCTTTTTTAGGTTTTACATTTTCCTTTTTCGCCGGCTTCGATTCTTTTTCAGCTGCATTCTCTTTAACTTCTTTATACGTCGAATCTTTTGCAGTTTCTTTCGCATCGGAGCTGCCAAATATTTTCACTGCTGCAATAATTCCGATTATTATGATTGCTGCCATCGCAATAATTCCAATTACTGCCGCTGTTTTTTTCTTTTTCGGTGCAGGATGAGACACACCCTTGTTTTTAACATCTGCACTTGAATTGCCTGTTGTCTCTTTTTGTGCCAACCGCTGGTCTGACTGTGCCGACTGCTTTGGTTGTTCACTCTTCTGTTCTGGCTGTTCGCTCTTCTGTTCCGGCTGTGCCGACTGCTCTGGCTGTTCGCCATTCTGTTCCGGCTGTACAGACGCTCCGCAATACGGACAGAACTTATTCTCATCTTTTATTTCTTTTCCACAATTTTCACAAAACATTTTTTTACACCCTTTATCTTATTTTATCATTTTAAGCAACAGTTTAACTATACAGTGCCCGTTTACAAGTAAAACAGCAGCGTCAGCCACTATAAGCACGCAGTGCGGTTTTACGAATAACGCGGACTAAACTGTTACTATTTTAATATAACGATGCAGTTCCCTTATAACCGTCATATTCCAAAATCAACGTCGCTCCTTCTACATCACACTCTGCAAAACTCAAACCATAAAATTCAAGAACATTTCCTTCAAAATCTTCTATCGCAAAATCCCAGTCAAGATTCTCCTCTGTGATCACAAACTCTATATCTACCCTTTCACCATCATACAATATACCGTCCTCAAGCAAATCTTCTTCCCAGTTATCCACATCAGGTTCTGAAGCATAAAGAGCATAAATATCAAAACCGGTATTATTAATTACATGCACATTATATCTTAATATTTCATCCTTTGAACTGCATTTAAAAATACCGATCGCCACAATAATAACTAAAACAGCGATCGCGATAACCGCTCCTTTTTTCTTTTTTCCTGTACCTTTAGCGCTAAAATCCGGCGGTATATCATGACTTGGGGCTTCCTTATTTATTTTATTTTCCGCTCCGCAATACGGACAAAACTTATCCCCATCTTTTATTTCTTTTCCACACTTTTCGCAAAACATGGTAAATTCCTCCTACATTCTCTTTTAATGTTTTCTATCACATAAAATATTTTAAATACTTCATAATGATATTTCCGAACGCATATCCACACAGAAGACCGGTTATTAATCTCCGTATATTGTTTGATTCATAGTGAAATTTATATTGTACGAACCAGTCTGCAAACATGAGTAAAAAGAAAACGACTGCAGTTACGTTTGTAATCTCACCGATCTTAAAGAGAAAAACTCCCAACACTTCTCCTATAAACACACCTGTACATCTTGCACATACCGGGAATTGTTTTCCCTGAAAGAAAAAACTGCGCTCCGGCAACTGATGACATCCTGTCGCTCTTCCCATCATCATAAGTTTTTTGTATATTTTTCTTTTATCCATCATTATCTTACTCTGCAAAATACATTAAAATCGGACAAACAAAAATCAATGTACCTGCTAAAGAAATCATCGAATATTTTACACTGTTCCAAATTTCCTGTTTCTTTTCAACTTCTAAAATACTCCAGACACTATACCCTAATTGCTGTTCTATATCTTCTCCTAACTGATACAGAAAATATAACGGCACTGCTACCCCCGTTATAACGGCTATAAGAACAATTATGACCGTTCTAAAAAATCCATTCATAAGTTCATCTAATATCGGGTAAAGCAAAAGAGAACCTACAGCGCCGTAACAAAGACAATTTATTACCATTCTGTCAGCAAATGATTTTACCATTTCCACCGCATCGTGCTGTGCCAAATGTTGTTTTCCGCAATTTTTACACCCCCACCATGTCAATGATCTGCTTTTAACTTTAGAACCCGAACCAAACGATCCACACAATAATCCAAACGGACCAAGTAAGCACATCCCGCAGCATCCTTTTCCCATACTATAGCCTTTTGTTTTGATCTCTGTCTCGGTTTTCACGATCGGAAACGTATCTTCGCTTTCACAATACGGACACGTTGAATCTCTCGGTATATTCGGTTCTGTCTTAACTGCTTTATCGATAATGCCGATAATATGTCCGCCAGCTTCTTTCACACATTCGACCAAAACTTTAAAAAACTCAACGAGCGATTCCCATAGTGTTTTGTCCCCGTCTTTGCTCTGAAATGAATTGTCACTTTTCTTTGATCGTTCCTCGCCTACAAAAGCGCCGCAATTCGGGCAATACTGAGTTTCCGGCTGCAACTCACTCCCGCACCTTCTACAATATTTCATCTTCGCACCCTCATCATCCCTTAAGTTGGATCAAACTTTGAAACTGTACGACATCCTCCGTCATCCCATTTACGGGAATTTCAAAATTCAAGCCGTTTTTCATCTTCAAATTTAAAATCTTGCCATAACCTGTATAAAGAAAAAGCGCTATCAACAAAAGCCATACCACATTACTTATATCCAACAGAAACATTACGCCACACAGAACAGCATACAATGTATCCCAAAAATCCATTTTTGTTTTTAATTCCAGCGCATTGATTTCCGATAATTTTATTTCCAAATGATTTTCCTTTTCTTTCCTTAAAAATCTATGTATGTTTTGATCGATCTGCAAACCCTCTTCATCATTATTTACTTTTGTTCGGATAATTTTATATCGTAATATTCCGATCATTTTTACTTTTTCAAAATTAAATTCCGATTTACTTTGTTCCTCCGTATTCTTTTCTTCACTTTTTAAACTTCTTACATCTTCTTTTTGCTCTGATATACTGCTTCCGCAGTTTGGGCAAAACTTTGCTTCTTCTCCAAGTACATTTCCACACTTCGCACACTTTTTCAGCGTTTCCGCCGCCTGAACGCTCTGTTCTGCGCTGCTATTGTCCTGTCGGCTGATACTGTTCCCGCATTTTGAGCAAAATTTTGCCCCCTCTCTAACTTGATTTCCACAATTTTCACACTTCATTTCATCTTTCAACTCCTTTTGTGACTAATATTTTTATAGTTATAGATTATTATACTATATCTAAACAAATAATACAATTAAGTTAATACTTTTCAGAAGGAGATTAGCGCATGAATACTTTAGATTTTGAGCGGATCGGGGAAAAATTAAAAAAAACACGTCTTTCAAAAAACTTAACCCAAGAATACGTTGCCAATGCTGTCGATGTAAATACAAGTCATATCAGCAACATCGAAAATAACCGCGTCAAAGTTTCTCTTTCTGTTTTAGTACAAATGTGCAATGCTTTGGATACTACCGTTGACTATATTCTCTCCGACGAATATAACGATCCTTCCTCCGCCATTGAGCAGGAGATTTTTCATGAGTTGCACTCCTGCAGCAACGAGACAAAAGAACAGATTTTAAAAATCGTGAAAGCTTTACAATAATTTACTTCCGGCATAACATTCTGCCGTCAACATAACCGCATATCGGAAACCTTGTATGAAGCCCTCTTCTTTTGCAAGCTCCGTCAATGCAAACAACTCATCTCGAACCTCTTCACACGTCTTACTGCTAAAATTTACTCTATTTTCTTTCAACAGCCTCTCCGTCTCTTCGTCAATCTCTTTCCCAATTCCCTTCAAATAATCGGTTTCAGACAGTAAGAAGCGATAAATCTCTCTTATCTTTTCAGTCTTATCTGCCGAGCTGTTCTTTTTTGATTCTTCCGGCTTTTGAAACATACTCATTCTCCTATTTCTATTTCTTTCACTGCAAATTACGTTCAAACGGAATGCCAGTTCCGCTACTGCGGAACGGCTATTCCA